>Ga0272441_10000154_pt1 | contig 153541 bp, 149 predicted proteins | sample SSMProp6N_FD_193582 | JGI IMG/M metagenome (GOLD analysis project Ga0272441, IMG submission 193582) | Marine sediment archaeal communities from Little Sippewissett salt marsh, Falmouth, MA, United States - SSM-Prop-6N | ecosystem: Environmental > Aquatic > Marine > Wetlands > Sediment ...
TATCGAATGCTTTGAAGTGCCCGGCCAAAAATTAATGGTCGGTGAAACAACTAAACGGCAGATAGAACTCTACTCCAAATTAGGCGTTACTCCGCCAGACTCGTTACAATAATTCGGGAATTCAGGTGACATGGCAGCTATGATTTAGGGCTGGATGCGCAATTAACGCAAAGCAAGACATCGGGCAAGGCATTAAGCCGGCCTTGTTCTATGGGGTTCTGACAGCGTACACAGAGCCCGTAAGTGCCCTGTTTTATTCGCATGAGGGCGGATTCGACACGCAGAATTCGATTTTCGCGACGACGCTTCATCTCCAGGGCCAGTTGTTGTACCTGCATGGCATCGCCTCGGGAAATCCTGCCCATGGAACCATCTACATGTACTGGTGTGGATTCATCCACCGGCTGGTTGATTTCTGATCGGAGATCATTCAGGAGATCCTTGAGGATTCTCTCATAATTTTCTATTTCGCTACTGTCCATTTTCCATGTCCTCCGACGGGTACACCTTATTACATACGCAAATACCTCATCAGCCAAAACAACGTAGTGCTTGTCAGTGAATTATTGCATGATGCTTGTATATATATTCCTGTTGATATATTTTATCAAGAATCTTGAGACATGCTATATGATGACACTGGCTATTTAATGTCCGCGTCATACGTGGTTGCTGCCGGAGTATAGCCGGATCAATACCGAGACGAAAAGGTATAGCTTTTATGGAAGTATCAAAGCATGGTAGAAAACATGCCTGCAGGAGAATTCGATTGAAAGACTCTAATAACGTGGAAAAGGATGATATATTCACAGGGCCGCACAGTTTTGAGATGGAGGGATGGATAAGCACGGCCCCTTTTGAGCGGCTACTGAATATGGAGATTGCAGAGGCAGCCGACGGCAAGGCGGTTCTATCCATGCCCTTTGTCGTTGATCTGGCTCAGGGCGCGGGTATCATGCACGGCGGGGCATTGATAAGTCTCGCCGATACAGCAGTGGTAATGGCTATAAAGAGCCTCCTTGATCCCAAGACCCACTTCGGTACCATATCTGTAGAGGCAAGATTTCTCTATCCCGTCAAGCAGGGTGTTATAACCGCAAAGGCACAGGTCTTTGAGCAAACAGGCAGGGTCCTCAGAGGCAAGGCAGTGCTGTATAATGAACAGGGCAGGCCGGTCATGGAATTTTTGTCCACCTTTAAAATAGCAAAGGATAGCGAGATCCGAGCTGTCAGCTTTGGCAAAGATACAGACCTATAATCTATTCTTTACTGATACGTGTCCACTTCTTCTTCTTCGTATTCCAGCATGCGCCTCCTCTTTTTGATGAGCAGCCTTATATATGCGAAGACAGTCAAGAGGGCGGAGAGGAAAAAGAGGATCGAATAGATATTGCCTGCGATATAGGCAAACAGCGCCGAGAATATCTTTACGTGCTTGCGCCAGCGTGATTCAAATTCAGAGACAGGCATGGCAAGGCTTATCAGCATGGCATCATTGATCTCGTTTCCGTTTTTAACGGCATTAAGGAGGTTGAGCAGGCTGTTTCTGCCGAAGTCCTTATTTATGTATTCAACGATATCCTTGCTCTGTTCATAGGCGAGAATCAGGGAGTCTTCATCCCTGGGAAACTCATGTGAAAGGGCACCGAGACTGATCAGCCTGCCGGAGAGCCTGGCCCAGGTAAGCCTTGATCGCCTCTTGCCCACGATGATCTCGCCTATGCCCTCGCTTGACCACTGTGCCACCCCTTCATCCAGCCATTTCGGAAGATGTGCCTTGTTGATATGACGATGAAGCAGGAGGTGACAGAGCTCGTGTTTGAGGGTGACCCGCAGGGTAAAGGGGTGGATGTTCATGTGTGAATAATCGATCACGACAAGGTTTTTTGCCGGGACTGCATAGGCTACATAGAACCTCGATCCCGCCATTCTGGTGAAGACACGCCTGTCTTCTACAAGATAGACAACCGGTCTGTAATCCACCTTCCATCGCAGGGTGGCCTCTAGTTCTGCAGTGACCTCGGGGTAGATCTCTATGAGTTTGTCTGCTGCCGGTCGCAGGTCCTTGTCATAACAGACCACGACCCTTTGTGTTTCTATGCATTCAGGTCCGGCGGCATGGGCCACAGGGGCATGGCACAATGATATAAGTGTATAAATGCCTGTCAGGACAATCCCGGAAAGGAAAACTGCAAGTACCTTTATAAAGGGACTTGTCCCTTTGCCTTTAAGACCATATCTATTAACAGCCGGTAAGCTTTTTATGAGATCTCCTCATCCCTCAGATAGCACGCAGGGTCTGCCTCCCATGGGTCGTCTGCTGCGGCCTCGGCCCTGGCCCTGAAGTTGCCCGCGCATACATCGAGCCACCTGCAGGTAGCGCACCTGCCTTTTACGTGGTCCTTCTTTCCCTTGAGCTTCATGAGGAACTCATTGTCCGGATTGTCCCATATGTCCTTGAAAGGCCTTTCAAGGACATTACCAAGTACGTGATTGCGCCAGAACTGGTCAGGGTAGACATCCCCGTTCCAGTTGATGCATCCGATGCCCAGGCCTGACGAATTTCCGCCGTTCATCTTCAGCAGCTCAAGGACATCTCCGGCACGCGGGTCATTCTGTTCTTTCATTCGAAGGTATACATAAGGGCCGTCAGCGTGGTTGTCTACGGTCAGCACCTCTGCGTTTATGCCGGAATCTATCATTGACTTTGTGGTGTCCATGATCAGGTCAAGGGACTGTCTCGTCTGTTCATGGGTAAGGTCTTCTTCCATGAGCTCCTTGGCCCTGCCGGTATATACAAGGTGATAAAAACAGATTCTGGCGACACCCTCTCTTTTCATCAGATCGAATATCTTCGGGATCTCTTCGACATTGCGCCTGTTCATGGTGAACCTGAGCCCTACCTTGATGCCTGCGTGCATGGCGTTGTAGATGCCCCGCATGGCATCATCAAAGGCCCCGTCAACCCCCCGGAATCTGTCGTTGATCTCCTTCATACCGTCCAGGCTCACCCCGATATAGGACAGACCCAGGTCTGAGAGCCGCTTTGCCATGTCACTGGTAATGAGTGTCCCGTTTGAGGATATGACCGCGCGGATCTCGGATTTTACCACGGCATCGATCAGCTCGGGAAGATCCCGACGCATAGTCGGTTCCCCTCCGGAGAACAGTACCACGGGCACACCGTAGTCCCTGAACTGGCTGATAAGCTCAAGACCTTGAGACGTGGTCAATTCCTTTTGGGCCTTGCCTGCCGATGCATAGCAGTGCACGCATTTAAGATTGCACGCACTGGTCACGTTCCAGACCATTACAGGCCTCTTATCCTGTGAAAACTGCAGGAGGTGCGATGGCAGTTCCTTTGAACGCCTCCCGTACCTTATGGGATCTGATGCCTCGACTGTACCGCAATATAGTTTCGATATTCCTATCAATTCTCTTCTCCTTTCAACATAGAGATGATCCCCTCATCGGTGTATTCTTTGGCAACCATGTCAGGGCTTAGACCGAGATTATCCATGGCCTTGGCTGTTACCGGGCCGATCGCTACGAGCCTTTTCTCTTTGAGGATATGGGGGTCATTGTCCAGCAGATGCATAGCGTTCTTTGCCCCGGACGGGCTGGTAAAGAGAACGGTATCCGTCTCATCGATCGCAGCCTTGAGGCCTGTCGGTGTTGCATCACGGGGCAGTATTGTCTCATATACAGGGATTACAGAAACTTCAGCGCCTTTTTCAGCCAGTGCATTTACAAGGTATTCCCTGGCGCTTTTAGCGCGCGGTATGCATATCCTCTTTCCCTTCAGGTCTCTCGATGCAAGCATCTCGAATATGCCCTCTGCCCTGAATTCTCTGGCCATGCCGTCAGGGATTATCCCGTATGTCTTTAATGTATCGCGTGTCTTCGGCCCTATGCAGTATATCTCTTTGCCGGCAAATATCCTCGCATCGATGCCGCCGGCGAACATGGAGTCTATGAACAGGGGCACTGCGTTCTGTGAGGTGAATATGTACATGTCATAGGAGGGTATGTCTGGGAGGGTGAAATCGAGCTTGGAGATATCTATCAGCGGGTATATCACGGCCCTTGCGCCCTGGGCATTGAACAGGGCAGCGGATCTATAGGCCAGGTGCCCGGGCCTGGTTATAAGGATCGACCTGCCGCTCAGGTCGTTAGATGGCTTAGCGTAAAGGTCTTTGCTCAGGTTTGCTACCTTGCCCACCACCATGACGCAGGGAGATCCGATCTTGTGTTCCTGTGCGTCAATGCCTGCTGTGGCCAGGGTGGAGATAATATGTCTCTGCCCGGGGATTGTTGCATCCTGTACCATGGCGCACGGTGTAGAGGGGCTCATGCCCTCTGAGATGAGCCTTTCGGCGATAGAGCCTATCCTCCTGGCGCCCATGAGAAAGACAATGGTCCCGCTCTGGCGGGCAAGGTGGTTCCAGTTCAGGAATCCCGAGCGTTTTGACGGGTCTTCGTGGGCAGTGACGAATGTGACGGATGCGGCGTATCCTCTGTGAGTCGGCGGTATCCCGGCGCTTACCGGCCCTGCTATGGCAGAGGTGATGCCGGGTATGAACTCGAAGGGGATATTCTTTTGTTTCAGAAAGAGTGCCTCTTCCGAACCCCTGCCGAATATGCACGGGTCTCCCCCCTTGAGTCTGGCAACTACATGGCCTTCCTGGGCGAGTTCGGCAAGGAGGTCGTTTATCTGGGGCTGTTTCATATATTCCCTGCCGCCGCGTTTGCCCACATAGATCTTTTGCGCATCGGCAGGGGCCAGGGCAAGGATCTGCCTCGGTATCAGGTCGTCATAGACAACCGTATCACACATGCCTATTATCCGACTTGCCTTGACGGTTATGAGTTCAGGGTCTCCGGGGCCTGCGCCTATAAGGTAGACCTTCATAGCTTATGCCCTCCCGTGAATCCTGTCCATCAGGGCATGCGCAAGCCTGGCCCCGATGTCGGTGTCTGCTGCATCCATAGACATCTTCTGGATGTGCCTTTCGTCCGTGGAGCCCAGCATGCCCTGAATATGTATGGAACCGCTGGCTAGCCTTGCGTATGCGCCCGCAGGCAGGTTGCAGTCCTGGCCCAGCTCGGACAGGAACGACCTTTCGGCCTGGGCGCATATTCGGGTTTCTTCATGGTCCAAGGCCCTGAGTATGCTATTGAGCTCGCTGTCGAAAGACCTGCTCTCAACAGCGATGATACCCTGTCCGGGCGATGGTGTCATCATTCCCGTATCCATGGCAATGCCCGGGGTCAGATCGAGGCGAACAACCCCTGCAGCGGCCAGAATCACGGCATCGACCTCATTGCCTATCTTGCTGAGCCTGGTCTGTACGTTTCCCCTTATATCGACCACAGCTAGATCAGGTCTTATATCCCTGACAAGGCATCTCCGCCTCATGCTCGACGTGCCCACGCGAGAGCCTTCAGGCAGGCTTTCTATGGTATGATCGCCTTTTGAGAACAGCATGTCTCGAGGGTCCTGTCTTTCAAGACATGCGCTGATGACAAGGCCTTCATGCAGGATTGCCTGCATGTCCTTGAGACTGTGGACCGCCATGTCTATCTCATTACTGAGGAGCCTGTTTTCTATATCCTTGACAAAGACACCTTTGCCCCCGATTGCATCGAGCGGGACATTCGATAGCACATCGCCGGAGGTCTTGACGATGCAGATCTCTGTAGGTACCTCCGGGCATATATCGAAAAGCCTGGCCCTGACCTTTTCCGTCTGGATAAGGGCTAGTCTGCTACCCCTTGTGCCTATCCGTATAGTCTTCATCGAGCCTGAATATCCTCCGTGTATGCTCTATATAGTTAATGCCCGGGTTTTCCTTCAGAAAGCTTACCGGTCTGTGCAAAAAACGTCTAATAGACGTTCGCAGTGCCTGTTCTACCATGGACTTTTGAGCCGCGGCAAGGTCTATGTCACCTATAAGCTGCTGAATATGATCTTCCATTAGGCCGTAGAGGTCTTTGATGGTCGCCTGTGCATTGAGCGACTTGCGCCATTTTCCAAAGGCCTCGACCTCATCAGCGATGATAGATGCCGCCTTGTCCATCTGCTGCTGTCTGTTTGCGAAGTTCTTTTCCACAATGGATTTCAGTGCATCGATATCATAGAGATAGCAGTTATAGCATTTGCCCGCGGATGACTCGACATCCCTGGGTACGGCGATATCTATGATGATTATAGGGGCATTTCGCCTCTGCTTCATGACCTTTTCCACCATGTCCGTGGTTATGATAGGACTGGTAGAACCGGTAGAAGAGATTACGATATCGCACCTGATAAGCTCCTCATAGAGGGCATCAAACGGCTTCGGTGTTCCGCCCAGCTCCTCTGCGAGATCACAGGCGACCGATCGGGTGCGGTTGATTATGCAGAGGCTTTTCACTCCCCTGTCCTTGAGCCTTTTGCCCGCTATAGAGGCCATGTCCCCGGCCCCTATGATCAGGACAGAGTTTTTCGATATATCTTCGAATATATGGCAGGCAAGCTCGACCGCTTCGGACGCGACCGATACAGGGAATTTGCCGATATCGGTCTGGGTTCGCACACGTTTGGCTGCCCTGAAGGCCCTGTGCAGGGCCTTGTTGAGATAGATAGAGGTGGTGCCGGCGGCAAGGGAGTCCCTGTAGGAATCCTTTATCTGGCCCAGTATCTGGGCCTCCCCGATTACCAGTGAATCAAGGCCTGAAGCCACCATAAAGAGGTGCGCTATAGCGTTTTTGCCAGTAAAGACCTCGGCATGGAGTTTAAGATCTTCTATGTCCACACCGGAGAGCCTGTTGATGAACAGGAATATATCGTCTGCATCGATCCCTATGGCATACACCTCTGATCGGTTGCACGTGTTCAATGTATATGCCTCGGTATCGCCAGCAACATCCATGAGTTCAAGGATATCCCCGGCATCGATACGGATGCGTTCCCTGATATTCAGCGGGGCCTTTTTATGGTTTATGCTGATGCAGACAAGAGGATTCATGGGATCAGTCCTGTTCCGTGTGCATGGGGAAAGGCGATATTCATACCTATGAACAGGATGATCATGAGGAAAAAACCTATCAGGGTGATGATCGCCGTACGCCTGCCCCTCCATCCTAACGCAAATCTCTGGTGAAGACCCACGGCAAAGACAAGCCACATAACAGCACCGGCAGAGACCTTGGGGACAATGCTTGTAAAGTCCAGGTTGAGTGATGAGGCCCAGAATCCGCCCAGGATCATGCCTATGGTGATGCAGGTGAATCCGGACGAAAGACAGACATATAGGATCGTATCAAGAAGGGTAAGCGGAGGCAGACCTGAAAACAGCGAATGTATGGCGCCTGTCCGTATGATCCTTTCGTGTATAAGGTATACTAGGGATATGATGAACGCTACCACGAACAATGCCTCCCCGCAGATCACGGTAAGGGTGTGCAGGGGATATAGGTATTTATACGATTCGGCAAGTGGTCTCGATATATTCTCCACATAGGGCATAATGACCCCAAGGGTGAATGTGGCTGCAGGGAGATAGAATGTGGCAAGTACAGTGGTTGACCTCCTCCAGACGAAGGGGATCAGGAGGGTGGACGCAAAAAATACCGTCATGTTTATCCCCTGAAACGGGGTCGAGACGGGCAGATGGTTTAGGTCGATACCAAGGTTTATGATAAAGGCCAGGTGAACTGCCGGACAGCATAAATAGAGCAGGCGAGCAAACAACACAAGCGGCCTAGATCTTTTGAACAGGTATGTGATGAACCCGAGGCTCGCTAGAAAATATATGATCAGGACTGAAGATGCCATCACGGCAGGATTCCTTTAAGGTCTATGTGAGTGCCGAGTGCCTCGAAGAGGATCGTATCTATGAGTTGCCTGTCCCCATCCCGTATGGCATCGATCAGCTGTGAATCCACGAGGATGTCAAAGACCCGCTTGTGGTTTTCATGGCCCCCTTCCTGAGACAATACAAAGGGGCGTATCTTTCCGAGGATCATTGAAAGTATCGCGTATTCATCGCCTACTGCCGTGCTTATCATCATGCGAAGCCTTCTTGCGAGCGCCGGAGAGGCCCCCCCCGTGGATATGGCGATCTTTATCGGCCCCTTCTCCACGACGGACGGGACAATAAAACTGCACAGATCGGGCTTGTCAACGACATTGCACAGGATATGCCTGGAAAGGGCATCCCTGCTGATGCAGTTATTGATGGCTTCATCATCGGTTGCTGCTATCACCATGAAGGCGTCTTCTAGATCCCCTTTCGAGTAATCCTTCAGGCAGATCTCAACGCCGGCTTCCGAGCTGATCTCAGGGACTACTTCGCGCGCGATGACCTTGACCTTTGCGCCGGAAGCAATCAGAGGTTCTATCTTCCTGCTCGCGATCATCCCTCCGCCCACAACAATGACAAGCCTGTCCCTCAAATCACAGAAGACAGGGTAGTAGGTATTGGTATTATTCATATAAACCGCCTTGTATGTTATCTGACCTTGGAGAGCCAATCTCTTATGATGCCGGAAACACGGGGATCTTTTCTTAACTGGTGGGCTGCTCCATCGAGTATGGTGATCTTTTTGGGAAGGCATGCGGATTCATAGAGGAGCCCTGCATGCTCGTACGGAACCACTTCGTCACTGTCTCCATGTACTATCCCCACGGGCCGGGGGGATAGAAAAGGTATCCACTGGCCTGTGTTGAGTTCCTTAAATCCTTGATACCAGCTATCAATATCTTTGGGGAAGTCTTTATCTCTTATTGTGCCGAGTTCTAAAAAATGCCTCTTCAGTGCATATGCATCGTCCGGGAGGATGTCTGATAAAGAATACGGCGTGGCCATTAGGAGAAGGCTCTGTACCTTTTTTTCAAAGCATGCATGCCGTGATGCTATGGCGCCTCCGGCGGAAAATCCTATGTAATGGATGGAAGAGGTGTCTATCCCGGGCAGATTGTATACCTTGTCGAACACGAGGCCGAGGTCTGTAAACCATGCCCTCATATCGATATTGCCAGATGAAAGACCGCAACCCCTGAAATTGAATACAACACAACAAAACCCGTCAGAGACGATATCTTCGACAAGGCCAAGATATCCCCTGTCATCAGGGTTTGGCTTGGAGCCGGGTATCCCATGGCAGAATATAACCACGGGAGGCAGTCTCCTCGGTTTGTTTTCAGGGGAGTAGAGCCATGTTTTGATCTCTATCCCCTTGCGGGTTAGCGGTAACTCTGTCGACTTCATCTTGCAGCAGATCATATCTCCTGTATACAAAGGCCCACGACCTCAGTTCGTTTTCATCCAAGACAAGATCGTCACTGTCGGAATATTTCCTCGCCGGTATCTTGTTGCTGCCTGCGAGCAGCTTTATTGTCTGAGCGGGGATGTCCAGAAGTTCGGATGCCTCATCTATGGTTATCCTTGATTTTTTACCCCCGCCGACCTTTTTAAAGACAAAGGTGTGGAGGATGGTATTTTTTGTGCAGTCGTTATCTATAAGAAAGGCCTTGTCAAGCAGGTCCGTATATTCACTGTCCATCTGGTATCTTGTATTGGACAGTTCGACAAGGGCACGAATATCGTCCGGGTATTCCCTCAGCATCTTTTCCAGGATATTGCCGGATCGTTCCATGTCGCCTAAAAAGAAGTATATCTCCGCCGGGTACAGAAAGGTGTCCCTGTCCTTGTCGCCCAGATCGAGGGCCTTGATAAACATCTCCAGGGCGAGATCTAGGTGGCCGAGCTCCCTGTGGCAGATCCCGATGAGCTTATAGGTCAACGGAGATGTAGAGCACAGGATGTTTGACTTTTCCAGATCGTCTGCGGCGATCGTATAATACCCCTGGGACATCTTTTCCCTTGCCCTGTTCATGAATATCTTGAGCCTCTCTTCGAAGTCCTTGTTGCTTAATGCCTTTTGCGGATCCTTGAAATGGAACCCTGAAGTGCAAAGGTCTATATACTCCCTGTTTTCATGGAGTGAATCTGCGCAGTCAACGACCTGAATGACCCGCTGGCACAGGTTCTTGATAGGAAGCATGGTATCGATCTTGTTTGCAACATTGAGCCCTATGGCGAAGGTCTCGTTCTTTTCCATCTCGGAAAGGTGTCTTGCCTCATTCATCAGTTCCTTGAAGAAATGATTGGTCATGTCTTTGGAGTTTGATATGGGGAGGACAGTGGCGGACTTGTATTCCCCCGCCGGACATGTGTATTCAAAACTGAGCCACAGTTCCCTATATTCTGTATCGATACGCTCCACCTCTACCGAGATAAGCTCTATCAGTCCCTTGGGTTGTTCCAGTTTTCCACGCATCCAACAAGATGTATTCCCTGGGGGCCGAAAAGTCAACAGGATCGATTCAGGGCAATATGAAAAAGCATATGGAAAACAGGCAAGAAATATGCTAGCTCAAGCGCTGAGGTGTAGTCATGACAAGATATGCTGGATATATAATATGTTGCCAGGCCGTGATATTGTTCATGCTGGCCGGTAATATCTATGCTTCCCCGAGGTTCGAGGTGGATAAAGATGTCTTTGATGCCGGAGCCGTGTCCCAGGGAAAGGTTATTACCCATGAATTTGTCTTTAAAAACAGTGGGGATGAGCCCCTAAAGGTCAAGGTCAGGGGGGCTTGAGGACTTCATATCGCTGCCCCGGGCGGGCAGACCATAGCCAATAAAGAGCAGACGATTACACCCGGCAAGACCCTGATTGTGGTTGTAAGGATGTCTACCAGGTCTTACAGGGGGAATGTGAGCAAGAAGATCAGGGTGGAGACCAGCGATCCTGCAAAGAAAGGTCTGGTTCTCTGTCTGAAGGCTGAGGTGGTAGAAACGCTTGCAGTAACACCATATTCCGTATATTTCGGCATGGTAGCGCCGGGTAAGAAATATACAAGGGAGATGACCGTATCCAACAAAGGGACAGAACCTGTAACCATAAAGAGTGTTGCCATAAGGCCTGAGAGGTTTTTAAATATGGCCCCGAAGGATCCTATAATACTCAAGCCGGGCCAGAGTCAAACATATACCGTAACGTTTACCCCCGGAGCATTCAACAGACGCTTTACCGGTATAGTTACATTAAATACAAATCTTGACTACCTGCCCAGAAAGATCGTTCGTATAAGGGCTCAAAGGGAAAAAACGGAAAAATGACAGGTCCGGGAGATCATTATCATACGGCATGGCCAATAGGGTAACAAAGGATATAGCCGTTGTCGGGGGGTTTACCGGACTCAGCCGGGTATTGGGCTTTGTCCGCGACATGGTTATGGCCTGGCTTCTGGGTGCCGGTTCCGGGCCTATGGCCGATGCCTTTATCGTAGCATTCAGGATACCCAACCTTTTACGAAGATTCATGGCCGAAGGTGCGGTAAGTGTCGCCTTTGTGCCGGTATTCAGTGAGATAAAGGAAAAGGAAGGGCTCGACAGGGCATTTTCCATGGCCCGTGGTGTGTTCACGTGGATGTTTCTGCTACTGACCCTGGTAGTCATAGCCGGTGAGATCCTGGCGCCGGCGCTGGTATCTATGATTGCGCCGGGTTTTTTGAAAAGCCCTGCCTTTGATCTGACAGTGGAACTTACACGCATCATGTTCCCGTACATACTCCTTATCGGCATTGTGGCGTTATTTATGGGTATACTTAATTCCATAGGCCATTTTGCAGCGCCTGCTGCAGCGCCTATCCTCTTGAATGTATTTATGATAGGGGTGCCGGTGGTCTTTTATGTCCTTGTCCCGGTATTTGAATCGCCTGCGCATGCGTTGGCCTGGGGCGTTATATTAGGCGGTATAGCCCAGGTGATGCTTCAGATTATACCCCTGAAAAGGCTGAAGGTGCCTGTCGGGTTCAGTCGAGAATTTAAAGACCCAAGGCTCAGACAGGTCGGATCCCTGATGGGCGTTGCCGCTGTCGGGGCATCGGTATATCAAATCAACGTGCTCGTAGGGACCCTGCTGGCCTCACTTCTGGCCACGGGTAGCGTATCATATCTGTACTATTCAAACAGGCTGATCGAGCTGCCGCTTGGCATATTTGTCTTTGCCGTAGGTAATGTGATGCTGCCTGCCATGAGCAGGGCATATGCCAGGACGGACAAGGGCGGGCTTGAATTCCTTTTGGGCAGGTCTCTATTCTTGGTGCTGTTGTTCACACTTCCGGCAACCATAGGCATGTGCATCCTTGCGGAGCCTATATTGTCCATACTTTTTATGAGGGGGGAATTTACCCAGGCAGATGTGGTCAATAGCGCCTATGCATTGCAGATGTATTCCTTCGGGCTTTGTGCCGTAGGCATAGCGCGTATCCTTACGCAGACGCTGTATTCCATGCAGCTTGCCCGGATCGTAGTCAGATCCGCCTGGATAACACTCCTTGTAAATATTCTTCTGTGCATAGCCCTTATGACATATATGGACTTTGCAGGGATCGCTCTTGCCGGTAGCCTGTCTATGGTTTTTCAGGTTGTTCTACTGCTGCGCGGGATTAAAAGACAGGGTATAGGCATCAGGGCAGGGGAGTTAAGGCGGTATGCAAAGATCCTCGTCGCTGCAATAATCATGGGTATATGTATCTTCCCGTATACAGGCATGAGTTTCTGGGTGGAAGGATTGTCATTATACAGTCTTTCCATGCTTATGCTCAGCATAATAACAGGGATTGTTCTGTATTTTGTAATGCTTTTGATCATGGGGTTCAGGTATTCCAAGGCGGATTTTGGTATAATGTAAATCTTGCGTCTTTTTCAATAAGGGTAAAAGGATAAATAATCAAGCGTAGCCAATGTAGAGTATGAAAATTCGTTCCTATAAAGTGTAATAAAAGTTCTATCGTATACCAATATTTCACATGAAAAGAATGTTTTATTCATTGAATATCTATAAAAACAAGCAATTATATTGTATTGATGTTGTGGCACTATGTTTGCAATATAGTTTGCTAATAATGAAAGGGTAATGGTGACGACGATGAGACTTAGCCGCAGAGAGATACTCGAACAGTTAGGGCGCCTTGGAATCAGAGGAGTCTATGATTTGAAGATGGCCTGCCGTGAGTTTGAGGCATATTGGAACTGTATGAGATGTAAGGTTTGAAGAGACCTTATCCAACATTAGTACTATTATAAAGGTGAATATATACTATTATGTGCAGTGAAAAAGTGAAAAGTTATGTAGTTGACCGAACGTTGGAATTTTCACCGGAGTTTGTTAGGGCAAAGGCATCGGTAATACCTGTGCTGTTCCAGGTGTCTCTTCTGGGTGAAGTTGATGTCAGGGTGGAGAAGATATCCGAATATTTATTAAGCTTTGTGGATCTTATTACACCGTATGATGTCGCGCTCGTTTATCTATGGAATCCTCAGTATACATGGTTTTGCAGGGGACTTCAGGGAGAGATGCCGAAAGACATAGAAAAGGGAAATATTTTTACCCAGGCCATACGAGATACCGGAAAGCCCGTTCTTGTGCCCGATTTGACAAAGACTGACCTTGAAGGCGAGGACATACCCTTAATCTTTACCTCTATGATAGGTCTACCTATATATAAAGACACCAAGATAATCGGTTGCATCGAGTTGTACCGAAGGGGCGGGGCTAATTATGATATTAACGACCTGATCCTCTCAAAGCATCTTTTGTTGAGCGCTGAGAAGATCATTCAGGAGGTATCGGGGGCTGAGAAGGAGATAGACGATGCCCTCGATATCCGTATAGACATACCGCAGAAGCATGTGCTTCTGGATATCCTTCATCAGTACGAAGAGATGTCCAAGAGGATGTCGTATCCTCTCAGTGTGGCGATTGTCGCCATACAGGATTTGGAAAAGATAGGTATTTATAGCCATTTGCCGGAGGGGGTGAGGATGCTCAAAACCCTTGCCAAACGGATCAAGGATGGCTTGAGATGCTATGATAAGGTTCTCAGGTATGAGGAGCACAGTTTCTTTGTAATATTGCCGGGATGTGGAGCACAAGAAGCGACCACTGCATTGAATAACGCCACCATGAATCTCGGCGCGGATCTTGCCGATAATATGAAGATCGGGATTGCGACCATGCCTGATGAGGCCCAGGACGCGAACAGTCTTGTCAATATCGCTCATCAGGCCCTGTCTTATGCAAGGAAAAAGGATTCTCGTATGACACATTATTCCCAGACAGGCTCTATCAAGTCCACAAATCTTTCTCTTGAATTGAGCATGATGAGGGTATTGCCTTGCGGTCCATCTGTTAAGGCGCTGAACGATCTTCTCGATCTGATCAGGATACAGTGTCAGGCCGATGATATCTCCCTGAGAAACGAATCTCCGGGAACCCTTGTCAACTGGGAGGGTTACGATTTGGGATACATATCGCATAAGGGTCTTTCTCGCGATATATACGACTGGATCATCACCTATATATGTCCTGCCTGGGCGGTCTCGCTGGGTATAGACGCAGATATAAGCAACTGGTATCTGGGAATACTTACAACCGCATCCATACTTAGTGACTTGCGGGCAGGATACCCCATGGGTTATTCCATAAAGGTGGCCGATCAGATGTATACCCTTGCCAAAGAGATGGGTATGGGAGAGATTCAGGCCACACAATGGGCAAATTCATCTCTGGTAGCCAATGTGGGGTATCTCGGAATACCGAGTTCAATATTTACAAAAGGAGACATGACACCTTTTGATAAAAAGAAGCTCTATAATCATACAATAATATCAAACAGGATGATGAAGGGATTTGCAGTGCTCGATCTGGACAATGATCTTCTCCTGTATCATCACGAGCATTTAGACGGGAGCGGTTACCCGAGAGGGCTCAAAGGCGAAGAGATACCGGTGGGCGCGCGTGCATTGAGGGTTGTAGACACCTTTAATGCGATGACATCACCGAGGCTTCATAGACTTCAACTGGATCGCAAAGATGCATTAAAAGAGCTCTGCGCAATGTCGGGTAAGGTGCTTGATCCTGATATTACATCTCTTTACGTAGATATTATCGGTTTTTAAGCCATCGTGGGTGGGTAATCCCATATTTTTGTATCTTATAGTGTATTACCCTCTTGCTTATTCCCAGAGAGACTGCTGCGTCTTTCTGGATCCAGTCATTTTTCCTGAGCGCTTCCAGGATGACATCTTTTTCGTTCATTGCAAGGGATGAAAGCGACGGGTTGTCCTCGCTTGTTTCCTTCTGGGGTGTCTGTTGGTGGTCTGTGATGGCGACATCATGGCGCCTTATGGCATTGCCTTCAGCCAGCAGCACGGTACGTTCTATACAGTTTCGTATCTCGCGGATATTTCCGGGCCAGCTATAGTCAATCATGCATTGAAGTGCGGCCTTGTCGATCTCCATGACAGGCCTGCTGAATTCTGTGCAGTATTTTTTTATGAAATACAATATGAGAGGTTCGATATCTTCTTTGCGTTTTCTGATGGGGGGTATGTTTATATTTACAACATTTATCCTGTAATAAAGGTCTTCCCTGAATTTGCCCTGCTGGACAAGGCTGTAGAGATCCTGGTTTGTCGCTGTAATGACCCTTACATCAACCTTTATCGTGCGTTCCCCGCCGATCCGCTCGAATTCTCTCTCCTCTAGAACTCGCAGGATCTTTGATTGGAGGGAGATATCCATATCGCCGATCTCGTCAAGAAAGATTGTCCCCATATTTGCCTGTTCAACCCTTCCCGTACGCATCTTGATAGCACCGGTGAACGCCCCTTTTTCATGACCGAAGAGCTCACTTTCAAGTATGTTATGCGGCAGCGCTGCGCAGTTTACCTGGACGAAATTATTGTTGGCGCGGTTGGAGTTGTGATGTATGGCGCCTGCTATAAGGCCTTTACCTACACCTGTTTCCCCTGTGATGAGCAGGGTTGAATCCGCCTTGGCGACCTTTTCAACCATCCTGAGCACCTTTTTGAGTGAACCGCTGTTCCCTATTATATCAGATGTCCTGTAGATAATGTCTTCCTGGGCATGTCTGAGATAGTCTATCTCGTTTTTCATCCTCTTGATCGCCAGTGCATCATCGATCTTCTGAACGATCTCGCTGAGGCCGAAGGGCTTCTGGACAAAGTCCTGGGCACCGTTTTTCATGGCGATTACCGCTGTATCCACTGATGCATAACCGGTCATGACAACTACAATGGTTGTGGGGTTCGTATCCTTTATTTTCTTGAGAAGTTCTATGCCGTCTATTCCAGGCAGCTTCAGGTCGGTCAGCAACAGGTCGAAAATGTATTTGTCGGTAACAGCAAGGGCTGCTTCGGCTGATTCAACAAGCACCACATCGTGACTGTGCTTTTTGAGCTCCTGGAACAGGATCTGTCCCAGATTTATATCATCTTCAACAATAAGTATATGTGCCATATCAATTAATGTCATCGGAAATCTAAGGATAAAACTTTACTCTATTCATGTCTGTATGATAGGCAGAGAGTGATATTGTTTCATATATATAGATAGTTGAATAATATTATAGTGAAATGTTCGTTGTGGGAGGGCAGTGCATGTCAAGGCTTCGTCCGAGTCCCCAAGGGGGTGTATTCATTAAGACAGTGAGCCTTTTTACTCAAGGAGTTGTTTGACGCTGTCTATCTGTTCCTGTATTTCCGGCTTTATCTCATCAATCTTTGCAGAATCCAGATTTAGCAGCCCTGCTGACTCGACATTATGCAGGGCTATGTCGAGGGGTTCGCTCTGACCAAAGCCCATTGATTTAACTAGCAGATTGGCAAAATGTACTACCTCGAGTTCCCTTGTAATATTATCGGCCTTTTCAAGGGCATCGTGATATAGAGAAACGGATATATATTTTTCTGAAAACCCCCATTTTTTAAGCAGCAATCCCCCTGTCTTCCCGTGATATGGATCCAGTGCGCTGAACATCTCTTTAACCTGAACCTCGTCCGATGCCTGGGTCCTTTTCTCCGCCTCTCCAACAACCTGTATAAGGATCAACTTGCCGATATCGTGGAGCAGGCCCAGAGTAAAGGCATCTTCGGTGAGCCTGACCTGTGCTTTTTGTGCAACGATCTGAGAAGCATAGGCGCATGAGAGCGAGTGCTGCCACAGATCTTCCACTAGCTTCGTATATTTTTCGTTGCCTGTTGTATACATGGACCTGTTCGCTATGGCATTAACGGTCTGTTTCGTTGTCTTGATCCCAAGGCGGGCAATGGCGCTTTCAAGGGTCTTGTTTTCTGATACACCCCTGTAATAGGCGGAATTGGATATGCTGATAAGTTTTGAGGAGATCGCTGCATCCTTTCTGAGGAGTTCTGCAATATTTTGAAGTGTCGCACCCTTGTCGGCGAGTTCTTTGAATTTGAGGTGTATCTGTGGCAGAGATGGTAGATCAATCTCTCCACGATTGAACTTTTCGATCATTTTATCTATGAATTGACCATTTTTCTCGATTGTCCTATCCTGTTTTGTATCTAGCTGTTCAGGGCTAGTAGATCCTTCTATCTTGACCCCATTGTTTATCAATTTCTGGGTGATGATTTCACGGTTAAAGGGTTTTGTGATGAAATCATCACAACCCGCCTGAACGCATGAAAGGATGGTATCCTTTTTAGAGTGTGAAGTTACCATGAATATCTTTACACGTTCTGTATTTGGTATCTTTTTTTCATCCTCGATCTGCCTGATAATTATAAGGGCTTCCATTCCATCGAGATCCGGCATGATAATGTCCAGGGTAATCAGGTCGAAGGGTTCTGAGCCTTCCAGTGTACGACGGAAGGTCTCAACAGCCTCTACTCCTTTTTCAACGGCCTCGCATTCTCCGAAAGAGCCCATAATGGCCTGCATCTTTTCCCTGCTGACAAGCTCGTCATCAACAACCAGAATCTTCATATTAATCCCATCCGACAATCAGATGCTAAGATGCCGAATATCGTTGCCATCAAATACACATCTCCTATGCAAAGGGACAATGTTACCCCTTAGTCAGTCTTTTTATTTACTATATCGGATGTTGCATTCCATAAGATTAGAACGTTATTTATCCTATTTTTATGGTGTGATTATTGAATATGGACGTGGCATATTGCGGGCCGCAACCTTCTGAACTCAAAAAATGATACGATGTGAAGGTGCCCCACTCCCCGGCTATGGGGCAAGGGAAGTGTGTTGACCAAAGTTGACTGGTGTATTATGCTCATCTCATGTATAAGACCAATTCAAACAGGTCAACTATAAAGGGGGAGTGAAATGCTTTTAGCTACCGTGGTGGTGACTGAATTCATGACGAACTGTTTTATCCTCGGGGACGAAGAAACAAAAGACGCACTTGTTATCGATCCGGGAGGCGATGCCGCAAAGATACTGCGCGAAATAAAACGTATGGGATTGAATGTGAAAGGTGTTATCCTTACTCATGCCCATATAGATCATATAGGTGCTGTAAGGTCGATAAAGGATGAACTCGGGGCAGAGATCATGATGCACAAGGCCGAGGTGCCGGTGTTAAAGACCGCATCCAAGATGGGCAGGCTTTTCGGGGTGAGGGTGGAAGAACCGCCGGACCCTGACAGGTTCGTATCCGAAGGGGATGAAATCAACTGCGGAAAAATCAGTTTGAAGACCCTTGAAACACCGGGACATTCTCCCGGAGGAATATCCCTGCTTACATCTGACGGGAAGAGCTGTTTTGTCGGGGATACCCTGTTTGCATATTCTATAGGAAGGACAGATCTGCCAGGCGGTGATTATCATACCCTTATACAATCCATAAAATCAAAACTCATTGCCCTTGGAGATGACGTGCAGATCCTTCCGGGTCACGGGCCTACAACCACTGTCGGTACTGAAAGAAAGCAGAATCCATTTTTATAGGGGAGAATAATGAATAGGCCAATCTTTAATCTGATAATGGCGGCAATCCTGTTTTGTCTGGTTTCCCCGGGGTGTACCCATATGAAAGAGACCTTCTCGGACACGGAAACCAAGAGTCAAACACAGCCGTCTTCACGTTATCTGGCTTTTAACGATATCCTGGTTCCGGGTTTTCTGACAAATATTAACAAAGAGACATATATCACAAATGGCCACGGGAGGCTTGTACTGTCAGGCCGTGTTGAGGGAGAGTCTCTCTCCCAGTTTTTCATGACCTCAATGTATTCGGACGGGTGGATCGCCCTTAATCAGTATACCTTTCAGGGCTCAATAAAGCTGTATTTTAAAAAGAACGAGAGGATTTCATCCATACTGATATCTGAAAATCCTCTCGGGACAAGGGTGGAGATATGGGTAGTACCACAAGGGAAGATCTAGCCGGTCGTGTTGTTGTATTCGGTATAACAGGCGGAATAGCCGCCTACAAGGCCCCTTTGATAGTAAGGGGGCTCAAGGCTGACGGTCTTGATGTGCATACGGTCTTGACAGACTCGGCACACCACTTTGTTGCACCTTTGAGCCTTCAGACCGTATCTAACCGGCCCGTTTACAACTCTATGTTCGATACAACCTCTTCAGCCGATCACGAGATCGATCATATCTCACTTGCGGACAAGGCCGAGATAATCCTTATAGCCCCTGCAACGGCAAATTTTATCTCCAAACTCGCCCACGGTGTGGCGGATGACCTGCTTAGCTGTGTATGCCTTGCGACACAGGCCCCGATCCTTGTTTGTCCTTCCATGAATACAAATATGTACATGAACAGGGCGACTCAGGATAATATCGAGCGTCTTAAGGAGCTGGGCATGTTCGTGCTTGAACCAGCCGCCGGAGAGCTTGCCTGCGGCTGGGAAGGCGCCGGCCGCCTTCCCGAGCCCGAACGTATTATCTCAGAGGTAAAGAAGATCCTGACGGAAGAAGATCTCGACGGACTGAATATATTGATAACATGCGGCCCTACGTGTGAGGATATCGATCCTGTACGGTTTATCACAAACAGGTCTACCGGCAAAATGGGCAGCGCGCTTGTTGATGCGGCATGTCTGAGGGGGGCTGCCGTAAAGGTTGTTACAGGACCGGTTGACAGACAATACCCTCCATGGGCAGATGTCATAAGGGTGAGATCCGCCAGAGAGATGCTTTCATCTGTCGAGGCCTATCTTGACGGGGCGGATGTGCTTATCATGGCTGCAGCAGTTGCTGACTATGTCCCGGCTGCATACAGCGAATCAAAGATCAAAAAGGGGGGCAGGGTTTTGTCCATAGACCTTAAATCAAGCCCCGACATACTCTCTACAGTCAAAAGACTCAAAGAGGACAGGTATTTTGTAGGGTTTGCTGCAGAGACAGACAATATTCAGGATCATGCCACAGGAAAGCTGAAGAAGAAGGGCCTCGATATGATTGTTGCAAACCGTGTAGGGGAGGCCGGCAGCGGTTTTGCCTCGGATACAAACAGCGGGGTGATAATAACAGCCGACGGTGTCCTGGATGATTTCGAACAGATGGAGAAACAAGAACTGGCACACAGGATATTGGATTATATAAAGGAAAGGCTTTGAGAGACCAGTTAGCCTTAGTATTAAGAGAAGAAGCCGAATGGATTGGGTCGTACGTTCTCCTTGCCCCTGATGAAGAGACCGAAGGTCACATGGCCGACATGGATGCGATCCAATCCGCGGTTAAAAAATGCAGGTTATGCAGACTGTCTGAGACGAGAAAGAACACGGTTTTCGGGCAAGGCCCTCATGATGCTGCAATAATGTTTGTCGGTGAGGCCCCGGGTGCGAGAGAGGATGAGACAGGGCAGGTTTTTATAGGGTCTGCAGGCAATCTCTTGACAGACATTATAGAAAAGGGCATGGGTCTAAAACGTTCGGATGTATACATCGCGAATATACTCAAGTGCAGGCCCCCAGATAACAGAGACCCGCTTCCTGATGAAGTAAAGATCTGTATGGAATATCTCAAGGCCCAGATCCGGTTGATAAGTCCAAGGCTCATAATAACCCTTGGACAAGTGGCATCACAATCTCTTCTGGATACAAAGACACCTATCAGCGCCCTCAGGGGCAGGTTCGCGAAATATTCGGGGATAGATGTGATGCCGACGTATCACCCGAGTTATTTGTTGCAAAATCCAAGCAAAAAGAGGGATGTATGGGAAGATATAAAAAAAGTCATGTATTATCTCAATATGCCGATCCCCGGATAGGTGCCTGCGCCTTTTTTGCCGGTATCCTGATTACACTGATAGCATCGGTTGCACTTGCCGGTGAGATATATGTCATAGATGTCAAGGATGCCATCAGTCCCCCTGTTGCATCCTATGTCATGGAGAACATAGACAAGGCACTCGGAGAGAACAGCGATGCCGTAATCATACGTATCGATACCCCCGGCGGACTAGATCCTGCCATGAGGGATATCATCCAGAAGATCATGAATGCCCCGATCCCGGTTATTGTATATGTGGCGCCCAAGGGCGCACGTGCAGCATCGGCCGGGGCCTTTATCACCCTTGCCTCGGACATAGCGGCAATGGCCCCGGGGACGAATATAGGTGCGGCCCATCCGGTGAGCATAGGTTTAGGTGGTGGAGGCAAAGAGGGCAAGGACAAGACAATGGAGGATAAGGTAACCAATGACGCTGTCGCCTACGCCAGGAGTATCGCAAAAGAGAAGGGGCGAAATGAGCAGTGGGCGGAATCAGCGGTAAGGGAGAGCATCTCCACTACTGCCCTTGATGCCCTGGAAAAGGGCGTTATCGATATCGTGGCCAATGATATCGATGACCTGCTCGCTCAGATAGACGGTAAAGAGGTGCTCAAGGACAGTAAGACCTTTGTCCTGAACACAAAGGATATCGAACTCAAAGAGAGCATAATGGGATTCAGGTACCGTCTCCTTACCATTCTTTCAAGCCCGGAGATCGCCTTTATCCTCATGCTGATAGGCCTTGCCGGCCTGTATTTCGAGCTTTCCAGCCCCGGTGCGATTCTGCCCGGCGTGATCGGGGGCATCTCGCTGATCCTGGCCTTTTTCGCCTTTCAGCAGCTCCCTGTAAACTATGCGGGCTTTGGCCTGATTCTGCTTGCAATCATCATGTTTGTCGCAGAGATCAAGGTCCCGAGTTATGGAATGCTGACCGTGGGGGGTGTTGTATCTATGCTTTTGGGATCTATATTATTGTTCGATACGCCGGAGTTGTCTGCTCAGGTTTCCTTAGGGGTGATACTGCCCGTAGCGTTGTCTTTCTGCGCCTTTTTCGTCATATCCGTATATCTCGTTATAAAGGCTCACAGGGTCTCTCCTGTAAGCGGCCTTGAAGGCATGCTCGGAGAGCAGGCAGAGATCTACCAGTGGGATGCCAAAGGTGCCGGCAAGGTGTTCTGTCACGGCGAATACTGGAGCGCCAAAGGACCGGCCGGACTTGAAAAGGGTGATATGGTCGAGGTGGTAGATATCGATGGCATGAGCCTGACCGTTAAGCCCATCAAGGACCAAGATAAGACCTCTGAATGATAGCCGTAGCATTATCCGGAGGCGTTGATTCTGCAGCCGCTGCAATATGCCTTCGCGAAAAGGGTCTTGATGTTATCGGTGTTTTATTCCGGATAGGTCGTAACATCCCTGATCCCAGCATGATTTCTCAGGCATCTGAAATATGTTCCTCCCTGAAGATACCTTTTCATGTTATCGATATTCAGGATGAGTTCAGGACAGTAAAACAGTACTTCTGTAGTGAATATCTCTCGGGCAGGACACCCAATCCGTGCGCAATATGCAACAGGGATATAAAGTTCGGACTGTTTTTTGAAAAGGTCCATGCGCTCGGGGCGGATATGATCGCTACCGGGCATTATGTAAGGCTTGATAATGACGGAGACAGATTTTTTCTGGCAAGAGCGGTAGAAAACAATTCCCAGGAATATTTTCTGGGCCTGCTGGGGCAGGAGGTCTTGAAAAAGGTCATCTTCCCCCTGGAAGGGATGACAAAGGATCAGGCACGCTCACTGGTCGGGAGATATTCGAGCGATATAGAGACAGGCAGATCATCCCAGGATGTATGCTTTTTGAAGGGGAAGGGCTATGTGCCCTTTATCCGCTCATTTGCCGGCTTTCATCCGGTGCCGGGGGATATCCTCGATACGAGCGGAAGTGTTATAGGCGCACACCGCGGTGCGCTCTATTACACGCCCGGGCAGAGAAAGGGCCTTGGTATGGGCTTTGGCAGACGGGTGTATGTGCTTGAAAAGGATATCGACTTCAACACCGTTACTATAGGCGATCTCGACCAGTGGTCGTATACGGGTTTTATCATAAATCACCCTAATTATATGAAGGTTGCCTCGATAGAGGGGGGCATGAAGGTCTTTGTCAAGACAAGATACAATCAAACACCAGTCCCCGCCGTAATAAGCCCGTCGGCATCCGGGGTAATAAGGGTTCTATATCCTGAACTTTTCGCGGCAGGTCAGCTTGCCGTCATATATGACGATGATGACGCAATCCTGTGTTCGGGTATTATAACAGGGCCTATGAAAATTTAGGTCCCCTTGGCGCTCATCTCCCTGTTGTAGGCATTGATCAGGTGGCGACGCGTTATCATGCCGATCACCTTCTTGGGGTTTTCAGGGTCGACAACAGGGAGCTCCTCGAGGTTTTTTATAGTAAACCTCAGCAAAACGGTCTTCAGGTCGTCCTGCGGTGTAACCGTAATGACGTCCTCTATCGCTATGTCCCGGGCAATCACGAGCTTGGGAAAGAATTCATCGGTCAGGACCCTCCTCACATCATGGATGTCAAAGATGCCGGTCAATGTACCCGATTCATTGACAACAGGGAAATACGAAGACCTGCTCATGGTGATGAGCTTGACGATATCCTTGAATGGGGTGTTCTCCTTGACCATGGATACGCTGTTTGGTATCTCGACCGCATCTGTAACATCGAGACCTTCGAGGACATCCATGAGGAATTCTCCCCTGTGTGCCGGGGATTCCGTCCGTGAGGAGACCTGCTTGATGTAGATGGTAAACCCCCTGCTGAAGAGTATGGCGCACACGCTGACCAGCATCAACGGAGGCAGGAGTCCGTAGTTGCCGCTGAGTTCGCATACCATGATAAGGGTCGATATGGGGGCATTTGCCACGCCTGCAAAGAAGCCGGCCATTCCTACTATTATATAGGCCGAGGGTTGCGTAGCTATGCCGGGTGCTATCTGATGGACAATCCCGCCGAAGGCCCCTCCCAGCATGGCCCCTATAACCAGGGAAGGCGCGAAGACACCACCACTGCCCCCTGAAGATATGGTCAGTGATGTGGCCACGATCTTTGCAAATGCTATAACGAGCATGAGTCCTACCGCCATCTTACCGTAGATGGCGAGCTGTACCCATCCGTAGCCGCTGCCCAGGATCTGGGGATAAAAGAGTGCTATACATCCGATCATCAGCCCGCCTATGGCAGGCCTGAAATGAGGAGGTATCGGGAGCTTGCTGAAAAAGGAATCCCTGAGACCGTAGAATACCTTTACATACACATACCCGAGGCCGCTGCATAGAATGGCCAGTATGAAATAAAAGATCATCTCCGTGGGATTGCGGAATACAAAGTCCGGGGTATGAAACAGTGCCCCCCAGCCCACAACCGATGAGAATACCGAATAACCCACGATCGATGATATGATTGCAGGTACGATGGCCTCATATTCAAAATCAGGACCCCTGTAGAGTACTTCGGTTGCAAATAGCGCCCCTCCGAGCGGGGCACGGAATATACTTCCGATCCCTCCCCCCATGCCCGCCAGCAGCATGATCCTCCTTTCATGGTCGGAGAGTTTAAGCTTTGTGGCAAGGTAAGAAGCAAAACCCGCCCCTATCTGCGCTATGGGTCCTTCTCTTCCGGCTGATCCGCCGGAACCGATAGTGATGGCCGATGTTATCGTCTTTATAAAAGGTACCCTCGGGCGTATCTTCCCCTTTTTGTTGTGGAAGGCCTCGATTGCTGCATCGGTACCGTGACCCTCCGCCTCCGGTGCCCATGTATATACTATCAATCCGGTGATGAGCCCTCCGAGCGCAGGGATGAGGGCCAGGTACCACGGAACCCCTGCATCGAGGGTAAAGATATTCTGTAAAAGAGAGTTCGACACCGCTGAGACAGCTCCGGTGGACTCGTTTATGGACGGCTCGGTGAATGCATGTGTCTTGATAAGAAAAAGAAAGTTGCCAAGCTGTAAAAGGTAATAAAAGATTATGGCACCAAGGCCTGAGACTACACCTATGATTGCGCTTATAGAGATCAGTTTCGTGATGCGTCTAAGGTCCAGGGATGTATCATTATTCCGCGTTTTGTCTTTCATGATCAATCGATAATTCCCTCTGGAAGAATTAAGTATTAAGCCTTTTTAAAAAAAACATAGTCAAGCTGGACAGGCATTATATGATAAAACAATATCTGCTTGTGCCGATATAAAAGGATCTATAACAACTGAGTAGCCCGGTCAAGTATTGTTCCTTTATAGGTCAATGGGCTGAAGTTTTGTACAAGGGCCTTTAATTGCTGATCGATGCCTATTTCTTGACATATTCATCCACCCGGGGTTAAACAAGGCCCATGGTATGTCTGTTTACCGAATGGATGATAAAAGGTCATGTAGATAATAACGTCCTTCCCGGTTTGCAATTTACGCCGCTTTTCAGGTCATTGATGCATATACGGGGTATATCCGATCCCGATAATGTGGAAAGTTTTCTGGCCCCTTCCCTCGGCCAACTCAGAGACCCAAGCAATATGAAGGGTATGAAGGATGCGTGTGAGAGGATAGCCGATGCCATAGAAAAGACCGAGAAGATAGGGATATTTACCGATTATGATGTGGATGGTGTGTGCAGCGCGGCGTTGATTCACAGATTTCTGGTGAAGATAGGTTATATGCCCCCGTCGGTCTTTATCCCGGACAGGACGACCGACGGATACGGGCTGAATAAACGGGGAATAGATGAATTGCACAATCAGGGAGTTACCCTGCTGATAACCTCTGACTGTGGTATTACCGCATGCGCAGAAGTGGATTATGCGAAAGAGATCGGTATGGATGTCATTATAACCGATCATCATGAGATCGGAGACCAATTGCCGGAAGCCCTGAGCATTATCAATCCGAAACTTACGGATTGTCCTTTTCATGGTGAAGATCTGTGCGGTGCAGGGGTGGTGTTCCACATGATTGTGAGTCTCCGGGCATGCCTGAGACACAGGGGAATGGAAGGGCTTCCCAACCTCAAGGGAGATCTCGATCTCGTTGCCATGGCTACTGTAGCGGATGTCGTGAGTCTGTCAGGGATCAACCGTATACTTGTAAAACAAGGACTCAATGTGTTGAATTCTGCAAGCAGCACCGGGATATCTGCACTTGCCGAGGTGTCCGGTCTGAAAAGGAAGGTGATTACCAGGGATATAGGCTTTATATTGAGCCCGAGGATCAATGCCGCGGGAAGGATCGATGATGCGAGAAAGGCCTTCAACCTGTTAACCACTGAGGATTACAAGGATGCGGTCAGGATCGCCAGGGAACTGGATGCGCTGAACAGACAGAGACGGTCCCGGGAACAGGAGGTCCTGCAGGAAGCCCTTTCAATGGTGGACCACGGAGCAGACTTCGGTAATGTGATAGTGGCCGCCGGTACTGGCTGGCATGCCGGGGTTGTAGGTATAGTGGCATCAAGACTGGCATCCCTTTTCAACAAGCCATCGATAGTGATATCTATTACAGATGGTGTCGGTATGGGGTCGGGGCGCTCGGTCGAAGGCCTGGACCTGCATGCGGCCCTCATAGGGGTTTCCTGTATGCTAAAGGGTTTCGGCGGACACAAGATGGCGGTCGGGCTGACTATCGATGAATCACAGATACTGCCTTTCGCAAATGCCATCGACGGTGTGATTCAGAAAAAACGCCAAAAACAGGCCGGGCATTTCGAGATAGATTTCAAGATCACGCCATATGACATATCACCGGATTTTTTAAGAGAGCTCGAATTGCTTGAGCCTTTTGGGGAGGGAAATCCGGAGCCTGTCTTTATGATACCTTCCATGGAGGTGGTAGGGACAAAGAGATTTTCCACCGGAGGGGTAAAATTTCTTTTAAGACATTCTGATAGGGTTTTCCATAGCCTGGGGTGCAACGTGGATTTTGATATAAAGGACATGTCCAGGTATGTTGATGTCGCGTTTACCCCTGTAAAGAGGAGGTTCAACGGTCATAGCTATCTTTATCTATCTTTAAAAGCCATGTGTCCTGTTCGGCAAAATCACGAGCCATTTCTCTCTGAACAATAATCTGGCGGTTGATCTCAGGGTCTATAAGGGTGAGTTTTGTAATCCTGGTTTCTCCTAAGAGTAGCAGGATTGTAATGATAATTCCTAACAAGATAAATACGGACGCCTTTTTTAGGTTGGCAAAAAAGGCCATCTTGGCCGCAGTATAATCCCTCATGTCCTTGGTGCCTTTAGGGAACACCTCTATCAGACCGCAATCGATCAGTCTTACAATGGAATTCAGGGCATCAAACTGCGTCTCCAGAGATTCTTTCACGATGTTTTCGACGGTCCTGGCCTCGTCTATCAGATCAAAGATACGCATGTCTGATTCCGAAAGGTCGTATTGGTTTACGACGTCTTCGGTCAAGGGTATTATCACGACAGGGCAATAGTCTACAGGTGGGATCTTCTGTTTTATCAGGGGCCATTCATCGATCATACGAAGGGTGTCTAGTATAATGCCCTCAGTGGGTATATGACATGATAGCATGCTTTTTGTATCCATATCCCAGTCTTCAAACCGGTAGCTGCCCTCTTTCCACTGGAAGATCTCCAACAGTATATTTTTTATAACGACATTGGTCGCCTTTTCGAGGAAGTTCATTTTCAGCTTGCCCTGGTTTATCAGTATGTCATGCCATTCTTGAGACGCCTTTTTATGATCGAGTGCTGATTTTAGTTCCGTATCATAGATAAAACCGCCTTTGATCAGGACGTCGGCCCTGGGATCTATCAACCATTGATCAGAGCTGATGCCGATTATTATTCCCTCTTCGAATTCTATCGTGACCTTTGCGTTCGGAGAGGTGAGGATAAGGGAGCCGGTCTTCATCTGTTGAGATATCAGCTGGAATATCTCGGTTACCCCGAATCCTTTTAGTGTGCCGAGTAAGGCCATATTATATCCCGTATTTTAATGGGGGGAAATTGTACACCCTCCAGTATAGTACTATTAACGATGCGACGCCGAGCATCCTGAAAAGAGAACCCATGTCGATCCCTGATGGGATAAACGAATACAGGAATTGGCCACCGGTTATTATCGACATCAGACAGGCGCTGAAAAGATATACCCTTAATACTCCCTTAACCGTCCTGTCTCCGATAAAGGATCCCAGCCCCGGCAGGATCAGTTCGAGTTTTGAAGTCTGAAGGAGGTTTTGTATCCTGTATTTTTTTATCTCCTCGACCTTGTTGTTCATGATGCTATTCATCTGTTTCTTTGATTTTGTCGCTATCCAGTGGCATTGGAGGCACAAGGGATGACCTGATTTTGATACGTCTCCGGCGTAGAACATATTGCCGCACCTGTTGCAGCGCTTTGTAAACTTTTCTTCAGGTCTGTAGTTTACCAATATGGTAACCATAATACAAAAGAAGGCCAATATTATTGAAGCATTCCTTTTTATTATACCAAAGGTCGTATTCCAGAGGGCATCCGCTACTGTCTTGAGTTCGGATGACGGTCTCAACTGTCTTGAAAGCTGAGTAAATACAGGTATACGGCTTATGACATATTTGTCTTCGGGATTTGCCGCCTCGTGGTCCAAAAGTTCCCTTACACGGCCGGGATTCAGGTTGCTAGCCCTCTGTATGGACTTCTCAGCGTCTATGAGGTTATAGGTGCTCTGATACAATCTGCTCAGATTATAGTGATTGGTTACATCCTTGGGTGCGAGCGTGATGGAGTTATGAAAGGCCTGCAGGGCCTTCTTTGACTTGCCTGTCCGGGAAAGGGCGATCCCCAGATGGTTGTAGAACCTGCTGTTGTTGGGTTCGAGATCTAGTGTGCGCCCCAGGAGGTTGATAGCCTCTTCCGGATTATCCCTATTCAGTTCCAGGATTGCCATGGTATTGATAGGTTCTGAGTCGTCCGGGTTGTTCTGTGCCCAGGATGTTATGGTCACTGTATCCTTCATAGATCCAAGATTATGTTGAATGCAGAATATCTCTTTGTTTGCATGGGTTTGTGTATATGTGATGAAGCCAGCCCCTATATGGGCTATCCAGCTCGACATGAATATAAGCGAGATGAATACATAGACGATCCTCTTTTCCAACCTGTTAAGGTATCCCCATAACAAAAGAAACCACCAGAGGGTAAACCACATGGGACCTGCATTGAAAAAGATAGGCAGGGCGATGATGAATACGAGCCATAATATGATTCCGCTTTTTGGAAATTCATTATTTGTAATGGTTTTGAAATCATTAAGGACATTGGGAGTATATTTTATCAGCAGACACAGGCTTACTAGGGTGAACATCAATAATGTAGTTATGATAACAAAAAAGAAGAAATTTCCGAGAGCGGTCGATACAAATGGCCAGAATGGCAACAGTTTTATTAAGGATGGCAGGGATTCTATCCCGGTGAGGACCGCTTCTTGCTCCACACCCTCAATCCTCCGGCAATAGGCTGTCCAACTTAATGGCAAAATTCATCATGAACGTTCGCGCATCTCCTTCGACCTTTAACTGTATAGGTACATTGATTGCGTTTGTAGAGATAACCTCCGAATCTCCCGTTCCAACTATCTGGATGCGCCCCCCGGTGAATACAGAGCCGACGGATGACGGCCTAACTGTCTTGCCAGGGTCTTTTGCGGGTATATCCGGATGATGCGGTTCTCTCCTGCCTGGTTTCGTGAGATCTGTCTCGGGTGTTCTCCTTGCCTGCGTAGATTGGTCATGTCCGTGCTGAGCCTGTTTGGTCTGATGTGCGACCGGATCTCTTTGTACCTTTTCCTTTGCAGGGGCTGCTGCAGGACGCTGCTTCCCACTGGTGCCCGCTTCTATATGCTTGAGAACCATCTTTGTAATCTTTGTTAGGGTCTGGAGAACTCCTTCACCTGTTGGGGCAACTGTTTCATAATAGGGATATCCGTCAGGATTGAGCAGCTGTTCCATCTCGGCGATAGGGGTTACATCCGGCATATCCCTCTTGTTATATTGTATCACAAGGGGGATGGTCTTCATGCTTTTTCCATAGTAATTTAGGTTTTCTTCCAGGTTGGCAAGACTCTCTATATTCTCCTCCATCTTATCTCTCTGCGAGTCGGCCACGAAGACAAGTCCGTCAACGCCTGTAAGAACAGCCCTTCTGGTTGAATTGTAATATACCTGCCCCGGAACGGTGTAGAAATGCAGGCGTGTCTTGAAACCCCTGATATTTGCAATCTCTATGGGAAGAAAATCGAAAAACAACGTCCTGTCCGCTTCAGTGGCCAGGGATACGAGCTTCCCTTTCTGGTCGGGCTTAACGCTTGTATATATGGACTGTATGTTGGTTGTCTTCCCGCACAGGGAAGGTCCGTAGTATACAATCTTTGCTGATATCTCTTTTTTGGAATAATTTATTACCGCCATTCTAACCTCCGCCGGACAATCTTGCAATTTCTAACTCTACATCTTTAAAGTCCTTGTTTTCCTTCTGTATCTCTTTGAAAATGTATACGGCCTTCTTGTTGTCGCCAAGGGCCTTGTATGTCTGAGCTATCTCATAAAGAAGCCCCACCTTCATATCATTGGTGACATCTTTAAGCTTGGATGCATCGTTGAAGGATTTGAGAGAATCTTGGAAGACCCCGTTTTCTCTATAGCTGATTCCCAGCATTACATGGGCATCAAAGAGCTTCTGGCCTGTAGCGACCACCTTCTTGAATGATTCAATCGCATCGTCAAGCAGCCCGGTCTCTCTATAGGCCAAACCCATATTGTAGAGAAACAACGGGTCCTGACTTCCATCCTCGGCGACATTCTGTTCTATGGCCTTGAAGACCGATTCTATACCGGTTTCATCTTCAAGGGTGTCTAATGATTCATCGATCTGGAGTTCGTCTATCTCCTTGTCGAGTTCGTTTGTTAGGTCGTAAAAGTCCTTTTTGCCCAGCTTGGGCTTGGTTTTTTGCTTCGGGACAGGGTCCATCATGCCTATTTCCCGAACATCAAAGGACTGTACCTTTTTATGGATGTTGCTGCGGGCAGGATCGAGATCGGCAGCCTTCTGCATGTACATCATGGCATCTTCGTTATGGCCTTCTTTTTCCAGAAGCTCCGACAATTCAACATACTGTGTGGCGGCCTCTCTCGTAAAGCCCTGCATTTGATAGAGTTCGGCCAGCTTGATATGGGGTTTTTCCCAATGAGAATTTATCTTGATCGCCTGTTTGTACAGTGCAATGGCCTTGGGGTAAAATCCTTTGCTATTGTAGGTGTCGCCTAGTCTCAGGTAGATTTCAGAGGCACTGTCGATTTTATTGGATTTAAGATAGAGATCCCCCAGTTTCTTAAGAATAACAGGATCATTTGGTCTTTTTTCCAGTGCGACTTCGCAGTCATGGATCTCCCTGGATGGTTTTTTTCTGCCAAAAAGTTTATCGAAAAAGCTCATTCCCGGCTACCTTCCATGTGATGATACATTTACAAAAACTCCCAACGTTATCCTTGTTAAAAGGTTCATCGGTGCTCTAATATACAAACTTTAGATGTATTATCCAGTAAAAAATGATATACTTTAATACATACGGATTATATCGGTATGCTTGATATAAACATAATATAAAATAAAGAGTGAAGCAAAGGCTTATATTATTTACTCATAAGGGATGTGGTGGACAGCTCTACTTCAGAAAATGTACTGGAAGGGATCCTCGAAAAGATAATCTATCAGAATGCGGCCGGGTCTTTCAGTGTATTATCGATACTTACCGATGTCCCGGAAAAGAAGGTTACTGCTATCGGTCCTTTTTATAATCCTCAGCCGGGAGAAAGGCTCAGGATGAATGGAAGATGGTCTCAAAGCAACGAATACGGCCTGCAGTTCCGGATGACTTCATATGTGAGCCTGAAGCCGAAGACATTGACCGGTATACAAAGATACCTTTCATCAGGGATTATCCAAGGGGTGGGGGAGGAGCTTTCCTATAGGCTTATCAATGCCTTCGGTGTTAATGTTATTGACATTATGGAAAGATATCCCGAGCGCCTTACCGAGGTGAAGGGCATAGGGGCCAGGCGTGCTGAAGAGATATCTCTTGGCTGGAAAAAGAACAGACAGACAAGGGATGTAATGATCTTTTTTCAATCTCATGGGATTTCAGCCGTATATGCACAAAGGATAATCAGTGCCTATGGAAGCGATGCCGAAACCATGGTCAGAGATAACCCGTACAAACTGTGCGGGGATATCTTCGGTATAGGGTTCAAGACCGCCGATAGTATAGCGATGAATCTTGGATTTGGTAAGGATTCTCCCCTCAGGGCCTGTGCAGGCCTATTATTTATCCTGGACCAGCTCTCAGGTAACGGGCATGTGTGCTACCCGTATAATGAACTGGTTGCAGAGGCGGAAAAGGTTCTGTCTATACCGAAGACGGTTATTCAGGATTCCATAGAATCCCTGAGACAGGCTGATCTGGTCGTCATAGATGACAGGCCTGATAATCTGCCCGGACGTATTGTGTATAAGAAGGGGCTTTATACATGTGAGATCGGCTCGGCAAGGTTGCTGGTAAAACTTTTGAATATAAGGCCCCTCGGTGTTTCCATCGATATGGTAAAGGCAATAAGCTGGTTTGAAGAAAAGAACGGAATAAGGCTTGCTCAGGAACAGAAGGATGCAATATCCCAGGTGCTCGCAAACAAGGTAATGGTTGTAACCGGAGGTCCCGGGACAGGTAAGACCACCCTTATTAGGGGGATAATCGAGATATTCGAAAAAAAAGGATTTCGTATACTCCTGTGTGCACCGACAGGCAGGGCTGCCCAGAGGATGAGCGAGGCAACCGGTAGCGATGCAAAGACTATACACAGGCTCCTGGAATTCAATCCTTCCAGGATGGCGTTTGACCGCAATAACAAGAGGCCTCTCAAGACAGATATCCTGATAGTCGACGAGGCGTCTATGATCGATATAGAGCTGTTTTTCAATCTGTTAAACGGTATAGAGGATACAGCAAGGCTGATTCTGGTCGGGGATGTGGACCAGCTGCCGTCGGTCGGACCGGGAAGCGTCCTCATGGATATCATCAGGTCCGGATCGGTCAGGACCATACGTCTTCATACAATATTCAGGCAGGCAAAAGAAAGCCTGATCGTTATGAATGCGCACAGGGTGAACCAGGGGTTGCTGCCGTACATAGGTCATGAACACGGTCATAAGGAAGGAGATTTTTACTTTATCCAGAGACAGGATCCCGAGGAGGTACTGGAAACGGTAATAGAGCTCGTGGCCGAAAGGATACCACAGGGATTCGATCTTGATCCCATGGATGACATACAGGTGCTATCTCCCATGCACAGGGGCGTGCTCGGGGTATCGAATCTCAACGATAAGCTTCAGGCCGTTCTCAATCCGTGTGGTGACGGTATGATCAAGGGAACAAAACGCATGTTTGAGGGTGACAGGGTCATGCAGCTTCGTAATAATTATGAGCTTGGGGTGTTTAACGGGGATATGGGTAGGATGGTACATGTCGACAGCAAGGCAAAAGAGGTGCGGGTGAGGTTCGAGGACAAGATCATCTGCTACAATGAATCGGATATGGATGACCTTGCGCTGTCCTATGCCTGCTCCATACACAAGTCGCAGGGAAATGAATACCCTGCTGTCGTTATTGTCTTGCATACACAGCACTATATCATGCTGCAGAGAAATCTGTTATATACAGCCCTGACAAGGGGAAAGACCCTTGTGGCCCTTGTAGGGAATAAAAGGGCTGTGTCCATAGCTACTGCAAAAATGACCAAGGGGGAGAGGTTCTCAATGCTTGCAGGGAGGATGTCAGGGCCTGTACAGGCGAATTAGGACAGTGGCTGCAGCATGGGAATGGTTGAATGGAAAGACAAGAGATTGACACGAGTATAACAGGGTCTTCATCCCCTGAAGCAGAAGGGTTGCTTAATATAAGGGATCTGCACACATATTTTTTTACACCCGAAGGTGTTGTCAGGGCGTTAAACGGTGTGGATCTAAAACTGAAGAGAGGACATACCCTTGGGATTGTCGGGGAATCGGGCTGCGGTAAGACCGTTCTTGCCCTCTCTATCCTTCGTCTTATACAGGATCCGCCCGGAAGGATCGTCAGGGGAAGCATAGAGTTCGACGGCATGGACCTTATGGCCCTAAGTGAAAGAGAGATCAGGCGTATAAGGGGAAATAAGATATCCATGATATTTCAGGAACCCATGACCTCTCTGAATCCTGTATTTACCATAGGCTCACAGATCGCAGAGGTGATCCTTCTCCACCACAGGGACGCTGACGACAGACTGTCCAAAGCAAAGACCCGAGCGATCGACTTGTCGATAGACATGCTCTCTAAGGTCGGTATTCCCATGCCTGAAAAGAGGTTCAGGGATTATCCCCATCAGCTGAGCGGCGGCATGTGCCAGAGGGTCATGATAGCAATGGCTCTTGCATGCAGGCCCATGCTGATGATAGCGGACGAGCCGACAACTGCCCTGGATGTAACTACCCAGGCGCAGATACTCGATCTCATGAACGATCTCAAGGAAGAGACAGGCACCTCTATAATCATGGTAACCCACGATCTGGGTGTCGTTGCCGAGACATGCAGGGATGTTGCCGTAATGTATACAGGTTATGTTGTCGAATATGCAGGGGTGGATGATATATTTTCTAATCCTCTGCATCCGTACACGCAGGGCCTTATGAAGTCGATACCGGTTGTCGGTGCCAGACTCAAAGGGGAGATGCTCCATACCATACCTGGAAATGTCCCTACGATAAATGAAGTGCCCAAGGGGTGCACCTTCAATAACAGGTGTCCTGTAGCAATGGATATATGCCATAAAGAGTATCCCCCGGTCTTCAGACCGTCCAAAGACCATATGGTCAGGTGCTGGAGGTATGTGCAATAATGCAGTCTCTGTTAGAGATACGAGGGTTGAAGAAGTCTTTTCCCTTGAGGTCGGGTATATTCGGGAAGATATCCGGATACGTGAATGCGGTTGACGGGATAGATATCGATGTATATCCAAATGAGACACTGGGGCTTGTAGGTGAATCAGGCTGCGGAAAGACTACGCTGGCAAAGCTGATCCTCCTGCTGGAAAGGCCTGATCAGGGCAGCATGATTTTTAACGGAACAGACCTGCTCGCGGCCGGGGGCTCTCATCAGAAGGACAGGATCAGAAAGGGGATACAGGTCGTGTTCCAAGACCCTTTCGGTTCTCTCAATCCAAGGAAGAAGGTGCGATCCATCATAGAAGAGCCCATGATAATCCACAAGACAGGTTCAAGGGTGGAGATAACCGAGCGTTTGCACAAGCTCATGGACATGGTGGGCCTGAGCAGAAACATGCTGGGCAGGTACCCGCATGAGTTTTCAGGCGGACAAAGGCAGAGGATCTGCATAGCAAGGGCCTTGGCTGTAAACCCGAAACTCCTCATATGTGATGAGCCCGTTTCTGCCCTGGATGTATCGATACAGGCCCAGGTCATCAATCTGCTTGTGGATCTTCAGAAAGAATTCGATCTATCGTATATATTCATATCCCACGATCTCTCTGTTGTAGGATACATATCACACCGGATCGCGGTCATGTACAGGGGGACTATAGTAGAGTTGGCGCCTGCCCAGGCATTGTTCGAAAAGCCGTTGCATCCATATACGAAATGCCTTATGGACGCTGTTCCCGTACCCATACCTAGGGCAAGGTCAGGAAAGGGCGCCATACGGTCCAATGAAAACCATACAATGCATACCTCTCAGGAGGGGTGTTTGTTTGTTGATTCATGCCCTCGCAGGGTCGAACCATGCCTGCATTCAAGGCCTGCGCTCATAGAGGTGGGTCAGGGGCATTATGTGGCTTGTAATAATGCGGTTACTGCCGGGGCTTAAAGGTTTAATCAATAAAAATCATGACTGAACAGCAGTAGAACTATTAAGGTCTTGACATCTGAAGGCAGCCTATATATTAAGAGTCACCTTGAAAGAGAGCTAAAGGAGGAATACAGTAAATGGCCAATCACCCATCGGCTTTGAAAAGGCAGAGACAGAACGACAAAAGGCGCATGAGAAATCGGTCCTGCAAATCAACCATCAATACAACGATAAAGAAGATCTTTACTTCTTTTGAAGATAAGGATACGGATAAGGCGACACAGTTTTATAAAGACTCTATCGCCATCATTGATAGCGCTGTAAATAAGGGCGTATTGCACAAGAAGACGGCATCAAGAAGGATATCAAGGCTTACCAAAAGGTTTAATACCCTAAGTGCTTAGAGAAATTGTCCTATAATCCCTGTCACTGCGGCGAATCCATGGTGTGAACGACCTGTTTTCACGCGGTGTTCCAGGCATCGGACATCATCAAGCAGTCTTATGAGTTCATCTGATGTCCAGAGTCTTTTCCGTGAAGATATCTTTTTCGCAACAAAGGGGTGGACGCCTTTTTTGTCAGCCCCTTTGCCAAAGAGAATCTGATAGTGCAAGATGGTCTGATTCTCTATCCTCGATATGATCTCCAGTTCCTGAACGCCCGTGAGTTCCAGTTCATGAAGCCTGAAGATTGAGTCTTTTTTTCTGTCATAGAGTGCATCCATGAACGTGAAGATAGATGACTCGTTTGTTTTCATCACCAGTGCCTCCACATCACCGAGGGTAATATTGGGGCGGCTTGATGCATACAGGCTGAGCTTTTCTATCTCTGATGCGATAAACCATGTATTCGCCCCTGTAATATCGGACAAGACAAAGGCCGCATCCTTGTCGATGGTCTTGCCGTATCTTTTTGCCCTGCCTTGGATCCAGTCTGTAAGCACCCTGCCTTTCAGGGGTTCGAAATGAACCACCTCTGTCTTGGGCAGGACCTTTTTTGCGATATATGCGGGGGGTTTCTGGCCTTCTACGGTCAGGATCAGGATTGTCGACTCGCAGGGGTTATCTATATAATCATACAAAGGCTGCATATTCTTCTGTGAGATCTTATGGAGATTGCGTATCAGGATGAGCCTTTTGTCCGACAGAAAGGGCCATGTATTACACAGGCTGATGATTTCATCGAGGCTTGAGATATCCTCGCCGCCATAAGACGCGGAGTTCATGGACATGTTTTCGCCCAGACGGGTGCGTATGGCTGAGATCTCCTCCTCGATGAGAAAGGTTTCCGATCCGATAAATACATAGATGTTTTTGAGCTCAGAGGGTGTCTTTTTCATAGCTGAAGTGAGGTTACGGTCCTTGCGATCTGGAGTGATATCTCTTCGCATGCCTCGTCGAGTGCGTCTTCTTCCTGCCCCCCCTGTGCATATGTGCCCTGATCCGTGAACCGAGATCTCCATATGGTATTTCCGGTATGATCCTTTATTTCAGCCGATACCGTTATTGTAAGTCTGTACCTGTCGTCTGATGAGATGGAGGTGGAGGTTATCGCGCGATGGGAGGTGGATATTATCGAGCATGCCATTGTTTTGTGAGGCGCTTTTCGGCTCAGCATATCCATGGAAGACAACGTCTTTTCAAGATGAGAGTCCAGTATCATGCCGGCTTCCCTCAGCGATGTCCTGTTCTCGCTGGCCAGCAGTTTCACCCGTATCTTGGGACTCTGTTTGTCCAGCACAAAACTATAACCGCAGGATATGAGGCTAATGAGGCTTAGAAGTAATAATATTAATAATCTTATTCGGCACATATATAACCTTTTTGATTTCCCCTTCCTTCATGAAACGTTTTGCATTTGGTTCTTCCATGGCAATGCCCTGAACCTTGTCTTTCTCAGATCCTACAGGCACCTCTATTGTCGCGCGCAGCTTTCCGTTTATCTGTACGGCAATGGTGGCCTCTGTGAGCTCACACCATGCATTATCATAATCCGGCCAGGCCGTATTGAAGAGCATGGCCTCATGCCCCAGCATATTCCACAGTTCTTCGGCGATATGCGGCACGAAAGGCGAGAGCATGATGATAAGTGATTCAGCCGACTCTTTCAATACAGAGTAGTCACTTTCGGAGATTGCACGTTCCTTTGCCTTGTACATCTCATTGACGAGCTCCATCATGGCTGCGATAGCGGTATTGAACCTGAAGCGTTTTTCTATATCATCGGTGACCTTTTTGATTGTCTGGTGGGTCTTTCTCCTCAGGTCTTCCATTTCTTTCGATACATCAGGTTTGTCCGAACCGGTTGCCGTTACAGATCCGCCTACTTCGATAACTATCCTCCATAGCCTGCTGAGAAATCTGTATGCCCCATCAATGCCCTTGTCGGACCAATCCATGTCCTTTTCGGGCGGGGCGGCGAACAGGCAGAACAGCCTTGTTGCATCTGCACCGTATTTGTTTATGAGTTTTTCCGGATCAACAACATTTCCCTTGGATTTGGACATCTTGGCGCCGTCCTTGATGACCATGCCCTGGGTGAGGAGTTTTTTAAAGGGCTCCCCATTATCTATATATCCGAGGTCTCTGAGCACCATGGTAAAGAATCTTGCATAGAGCAGGTGCATGATTGCATGCTCGATGCCCCCGATATACTGGTCAACAGGCATCCAGTAAGACAATTCTTCCCTGTCGAACGGCTTGTCGTTGGAATCCGGACAGCAGTAGCGGAGAAAATACCATGAAGACTCGACAAACGTATCCATAGTATCGGTCTCTCTTTTTGCCTCAGATCCGCAGCGGGGGCATACAGTATTTATGAATGCCTCTGATTGTGCGATAGGTGATATGCCGGTGCCTTTGAACTCGATATCTTCCGGAAGGGTAACGGGGAGTTCATTTTTATCTACGGGTACGACCCCGCACTTGGGGCAGTTTACCATGGGGATGGGCGTTCCCCAGTAGCGCTGCCTGGATATGCCCCAGTCTCTCAACCTGAAGTTTACGGTCGAGGAGCCCATAGATATGGAATCGAGATGTGCGGTGATCTCCTTCATAGCATCCCTGTTGTTCATTCCGTTGAACCTGTCTGAATTTATCAGGAGCCCGTCACCCTCGTACGCTGATTCCATGGTCTGTGCATCGAGGTGTTCATCCTTGGGTTCAATCACGACGATGATAGGGAGAGAATACTTTTTTGCAAATTCAAAATCCCTCTGGTCATGCGAAGGAACTGCCATGACAGCCCCTGTGCCGTAGTCGTACAATACAAAGTTTGCCACATAGATGGGCATTTTTGATCCTGTGACCGGGTTTATGCAGTATTTGCCTGTAAATACACCCTCTTTTTCATACATGTCAGATGTCCTGGTAAAGGCATCATCCTTTAAGGTCTTTTCCACGAATCTCTTTACCGGCTCCTCCTGGTCTGTCCCTACAGGTAAAGTCTTTGTAAGTGGATGCTCCGGGGCGATACTCATGAATGTGGCTCCATAGAGGGTGTCAGGCCTGGTAGTGAAGACCTCGATATCCTTATCCGAGCCGTCTATCCTGAACCGGATAAGGGTTCCGGTGCTTTTGCCTATCCAGTTTTTCTGCATGGTAAGCACCCTTTCCGGCCATCCATCCTTGAGCTTTTCGATATCGTCCAGCAATTCCTGGGCGTATCGGGTAATCCTGAAGAACCATTGATCATGCTCTTTATAATGAACCTGGGAGCCGCAACGCCAGCATGCCCCTCCCTCGACCTGTTCGTTGGCGAGCACGGTCTTACACTTGTCGCACCAGTTCAGGAAGGCCCGGTCTCTGTACACGAGTCCTTTTTCAAACATCTGTATGAAAAACAACTGTTCCCACTTATAATAATCCGGATCACACGTGGCGACCTCTCTGTCCCAGTCATAGTTGAAGCCCATCCTCTTGAGCTGAGCCTTCATGTATTCAATATTTTCATATGTCCATTTTTTCGGGGCAATCCCGCCTGCAATAGCGGCGTTTTCTGCGGGCAGCCCGAATGCATCCCACCCCATGGGGTGAAGTACGTTATAGCCCTTCATCTTTTTGAATCTGGCCACGACATCGCCGATGGTGTAATTCCTGACATGACCCATGTGTATACGCCCTGAAGGGTAGGGGAACATCTCCAGCAGGTAGTACTTTGGTTTGCCGGGGCTCGGTTTTACCTTGAAAAGGTTGTTGACTGTCCATGTTTTCTGCCATTTCTCTTCAATATCATGTGGCTTGTATTCCGGGTTCATGATCGCCTCCTGATCAATATTGGAAGATTCATTATCATACCAGATCATTAATAGTCCAGTATTGAAGAGATCTCTACAAGGTTTAAAGAATTTATGAGAGGTGGGCGATGGTTTTTTTGAAAGGCGAGGTGCTGCTGCAGGAGGTTAAGGTCTTTTCTCTTGCATTCTATGCGTATCTTGTTATGTATGGTTTGAATATGAGGTGGTTAAAAGCTCTAGGTATCATCTTTGTATGTGTCAGCCTTATAACCGGCGTATGTATATACTGGTTTGTGTTAAGGGGGCTCCCTACTGTTCAGGAATTAAAGGATGTAACTCCAACGAGACTCAGTAAGGTGATAGCCTCCGATGGCAGTATAATCGCGTATTTTCCGCCTGAGGGCAGGATTATTCTGGACGGTCGTGACATACCAAAGACCATGAAACAGGCCTTTGTAGCAGCCGAGGACGCTACCTTTTATGAACATGCAGGGCTCGATTTGAAGAGGATCTTCAGTGCAGTCATTGCAGACATAAGGGCAGCCTCGTTTGTGCAGGGTGCATCAACCATAACTCAGCAGGTCGTAAGGACATACATGCTGACCAGCAAAAAGACCATTACCAGAAAATTAAAGGAGGCTGTTCTTGCCTTAAGGATAGAAAGGGCATTGACAAAGGATCAGATCCTTAACCTCTATCTCGACCGGTTGTATCTCGGTAGCGGTGCTTACGGAGTTGAAGCAGCCTCACTGAGGTATTTCGGCAAGGGGTGTAATGAACTGGACCTCTCAGAGATTTCATTTATTGCAGGCCTTCCGCCTGCACCGGCAAGGTATTCGCCATTGAATAATTTCAACGCCTCAAAGAGACGCCAGTGGTATGTGCTTTCCCGTATGTCACAGGAGGGCTTTATCACGGATACCGAGGCTGCCGATGCATATCAGGAGCCGCTGAAGATAACCGCCAAGGCAGTAGCATTCTTTACCCGGTATCCTTATGTGTCGGATTATGTTCGTACCCTGGTCTCTAAGAGGTTCGGGAAAGAGATCCTCTCGAAAGGGGTTAATATCCAAACAACCATAGCTCCGAAACTTCAGGATGTGGCTATAAAGGCTGTAAGGAAGGGCGTGATTGATCTTGAGATGAGGCAGGGCAACTACCGTGGTCCGGAAAGGGGTGTTACCGAGACCCGTAAGACGAGGTTGCTTGCATTTCAGGCAAACCAGATTGCATGGAAGGGTCTTGAACGCTATGAGTTATATTGGGCAGAGGTCATAAAGGTTAAGCCCCTGATGGTCAATATAGGCGGTAAGACTATAGGACTCAAGCCGGAGAGCTATTCCTGGATCAACCCCAAAGGTTCCTGGAATCCGGAAGATGCATTCAGACAGGGAGATCTGATCAGGATATGCCATACACCGAAGGGGTTTGTCGTGTTTCAGGAACCACTCGTGCAGGCCTGTGTCGTCTTGTTTGATCTGGCCGAATCCGAGATTTTGGCATTGGTAGGCGGGGTCGATTATACGGTCAGTCAATTCAACAGGGCCATATATGCAAAGAGACAGAGCGGTTCATCTATAAAACCCTTTATATATGCAGCTGCCGTAGACAAAGGCATGACCCCGGCAAGCATTATATTCGATACGCCCATTACCTACAAGTCCGAGGAAGACGAGGATGTATGGAAACCAAAGAACTATGAAGACAGATTTTATGGCCCGACTACCTTAAGGACAGGCCTTGTCCTGTCTAGAAATGTCGTAACGATAAAGATCCTCAAGGATATAGGCCTTGGTTATGCCCTGTCATACCTGAACAGATTCAGCCTGGAATCAGATCTGCCCAGGGATCTCTCCCTTGCTCTGGGATCGGGTGTGTTGACACCTTACAATCTTATAAGGTCGTATGCCACCTTTGCAACATACGGGCTCAGATTTGATCCGTATCTGGTCGAGTATATCACCCAGAGTGATGTTGGCCCTATATATACGGCCAGGAGCGAAGAGATTATAGGCGAGTCTTCCCGTAAGGATGATCAGGAGAGGGTGATATCGGGGCAGACGTCTTATATTATTACTAATATCCTGACTGATGTGGTGCAGGACGGAACAGGGTGGAGGGCAAAGGCCCTGAGGCGCCCTGTAGCTGGCAAGACCGGAACAAGCGATGATAACAGGGACGCATGGTTTATCGGCTATACCCCGGAGGTGCTTTGCGGTGTCTGGGTCGGCTACGATGATATGATGCCGCTTGGTGAACACGAGACAGGTAGCAGGGCAGCGTGCCCGATATTCCTGGATGTAATGGCCAGCGCATTGAAGGATAAGCCCGTAAGGGACTTCGGAGTCCCTGATGGAATAGTCTTTGCCAAGGTTGATGCCAAGACCGGTAGGCTTGCTCCTGATATGTCTCGGAATGTGAGGTTCGAATGCTTCAAGAAGGATGTATTGCCCCCTCAGAAAAGTTCGGCACAGGATGAGCTTATGCTCAAGGAGGTATATTGATGCCGAAGAGATTGGCTGTGATATTTTTAGGATTAGCCATTTTTGTCGGTTCAGGTTTTGCAAAGGAGATCATCCTGATAAAGCGTGCAAGCAGGCCCGATACCGTCGGCGGGGCATCTTACCGTATAGAAAAGGGTGATACATTGTGGAAGATATTCATGGACAAAAATGATGTGGAGACAGAGGATCTTCCTTATTATTACAAAAAGTTCAGGGAGCTGAATCCCCACATCACAGATCTGAACCATATAATCTCAGGGCAGAAGATCATACTGCCGAGTTTTAAAAGAGACAAGGAGCCCGTCAGGGTAGATGTTCAATCTCCCTATGTCTATACCATCAAAAAGGGGCAGTGCATTGCTAGGGTCTTGAGGGATGTGTACGGACTTTCTACTCACCGGATATTCAATGGATATCTTGATCTCATAAAGGATCTCAATCCGGATATAAAGGACCTGAATCACGTGGAGCCCGGGCAGAAGATACGTATGCCAAAGCTCAAGGAACAAGTTGCTGCAGTGACCAAGGTTCATGATATCTCTAAAGATGATATAGAGGTCGAGCCTGCTACAAATGACGAAGAATTCCCCGTGGAAGAGGAAGAAGAAATAAGCACTGGGTCTGAGGAAGAACCGGAGGTGGCTGAGGTTTATGATATAGAGCCTGTAGCTGAAGAGCCGGTGCCGCAGGTGGATATAGAGACAGAGGAAATAGAAGAGATTCGCGTGGTTCCAAGGCAGATGCAGGCCGAGACAAGACCTGTAGAAGAACAGGATGTAGCTGAAGAGCCGAAGACAGAAAAAAAACCCCAAAGGAAAATCGTGCTGGAGGCTGAGCCAAAGACTGTAGATGAGGTTGCGGCTGTAGAGGAGAAGATAAAGCCGACAGAAGAAATCCGAGATAATACAGAGATAAAGCCGAAAGTGTCTGAAAGGCCATCAAAGACTGAAGAAGCAGCAGAGAGGGAAAAGCCTAGGGCATCTGAACAGAAAAAGGAGATCCCTGAACAGGTTTTAGAACAGGCGTCCGCTGCAGAGGCTGCAAGACGTAAAGAAGCGGAAGAAGCACATCAGGTAATCAAAGAGGATTTATTGCCAGCATTCGTGGATATGGGCGCCAGCCAGAAAGACAAGGGGACATACTTCATGCCCATGTCAGGTGGAAGCAGTATATCTATCGATACCCGGGAGATGCCGATTATAGAGATTGATACCGGAAAGAAGATTGTATTAGATATAAACAACAAGATATCACCTGAGGTAAAGGATCTCGTAAATGAGGCCTTCCCAGCGTGCAGGATCTTGTCAGGCCCGAGCAATGGTCTTGAGGAATTGATGGATAGGGTCTTGGATGTGTCAGGATACTTTTCAATAAACAAGAATGCCAGCCCTCTTCTGGTGGGAGAAGAGGAAAAGGTCAAGATCCTCGGGAAATGGATAGTGTACAAGGATTACTCACGTCGCAACGTTTTTGTTATAAATATACTCTCAGACAAGGATTATAAGACGCCGCAGACAATAAAAAATTATGCATCCAGGTTTGGTATCGATCTCGTCGAACTGGGGGGGGCGGGATCAAAACTAAAAAAGGTCGGGTATGATTCCATAAGAGATCTTAACCGGTCTTACGAGAACCTTCTAAACGCATTAGTTTTACCCTATGACGAGGATAAGGAACTGGAACTGGTATCTGTCGACGCCATTCGAATAGCCTATAAGGCACCTCTTATCTCCGGCAGGGTGATCATTACAAATAATATGCCCGACAAGACCATGCAATCCCTTCTGGAAAAGAAACACTATGTGCTCTTTAATTCGGAAACCTCGTCTGTAGAGGATCTGTTGAAGACCCTTGGTATGGATATTCAGGGACCGCCTGTAAAGATAGAGGTGAATGCAGGTAGGACCGATATCGAGGTGCCCGGTTTTAAGGTGGGTAAGCGTATAATCCTGAAGAAGGCCATAGATAAGGATATAGCCCTTTACCTCGCATCCACGGGCCTGGATGTGCTGATCTGGTGATTTACCTGTGATATATGGTCAATCGGTCGCCCGGGAATATCTCGTTTGAGGAGATCTTGTTCCAGCGTTTGACATCTTCAGTCGATACCTCGAACAACCGTGAGATCCCCCAGATGGTATCTCCCTTTTTGACATTGTATTGAGTCGTTCTTGTACGTTTGGATATGCGTTTTTTCGGAGGGATTTTAAGGATCATGTCAGGATATATCAATCCGGGATTCTTTATCCGGTTCACCTCTATGATATCCTGTACCGTAACCCCGTAGGTCCGGGAGATGCTTTTGACGGTCTCTCCCCTTGACACCACATGTGAGTGTCTGCTTCTTGCCCTGATGAGGTTCGTATTTGTCGGTATAATAAGCTCCTGGCCCAGTGAAAGGATATCCTTGGACGTGATCCTGTTGGTTTTGGCAATCCGGGAAATGCTGGTGGAGTGATCTTGGGCGAGATGCGATAAGGTGTCGCCTCTTTTTACGGTATGAGTGACATAAGTGATTTTTTGGTCGTGCATGCTTGACAGGTAAGAAGATACAAGTTCGGACGAGCCCTTCGGCACCTTGAGCCTATATGACTTTGATGCCGGGGGCGAGCAACCCCTTGTGAGTTCCGGGTTGAGATAAGAGATCCTTTCGGCAGGAACACCTGTGATTTCAGAGATCTCATCAAGGTATGTAAAGGTGTTGACGGTTATGGTTTCATATAACGGATATTGATTTGATTTGTCATATGCATCGAGGCCGTAGTGCTGTCTGTTCTTTGCCAGGACCAGTGTGGCAAGAAACTTCGGGATGTATGCAAGGGTCTCTCTCTTGATGGGCATCTTCCATGTTATGTCCCAGAAACTCTCCACGTCGGGATGCCGTTTCAATATCCTGCGGATAGTCCCTTCTCCTGCATTATAGGCAGCCCCGGCCAGTAACCAATCATCGAAAAGAGAGTGCAGGTGTTTTAGGTAACAGGCGGCGGCAAGGGTGGATTTTTCAAGATCCCTGCGTTCATCAACCCACTTGTTCACCTTAAGCCCGTATCGTCTGGCTGTAGCTGTCATGAATTGCCAGTAACCTGTTGCCCCTGCATACGATACCGCATAGGGATTTCCACCGCTTTCTATCAGGGAAAGGTATACAAGGTCCTTGGGAAGGCCCTGCTCCTCGAAGATCCTCTCCATTGTAGGGCGTACGGTATCGAAACGGTACAGGGTGTTCTTGAAATACCTGCTTTCATTTTTTGTATATCTTTTTATGCAGCACTTCACGATCTGATTTGTCTCAAATGTGATGCCGTACAGAGGCTTTTCTTCCCGGGGATGAATGTCCGGGACGTTTTTAGGTCCTGTCTCAACAGGTTTTTCTGTATCCTCGATGCTCAGTTCAATGACCGGATCGGGTAGTGAGATAGACTGCATGCTTTTCTCCGTCAGGTAATCTGTCGGAGATTCATAGGTGTCCACCGCGTTGCGGGAACACGCAAGCAGTGTCAGTGAAACAACTATAATAATAGCCCTATGCTTCATGATAATAAATAACCTCCAGAAGAGACTATTATTTTTACATAGAATGGAAGAACCCTTCAATATCTTTTTTCATCTAAAATATCGGCAATGATAAACCGATACTTGACTATAATGATTTTTTACAGGTAAAAAGAGGGTCCATTATGAATGTACCAGTTTTACAAAACAGTGTTGTTACAGAGGTTATAAACAGGTTCGAGGCCTTTCCGGTGCTTGCAAGGCAAGAAGAGTATGATATGGCTGTCCGCCTGCGGGAGTTTAATGATGTGGATGCCGCCCACAGACTCATTACATCCAATCTGAGGAATGTCGTACGGATAGCCATGGAATATTCCGGTTACGGGTTGCCGTTCGAGGATGTCGTGCAAGAGGGTACCATCGGTCTGATGGTGGCGGTCAGGAAGTTCGATCCATACAAGGGATACAGGCTCATGACTTACGCAGTCTGGTGGATCAAGGCGATGATCCATGATTACATACTGAAGTTTTACTCTCAGGTTAAGCTCGGGACGACAAAACTTCAAAAAAGGCTTTTTTACGGGCTTAACAGATTGTCGGCCCAAGAGAATGTCCTGGACGGTGACCTGCAGGAACGATCCCGTGCAATATCTGCACGTCTAGACGCGGATCCCCGTCAGGTTGAAGAGATTATTTCAAGACTTACCAATAGGGATCAGTCACTCGACAGCCACATGACAGAGGGCAGTGACGCCTCTTTTGTCGATTTTCTGGCAGATACCCAGTCCAATCCCGAGGACAAGGTAATGGATCTTCAAAAGGCGTCATTAGTTAAGAAACAGATCTCTAATGCATTATCCAAGCTGTCCGTGCGCGAGCAGGACATAGCAAGGCAGAGGCTTATGTCCGATAATCCCCGGACACTTGAATATCTTGGAAAGCAGTACAATATTTCAAAAGAGAGGGTCCGTCAGATAGAAAACAGTGTCAAACTCAAACTGAAGAAGGGCCTGAGCGAAGATATGGAATTGATGTTGACTTAATGTCGGGATAGATATGTCGGAGGAGAGGAGACACCCATTACGAGATCTTTTTTACCTGCAGGATAGGATCGATAGGGTATTCGATGAAACCCTTAAGGACAGCAGGGTATATAAGACACCAGGTCAATGGGTGCCTTATGTGGATATATTCGAAGATGATGATATGCTGACAATCAAGGTGGAATTGCCCGGGGTAAGAAAGGACGATATCATCCTTGACATTGGGCGGGGGTTGCTTACCATAAGTGGTGAGAAGCGGTTTAGTCACGATAAACAGAGCGAAAATTATCATATGATAGAGAGACAATTCGGCTATTTCAAGAGGTCGTTCAATATGCCTGATTTTGTTGATATCGAAAAGGTCGATGCAAAGTTCCGAACCGGTATACTCATGGTGACGCTACCCAAGCTCAATGGTTCGGATGCACGCAGGATACTGATTACAAAGGATTGATAATATATGTAGACAGGTGTAATGTATGCATTGTACACCTCTTGGATATTCTGCCCTGCAGGGTGAAGATGTCGGAAAGGGCGGGTAGGGTATCGCCTGTATGCATATAGTAAAGCCTACCTTCATCGGATAATATCTTCGATACGGCCTTTTCAAGTGTATTTTTCGGAGAAAAAGACCGGGTAATGATCGCATCGAAGCGTCCGATATCGTCAGATAGGGCATCTGCCTGTATTGCCTCGATCGAGATAAGCCCAAGGAGTTCGACGATATGTCGTAGAAAGGTGCACTTTTTGGCGCTTCTTTCTAACATGTATATGTATGAATCAGGATGTATAAGCTTGTACGGTATTGCAGGAAGTCCGGAACCTGAGCCCAGATCTGTGATATAAGGCTCTTGAATGTGTTCCAGCAGATAAAGGCAATCTTCCACATGTTCCCTGAAATCCTTTTCCATGGAACTGCTCACAAGGTGGAGCCTGTGATTATATCTCAACACCTCGTTTGTCCATACATCAAGTTTTTCCTGTATCATTTTCCCACACAAAACCTGGAGAATATCCTCTCGAGGATCTTTTGGTCAGGCTTATCTCCAAGGAGCTCCATCAGGGATTCGACGGCCTTGTTGAGGTCTATGGTAAGGACATCGTCTGTCATGCCCGCATCAATGGATTCCCTGCTCGCGATGAGAGAAGAGAGTGCCTGCTCGATCAAGAATACATGCCTGTCGATGAACACCTTCGGCTCTGCGCAATGGTATGATTCCTCCATGGTCTTGAACAGGTCGGCCATTCCCTGGGCGTATTTTGCAGAGACATTGACTGTGGATATGCCTGGAATATCATGCCTTATACCATCTGCCAGATCGATCTTGTTTATGACCAGGATACTCTTTTTGCCCAGAGAGAGCCATTTGGCCTCTTCGGGCTGCAGGCCGGAAAGGGCATCGACAACATACAGGACCAGATCGGATTGTTTTAAGGTATCGATAGTCTTTTCTACCCCTATCTTTTCAGGGCCGGATGGCGTTTCTCTGATTCCTGCTGTGTCGTGGAATATGAAATCGATCCCTTGGTGGGTTATGCGTTCTATGATGATATCCCTTGTTGTGCCTTTTTCCTCATGGACTATGGCCCGTTCATATCCGAGGATCGCATTGAAAAGCGATGATTTGCCCGCATTAGGCATCCCTGCAATAGTAGTATGTATGCCGTCATAGAGGACAGGGGAGATCCCTTTATCTTTAAGAAGGTCCTCCATGTCATTTATAAGGGGTTGTATCATGGCCAAGATGTCTTCTTTAGAGGTGTCTTCGTCGTCTACTATAAAGGATGCCTCGATTGTGGATATGATATCGAGGATATTATCGCATATCTTTTTTATCCTTGTAGATAAAGACCCTTGAAGGAGGGATGAAGCCATGTCGATCCCCAGTGGATTCTTGGCATTGATAAGTGCCCCTACGGCCTCGGCCTGAGCAAGGTCCATCTTTCCGTTGAGGAATGCCCTTTTCGTGAATTCACCTTTGCCGGCAAGGCGGGCAAGCCTGGTGGACCTTATGGCTTCCATGATTTTTGTTACAATTATCGGATTGCCATGGCAACCTATCTCTGCGAGGTCTTGGCCTGTATAGGAGTGTGGCGCGGGGTGAAACACGACCATGGCGTGATCAATGGTATGGCCGTTCACGTTTCTGATCCGGACCAGGTATTGTCTGTGCGCCTGCCAGTCCTGTTTTGATGTCAGGCTTTCAAGGATGACGTGTGTCTCATCTCCGCTTAGCCTTATCAGGCTTATTCCGCCTGCTCCCCTTGGGGATGATTCTGCAAATATGGTCTCCTGTGCTATTTTGACGCCTTCCTTGGTATTATAACGATCTTTTTGTATTGCCCATCCCCTATACTCTTTGTGTTAACGTCATTGTCATTTTTTAGGGTTATATGGATGATGCGTCTGTCATAGGGATTCATTCTGTCGAGAGATACAGATTTTCCGGTACGTTTTACCTTCTCTCCCATCTTTATGGCAAGGGATTTAAGGTGGCTCAGGTGCCTTTGCCTGTATCCCTCGGTGTCAAGGGTTATGTACACATTTTCCTGCCGGGATTTGTTGATTATCCTGTTCAGTAAGAACTGGAGTGAATCCAGGGTCTGGCCGCGTTTTCCGATAAGAATTCCTGAGCCGTCGCCCATTATCTCAAGGGTATTATCCCCCCGTAGGTTTATCTCTGCTGACAAGTGCATGAGTCTGAGCATATCTGAAAGGATCTCCCTGGCAAGATTCATAATAGCATCGTCTGTAGATGCCTTATGATCTTCCTGTTCGGGTTCGGCCTGTTCGACAGCAGGGGTTTCTATATCGACCGTTGGTTTTGAGTCTTCTGTGAGAGGTCTGGCAAGGATCTTGGCGGATTTAGTCCCTACCAGCCCGAACAGACCCTTTGAACCTTCAGATATTATCTTTATATCAAGGTTTTCAAAACTTGCCCTGAATGTTTTCATTGCCGAGACAATTGCCTCGTCAACGGTCTTTGCCTCGAATTGTTTGTAATCCTCATCCATGATAAAGCGAGCCTCCTATGTGTGTTTCCTGTTAATGTAGGCCTGTTGTGCGATAGAAAGGGTGTTGCTTATTAACCAGTAAATAACAAGGCCTGAAGGGAAGTTAAGGAATATGAAAGTGAATACGACAGGCATGAATAGCATAATCTTCTGCTGAGTGGGGTCCCCTGTCGTTGGTGTCATTTTCTGCATCACGAGTTGTGACAGACCCATGAGTATAGGGGTGATATAGTACGGATCCTTTGCCGAGAGATCAGGGAGCCACGAACCACATATGTAGAAGGGTGTATGCCTGAGTTCTATAGCCGAGTAGAACACCTTATACAGAGCAAAGAGTATGGGTATCTGCAGCAGCATGGGCAGACATCCGCCCAGGGGGTTGATCTTGTGCTCGGAATAGAGCTTCATCATCTCCTGGTTCATCTTTTGTTTGTCTTCTTTATACTGTTGCTGGATTTCCTTCATCAGGGGCTGTACCTTCTGGAGTTCCTTCATAGAGGTAAAGCTCTTGAGTGTAAGGGGGTACAGGATGATCTTGATAATGATCGTAAGCAGTATTATGGACCAGCCGTAGCTGTGTAGATACGTGTTGATCCAGTTCATTGAAATGAGAAGGGGTTTGGCGATGATATCAAAGAAGCCGAAATCAAGCGCCTTTTCAAGGCCGAATCCGGAGGCCTTTAATGTCTTTATCTCCTTTGGACCTATAAAAATAAGGTATTCACTAGCCAAAGAGGATGATGGCTCTATATTCATAGCAGGTATTTCGTAAGACATCTGAAGGGTATCGCTGTTCATGCGTTTTATCGTCAGGTTTGTAGCCGGGGTAGAGGTGGGGATTATGGTCTTTAAGAAATACTGGTCTTCGTAGCCGAACCATTTGATCTCTCCAGGGAATTCCCTGTAAGTTCCTGTTTTTTTGACCTTTGAGATGCTGAATTCTTCAAGGTGTTTTTCATTTAGGAGAACCGGGCCCTCGAATACATATCTTCTGTTATCCGCATCGATCGGATAGGTGCCGTTAATAATCAGGTCGAGGTTTAATGAGACCGCGTCATTCGAGGAGTTGTCTATGACCGTCTTATAGCCTATGAGGTATTCCCTGGGATCTATGGTGAATATCTTTCTGATAATGATGCCTTCAGATACCTCAGTGCTGAAAATAAGATCAAGAGGGTCATCGTATAGATCGATATTGCCGGTTTTAGAGGCATTGAATACAAGAGATCTGTCGTTGAAACCGTTTTTCATCGTCAGATTCGGCATGGGATTTTTTATCAACTCTACCGGATCAGAGTCCTCTTCTAGGGTCTGCCTGAATTGTCTCAGCTTGACCGATGTAAGTTGTGCTCCCTTTGTATCGAATGTGAGCCTTAACAGGGGTGTTTCGATAACGATCTGTTCCCCCTTTTCCTGATCGGATTGGGCGGGTTTGGGTGTAGGAATATCGATCACCGGGAGGGTTTTCTCGATTGTCTCGACAGAAGTATCTACCTGTAAGGCTTCAGTTGGTTCAGGAGGGACCGGATCCATAAAAAAATACTGCCACGTGACCAGTATTACGATAGATATCATTATGGCAAGGATTGTTCTCTTTTCCATCTTTCTAAGATCTCCGTAGGTCTATTGCACGGGGTCATACCCACCCGGGTGGAATGGGTTGCATTTTAGGATCCTGTATGATGCCATCATGAGGCCTTTTATCGGTCCGTATTTTTGAACCGCCTCTATGGCATACTGCGAACATGTGGGTGTAAACCTGCAACTTGGAGGAAAATTCACGGATATGGCCTGTTGGTAGATCTGTATGAGTATCACTATGATATTCTTTACCATGTATGTGATCCTAGGGCCTTGGATATCTCCCTGTACAACTCCCCGTATTCAGGTGTCCTGCCGCGAGGTCTGGATATCAGGATATAATCATATCCATCTTTGAAGAGATCTTTGTTTCTTCTGTAGATCTCTCTTAAGAGCCTCTTGATCCTGTTCCTTCTTACTGCTATTCCGGTCTTTTTACTCACGGTGATGCCAATGCGCGCATGCGGATATGAATTCTCTGCAACCAGGATTATCAAATGCCGGGTAATAAAACGGGCCTTTTTATATGTATCAGCCCTTCTATACTCACCCTTTTTTTTCAGCCGTTCGCATTTAGGGAGCAGTTCGTTTGACATTATACAGCCAGACGTTTGCGACCCTTGGCCCTCCTTCGGTTGATAACGTTCTGTCCACCCTTGGTACGCATACGCACGAGAAAACCGTGGGTGCGCTTTCGCCTAGTATTATGCGGTTGATATGTACGTTTCATCGATTACCCCAATATATATAATTTAGGGGGATACTATTTGCATACCCCATTATGGCTTGTCAAGCCACAAAAGATCCGGAAGTTCATCTTGTGTCTCACTCGATGCAATACGGATTGGTCTGATTTTATCCTTTGGACTTTATTATGACGTTATGTGTATGTGGTTGATCATAATGGCTTGAAGGCAGGGCATGATCTGAGGTATAAGGGGTTTATATGACAGGGGTCTTTTGTACAAGGTTTTTTACGGAAGGTATCGACGGAGGTCCGGAATCTGTTTTTGAAAGGTTAAAGGGTGTATTGGGAGATGACAGGATTTTTTGTCTGAACCAGGTCCATTCCGACAATATCGTATATGCCCAAGATGTAATAGAAGGTCGTATGCCCGAGGCAGACGGAATTATATCTGCAAATCCGGATGACCTGCTGTGCATACGTACGGCAGACTGCCTTCCCGTACTCTTGTGGTCGGAGGACCTTGCTGTTCACGGTGCAGTACATGCAGGGTGGAGAGGCCTTGCAAAGGGGATCGTGAAGAAGGCTGTTCAGGAGATGAGAAACATCGGGGGCAGAATTATACATGTTGCGATCGGACCGGGTATAGGCCCCTGCTGTTTCAGGGTAGGTCACGAGGTAGTCGATCTTCTGGGGGCAAGGCCGTTACGTGCCGATGGAAGAGGCTCCTATGTGGATCTTTATGAGGAGGCAACCTTGCAGGCCATAGAGTCCGGAGTGGATTTGAATTGTTTGCATCTCATGCAGTTATGCACGATGTGCTGCAACGAACTCTTCTTTTCATACCGGAGGGATGGTGATGCCGCGGGGAGGAATTTGTCTGTGATAGGAGGCGGGTCTTGTTTGTTGCCGGGCTTACGGGCGGGATAGCGACCGGAAAATCAGCAGTATCATCCATTATGAGGCAGGCAGGCGCCGTGATAATCGATGCCGATAAGATCGCCTTTGATGCGGTGCAGAAGGGGATGCCTGCGTGGCATGATATCGTCAGGGTGTTTGGCGGGGGTGTGCTGGCTGATGACGGGCAGATAGACAGGGTCGGTCTGGGAGATATCATATTCAACGACAGCAGGCTTAAGGATAAACTCGATGACATTGTTCACCCTGTAGTTAAGGCGGAGATGGACAGGCGGATCGAAGAGGTCCGGGAAGCCATGCCTTCTGCCGTGGTAATATTGGATGTGCCCCTGCTCATAGAGACAGGGATGCAAGAATCCCTTTCAGAGGTGATACTGGTATATGCGCCCGTCCATATTCAAACGGCCAGGCTTATGGCTCGTGATGGGATATCGAGGCAGGATGCAGGTGCCCGGATTTCCTCCCAGATGCCGATAGATGAAAAGAAGAGGTATGCGACTATTGTCATAGATAACAGCCTTTCGCTGGATCTTACTAGCAGCAGGGCCATCGAGGTGTATAGGCACCTCTCGGGGCTCGCGGTTTAAAAGAGGTCAGTCAGTCCTGGCCTGGAATGTTTTTCCATATATGTCTTTATGATCTGCATAGCCTTGTTAAAGTCTCTGCCTGAAGGTGTCATGATCGAGATCCTGATGTGGTTGGCCCATCTGGCCCCGTAGATATCTCCAGGTGTCACCCGGATACCCTTTCTGAAAAGCCTTTCCGAATGTATCCTGCCCGGAGAATTCATATCCAGCCACAGGCACGGCCCGTCGGTGTATGACCCGAAATTCTCCGAGATATATGACCGCCTGTTGCATAGTTCTGTCTTGAGCCTGGTTATATGTCGAGCAAGATCCCCCGAGGATATCATTCCAAGGAGGATCCTTTGCAGTATGCCTGAGAGGGAGAGGTCGTTTATCTCTTTTAGGTTAAGGATAGAGCTGTAAAGGGGCTGAGGGATCGCGGTAAATCCTATACGCAGCCCCGGTCCGAGTATATTAGAGAGACTTTTTATATAAATGACCCTGTCACCGGTATCCGAGGCCTTGAGCGGGAGTATATCGCCAAGCTCCGACAGGGGGTCATCCTCCAGGATATAGAAGTCGTTCTTTAATGCTGTTTCCAGCAGTCTTGTCCTGGCCTGAGACGGTATGTGCAAGCCCGTTGGGATATGGCACTGGGGCATGGTGTAGAACAGGCGTATCCTTTCGCGGGTGAGCGCGTTTATATCCTCCGGGCTTTTAATATAAGGTATATGTCTGATGGATGCGCCGAGAGATTCAAAGATTCTTAACGCGCCGGTGTATCCTGGGTCTTCCACTGCAACCTCATCTCCAGGTTTCAACAGGGCGAGTCCTGTCAGGAAAAGCGCCTGCTGCGAGCCGGCCGTTATAATGGGGTCTGTTTCTATACCCGTCCTCTTTAGCCATTTTGACACATGATGGATCAGGGGTTCGAGGCCCTCAGGCGGGTCATAGGCGGACAATCCGGCAGGGTCGGCCTTCAGATGCCTGAGTGCCCAGAGGAGATGCTCCTCCGGCGGTCTGATGCTGGACATATCTATAGGGCCTTTATGTCTGCCGTATGCCACGTACGTGCCTGATCCCTGCTTGGATGTAATCAGGCCCTGGCCTGCAAGATGGAGATAGACGTTTCTCGCCGTTATAAGGCTGATATGCTCTTTTTTAGCCAGTTCCCTGAGGCCGGGCAGGCGCTCCCCGGGCTTTTTGGATGCAAGGATATCCCCTGCAATCCTCTGTGCGATCTCGAGATAGCGCATCAAATCCTCCCTTGACAAATATTCGGGTCTGCGTAACAATATAAAGAAAGTGTTATAATTGTTATATAACAATAAACAAGGAGAATATCAACCATGCAGATAAAAGACGATCTAGTTGTCAAAAAAGGCCTTGCGCAGATGCTGAAGGGTGGGGTCATTATGGATGTAACCACTGCCGAACATGCACGTATCGCCGAAGAGGCGGGGGCAGTCGCGGTAATGGCCCTGGAAAGGGTGCCTTCCGATATAAGGGCGCACGGTGGTGTTGCCAGGATGACGGACCCGGTTATTATCAAGGATATAAAGTCGGCTGTATCCATACCTGTAATGGCAAAGGTAAGGATAGGGCATATGGTGGAGGCACAGGTGCTTGAGGCCCTGGAGGTAGACTATATCGACGAGAGCGAGGTGCTGACCCCTGCTGACGAGGATCACCATATAAATAAGCAGGCATTCAAGATACCGTTTGTCTGCGGGTGCAGGGACCTCGGAGAGGCGCTTCGAAGGATAGCCGAGGGGGCAAGCATGATACGTACGAAGGGTGAGGCCGGAACAGGTAATATCGTCGAGGCGGTGAGGCATATGAGGACCCTGATGAAACAGATAAACCGTCTTGTTTCCCTCAGGGATGACGAGGTCTATTCTTTTGCCAAAGAACTTCAGTGCCCGTGCGAGCTGATATTTGAGACCAGGAAATTAAAGAGACTGCCTGTCGTAAATTTTGCGGCCGGCGGCGTTGCAACACCATCTGATGCCGCATTGATGATGCAGCTAGGTGCAGACGGTGTATTTGTGGGTTCCGGGATCTTCAAGTCGGAGAATCCGTCTGTAATGGCAAAGGCCATAGTAGAGGCCACTGCCCATTATGACGACCCGGTCACGATCGCAAGGGTCTCTGAAGGACTCGGCGGTGCCATGGCGGGCATCGAGATGGGATCGATACCGAAAGAGGCCATGCTTTCGGTCAGGGGTCTATGATAATCGGGATATTGGGTCTTCAGGGCGATGTTATAGAACATTGCAAAGGCCTTACAGGCCTTAGTGTAGCGGTCAGATTAGTCAAGAGGCCTGAAGACCTGTCCGGGATACAGGGGCTTGTAATGCCCGGTGGGGAAAGCACGGCCATTACAAAGCTTATGGTGAACGCAGGACTGGCCGGGCCTGTCAAGGCCCTGGTGAAATCCGGCATGCCTGTCTGGGGGACTTGTGCCGGTGTTGTCATGTTGTGCAGGGGAGGGCTTATAGGTGCCTTTGATGCGACAGTGAAGAGGAATGCATATGGCCCCCAGATATACAGTTGTGTAAAAAAGGGCCATGTGAAGGGGTATGAGACAAGCCTCAGTATGGTCTTCATAAGGGCGCCCAAGATACTGTCGGTATCCGATCGGGTCGAGATCCTCTCTGTTGTGGACGATAATATAGTTGCGGCCAGACAGGATAACATACTGCTCACAACCTTCCACCCCGAGCTCACCTCTGATCAGTACATGGCTCGATATTTTACCTCTATGATAGGGTGATTGAGGTTCGGGGAAGATGGATAATAAGGGGTTGTGTAAATAACAATCTTCTGGTTATCATGCCTTTAAATGGACAATAACATATGGATATAGATAAGAACCCAATAGATGTTTCAGGTTTTGCGGATGAAGTGTCTGTGATCGTTAAGGATTTTGCGCAGGACCTCATCGGTAAATTCCCTGTGCAGATCGAATCCCTAACCATGACCGGGAGCTGTATCACAAGCGATTACACCCATGGACGATCAGACATCAACTCTGTCGTAATCCTCGATGATGTGTCTATGTCCGTACTGGATGGGATCGCGTCGCTGGGTAAGAGGTTTGGAAAGAGACATGTACGGGCGCCTTTGATCATGACCCGGGAATACATACTGCGTTCACTCGATGTGTTCCCTGTCGAGTTTCTGGATATCAAGCTCATCCATAAGACCGTATACGGCCAGGATATGTTTTCTCCTATTGAATTGGATAAATCCATGCTTCGTCTGCAGTGTGAGCGGGACCTGAAGGCCAGGCTCATCAATCTTCGTCAGGGATATATTGCATGTTCAGGGGATACTCGGGCCTTAAACACACTGCTCACAGATGTATATTCAGGCTACTTCCCGCTGTTGCGTGCCATGCTGCATATCGTCGGGGACAGCGCTCCACTGCCCACAATCAAGGACGATGTTCTAGCCGATATCGAAAAGACCTTTGCTATGTCCATGGAGAGCCTGATGGAAATACGTTCTATACGAGGGAAAAAGAGGCCTTTGTTCTCCAACGATCAGGCACACAGGATCTTTAATGAGGTGTACAGGATAACCCATGAATTTTCACTTAAGATGGACAAGATTTTTTCTTAATATCCCGGTATTTCTCTGCCTCGTCCTATGCCCGGCACACCTGGTGCAGGCCCGAGGTATGCCGGCATCCTATGTGGTCGACAAGGCAGGGATCATCGATGATCCTGTTGAATATCGGCTCGCCGGACATCTTCGGGAACTCGAACAAAAGACCGGTGCCCAGATGATCGTCCTGACTGTACCCTCAACCGCCGGCATACCGATCGATATGTTTGCATTGCAAAGAGCGGAAGACTGGAGTCTCGGCCAAAAGGGAAAAGACAACGGCCTGCTGATGGTTGTGGCTGTTGATGACCGGAAATACCGCATTGAGGTCGGCTATGGTCTGGAATCCGTCATTCCTGACAGTATGGCCGGGACTATCGCAAGGAAACATCTTGTACCTCGATTCAAGATCAAGGAATATACAAAGGGTATCTATGAAACAGCTGTTGTCCTCATGGCTACCATTGCCGAGGCACATGGGGCGGAGCTGACCGGGATGCCGGCCGTCAGGTCCTCGCGCTCCCCGGTCAAAAGATCCCCATTCGGTCTGTTTTTTTCATTTCTCTTCTTTGTCTTTGTTGTATCCTCTTTGATGAATCGCCGTTCCCGCGGTCTCTTTGGCATGCTCCTGCTGGGATCGATGTTGGGAAACAGTTGGACAGGAGGCTCTAGAAGGTCCGGCGGGTTCGGGAGCTTCGGTGGAGGAGGTTTCGGCGGGTTCGGCGGAGGCATGGGGGGCGGATTCGGCGGAGGCGGTGTATCGGGCGGATGGTAGACCGGGTCGATGATGCGGGATAAAGGCTCTTGTCCGGTAATATGCGGTATACCCTTTTCCTGTTGTCTATAGTATGTATTGTCCGGTTATAATCTTTAAACAGGAGGAGTTATGAACAAGAAGAGTTTAATCACACTCGGTATTATAGCAGCCGCAGTCATTGTATTCCTGGGTTTGTTCATATCACAGTACAACAGGGCCATAAGTCTGAGCGAGTCGGTAGATGCACAGTGGGCCCAGGTGGAGAACCAGCTCAAGAGGCGTTTTGACCTGATCCCTAATCTCGTCGAGACGGTAAAGGGTTTTGCCGCGCAGGAGACAAAGGTCTTTTTAGGTGTTGCAGAGGCCAGAAAGGCGTATTTTTCAGCCAAGACCGTTGGTGAAAAGGCACAGGCGGCTTCAGGCCTGGAAGGGGCATTGTCGAGGTTGTTGCTCCTGCAGGAAAGATACCCTCAGCTCAAGTCCAATGAAAATTTTCTCAAGCTTCAGGACAGCCTGGAGGGGACTGAAAACCGTATCGCAGTGGAAAGGAAACGTTATAATGACCAGGTTAGAATACTGAATACCTATGTAAAGACATTCCCGGGAAGGTTTTTTGCCTCATGGGCAGGAGTGGAACAAGCCCGGTACTTTGAGGTGCCGGATGCACAGCAGGAGGTGCCGCAGGTCAGTTTTTAACTCGATCCCGATGGCGTGATCAAGGTATATCAGTAATGCTTTAAAAACAGAGCCTTATCCGGCCGGTCTTTGATGCGTCTTGGTTGCCGTCTCTGCAGGGGGATTCTCAACATCACCCTCTGCTGATGTCTCGGAGTCGAGCTTTTCTTCAAAATTCTGGGTATCTATGCCGTCTTTTGCCTTGCATATGATGACCTCAAACAGTTTTCCGTCTCTGAAATAGGGGTTGATCTCGATCGCCTTGCCTATCCATTTCAGCGCGTTGTCCCAGTCTTTATTGTCATAGTAGAGCCTGGAGATATTGAAAAAGAGGTTTTCATCTTTAGGGGAGATCTCTATGGCCTTCATATAATTCGAAAGGGCCTCGTCGTGCATGTTTGCCTTTCTGAGTTCTATTCCGAATTCATTAAAGATATGCTTGTTTTCTTCTTCAAAGATCGCCTCGATCTTACAGAGCTTGTTAAAGACCTCTTTCGCCTTCTCCTTGTTGCCCATCTCCATGTACAGGGTCCCGATGCCGAAATTGGCACGTATGCTCTCTGCATCGATCTTGAGGGCTGAGGTGTATTCCCACTCGGCGGAGTGATACTCGTTGCGGGACCTGTGTTTTTCAGCCCTTGCAATGTGTTTTTCCGTCTCCCTTTCTTCCTTTGTCTTGGCCTTGTAATTCGGTTCAAGGCTATATTTGCCTAGGAAATCATCAAGGGGGACCTCTATCCGGATACCTGTAGGCTGTCCGTCGTTACCCAGATACGTAACTTTGACTATATTATCATCGTTCTGTTCGGCCCTGCAGTAGTTCTTGACCTTCTGTGTCTTTTGCGTATGGCCTGTGCCGAGCGTAATGGTTGACTCTTCGAAGAATACACCCTTGATCTTGCCTTGAAATGTATGAGCTGCCATAACAGAGATATCGGCTAATTATCTCCGGAAGTTTAGAAATATTTGTAAACGGGTTGTTTTTGAGGAGACACTGTATAAATCCGGCATAAGGAACAAGAAGCGTCATTGACTTATAAGGCGTAAATATGGCAAGGCATTATCATAAAAATCTAAGGGGGATCTCATGGGGGGAATCGGTTTTATAGGCGGCGGCAACATGGCTCAGGCCATTATTGCCGGTATAATAAAAAAGGGTGTGTACGCTGCTGAGGATATAGGCGTTTTTGATATCAGGAAGGAGAGGCTCGACCATCTTTCATCCCTCTATGGCGTGATACCGTCCCCTAGCCTGCAGGACCTTGCAGAGAGAAAGGGGGTGATCATGCTGGCGGTTAAACCCGACAAGGTCTCGACCGTATTGTCCCCTCTAGAGACCATCTTAAAAGATAAGCTTGTTATAAGTATAGCCGCCGGAATAACCATAAAGACCATACAGACTCTGGTCGGAAACGATGCAAGGGTTGTCAGGGTGATGCCCAATACGCCGGCGCTGGTCCTTGAGGGTGTATCAGCTGTTGCAGCCTCACGATCATGCACGGATCAGGACATGGAATGCGCCGGAAAGATCTTTGCCTCAATAGGCATGTGTATGGAAATGGATGAAGGGCTGATCAATGCGGTAACAGCCCTTACAGGTTCAGGGCCGGCATTCTGTTTTATGTTCATGGAGGCCCTTTCCGACGGGGCCGTGCGAGCAGGGCTGCCGCGGGACACTGCCATCAAACTTGCAGCCGCTACAGTGAAAGGGGCTGCATCCATGGTGTTGGAAGGCCTGGGACACCCGGGGCTATTGAAGGACATGGTGTCATCCCCTTCAGGGACCACAATCGATGGTATTGCCGTCCTTGAGGCAAAGGCCTTCAGGTCTGCGGTGATCGATGCGGTGTATGCCGCCTACAAAAGGTCTGTCAGTCTGGGTAGCCAGGGGCCTTCAGATCAGACCTGAGACCTCTTTATTATCTCGACGGCATCCTTTGGAGAATCTACGAGGGCAAAGATCGCGTTGTCTTCCGGTGAGATCATCCCTTCTTTGAGCATGGTGTTTGTTATCCAATCTACGAGTCCTTGCCAGTATTCTTTTCCGAACAGGATCACAGGGAATGGTTTGGTCTTGTCTGTCTGGATAAGGGTCAACGCCTCGAAGAGTTCATCCATGGTGCCGAATCCACCGGGGAAGATGGCATAGCTCATGGCGTATTTTATGAACATGACCTTGCGTACAAAGAAATAGCGGAAATTCAGGTGCACGTTTGTATAGGGATTGAGCATCTGTTCGAAGGGCAGCACTATGTTGAGTCCTGCGGACTGGCCTCCGGCCTCATAGGCCCCCTTGTTCGCCGCCTCCATGATCCCTGCTCCGCCGCCTGTTATAACGGAATACCCTTCATGTGCGAGAAGGCCGGCGAATTCCTCTGCCATCAGATAATAATCGTCACCCGGTTTGGAGCGAGCTGAACCGAAGATCGTAACGGCAGGCTCCAGGGAAGACAGACTCTCTATGCCGTCGACAAACTCGGCCATGATCCTGAATATCCTCCAGGATTCGTGAGGGCTGATCTGGTCTATGATGTATTTGTTGTTTTTGTTCTTCATAATCGCTCCTAATGGCTATTTCTGAATAATAACCGGCTCCAGCAGGATAACCAATTCGTTTGTCTCGACCGATTTGACATTCTGGCTGAATAGGTACCCGAGATAGGGTATGTCTCCCAGTATAGGGATGCTTTTGGTCGTGTTGACGAGGTTTTTGCTGATAAGCCCACCCAGGGCCACTATATTTCCGTTTTTTACCCTGATCTGTGTTGATGTCTCCTCTAGGTCGACAGTGGGAAGGGTATAGGTGTTGCCGCTTATGTTGCGTTCCTCCAGTTTTATAACCCTGCTTTTTATCGGTGTGATACTGATGTTCACATACCCTGATTCAAGGTCGATGTAGGGGATTACCCCCAGCATGATCCCGTCGAATATGGAGCCTATGGTGACCTCGGGTTCGGTGATGGTGCCGCCGCCGTCAAGCGTTGTTATGGTAAGGGTTATTTCCTGTATATAAGAACTGCTTGTGCCCACGCTGATGAGTGCGGGCTGGCCGTTTGTAACCCTGATCCTCGGATTGGACAAGACCTTTATATCCCCGAACTCCTCGAGAGCGTTCAGTGCCGCATCTATCCCGTGCTCGGGTGAATTTACCTCGATCTCCAGGGCAGGCAGCAGGTTGCCTGTCGGTATGAGCAGATTCTGCTCTATGGGGTTGAACGAATAATCACCTATGTTCCCGTGGATACTTGTCCAGTCTATCCCGTACCGGCTTGAATCGCTCAGCGAAACCTCCACAACCTTGGCTGTTATAAGGACCTGGGAGTTGTAATACGTCTTTATGTTTTTGATGTATGACTCGATCCTCTCTATCGAATCCCTCCTGTCCTTGATCTCCAATATGCCGATGGCCCTGTTCAGGGAAAAGCTTCCGTGAGGACTCAGGGATGATTTTACGACCTCCTCTATCTGCGCGTATATATCCGAACTCGTAGCAGAGGTGGTGTCTTGTATGGAAAACTCGCCGGAAAGCGGTCTTTGCCCGGAATCGTCACCGCCCCCGCTGAGCACATCACCCCCCACGGATATATGTGTCTCCTTCTGGGAGGAAAGAAAGTTCAGGTGAAAGGTCCTTGCCTCTGTGCCCCTGATGATCAGCGAATTGTTGCGTACAGTATAGAAGACCTGTATGGATGTGCAAAGATTGTCAAGCGCATCTGAAAGTGGTGTATCGTTGAATGCAATGGTAACAGGGGCTATGGAGATTACATTTTTGTCGAGTCCCTGCTGTTGCCCCTGTGATGTATCGTCCTCTCCGGCCTGGACCTCGCAGGTGAGCATTGAGTCTATGACCAGATCCAGACCCGAAATCTCGGCTATAGCGCTAACAATGTCGGTGAAGTCGGCCCGCTTTGCTGTCAGGGTTATGGCCTTTCCTTCAAGGGGGCTCGGCTCGATCTCTTTGGGCTCCTCTGCCTTGTAAGGCTCGGGTTCCGGAAGAGGGCTTACCTTTGATGTCTCGCTGCTGATGTCGAAGTCTTCTTTTTCCAGAAGTTTGTCCGTGGTGCAGCTAAGCAGCAGGATAATAAGACACAGGCTGCACATGTTTTTAAGAGGTCTAATACGGCTTAACATGGAATGTCTCCTTGGATCCGTTTGCATAGGTTATTGTTATAGAATCTTTGTGTATGGCGGAAAGCCTGAACGAACATGATCTGTCTCCTACGGCCATCTTTTTGCCGTTGATTATGCTGTAGCTCCTATTCGGGCTTTTTACGATAAGGCTGACTACCACAGGTTCCGTTTCAAGGGCATGTTTGTGAAATACGTCCTTTATATACGGGTCAGGCCTTGTCTCGTCAATATGAGAGGAATAAAGGCTCAGCTGGTCCACATAATTAAGGAATTCAGGCTGTTCTATCTCGAAGTCCGTTCTCTGAGGGACCAGCACATATATGGCTATGCAAACCCCTATTGCAATAACAGGTGATGCGAACAGGGTTATCATAGATTTGTCTATCTTCATTGCGCGTTAGCCCCAACCTTAAAGCCCTTGACAGTTAGCGATATGCCTGATGGGGAGCTTTCAATAACAGCACTTTCCAGAAAGAACAGGCCCTGATCATAGGTCGATATCACCTTGTTGTATAATTTTTTGATGCCATGGTCTGTCAGGAGTATCTCATAGTCCACGTTTGTCTTTTGCTCCTTTGACAGCGATACTATCCTGTTGCTTTGTTTCTTGAGCGTGTCCAGCTTGTCCTTGTATGCCTCGCGTTGTCCCCTGGTGCTCTGGATCGCCTGGAACTTATTGTACTGATATTGCTCGGCAACTTGGCCGGTGCGGTAGTAGTAGTATGATGAAGCGAGCATTAAGATGCTGATAACGCCAAATAAAATAGCCGATCTGAAGATATTCATGGTAATGTCTCGCAAACAAGGGTGAATTCGGCCCTGGATTCATTGTGGTGAAAAGATGCAGTGCGTACGGTATAGGCTGACTGCATCTTTTCAACAAGGCGTGTAAATATACCTTTTGAGCCGGGATACGGGCATTCGATTATGCCGTTAAGCTCTACGTCCATGAATCCGGAATTCAGATTATGTCCCTGCGCATCATCATACGCCGGTTCGTGTGAAGGTTGGTCTATCTCACTGCCCGGTCTTGATACCGCAATCCTGGTTATGGATACATGCCCGGGTATTGCCCTGGTTATGCTGCTCAGGATTGTGTAGAGCTTCGGTTCTGCCTCAAAGGCCTTATATGAGGATATTATGCCGTTGATATTGTCGAAATCGAGCTCGTCGCGGAGTGCATCGTACTCTTCCTCCAAAGCGCTGAGGCTTCTGATATATGCCTCCTGAGCGATCTGTATGTTTTTCACGTATTCTTCGGCTGATTTTGAGCTTTGTGTACCAAAGAGGATCAGTATGATCGAAACGATCACCGTGCAGAACGAGACAAGTATGGAGTACTTGGCGTATGATGCCAGCGCCCTGATCCTCTGGTATTTTTGTGGTGTAAAGTCATAGTTATGGGATAGGACGGTTCCGTACAGTTCAATGCCTTGGGATGGATCAGGTTCCTGGCGGTCCATTGTCAGTGCCTTAGTAGAGATGCCGTCCTTTTCAAGGTCGCCTTCACTCAGATCGCCCTGTCCTGCAATGAATATATGCTCGACCGTAGCATTATACGAGTTTTTCAATAAAGAGTACATCTCGTTTATGCCTGATAGGGTGTCAGCAGAGAGGTCGAATGAGTCAAGGGCGTTTATGGTTATGAGGTAGTGTATGACCCCTCCCTTTGAACCGATGATCCTGACAAAAAACCGGTCCTGGTAGATCGTAATGGTCATCTCCTGGGTCAGACTGCCTGTAACGGAAGCGATCGAGGCCTCTATCGGGCGAAAGGTATCGATCAGGGTCTTTTTTTCGTCAAAGATCTCTATGGAGCTGATGTCCGAGACTGCTACGGCAAGGTATGAATATTTTGCCCTCACCCCGTCTATATCCTGTATCTTTACGAAAGAGACATCATAGTCCTCGTTGAACAAGCCGGTCTTGTCTATGGACGAGCGTATATGCGCCAGTGTTGCATCCATTGATATGCTTGAAAATACTCCGATATCTGCATATATGGACCTTGGTGAAAAGCATACGGAGACACGCCCCCTTTTTTTGCAGACATTGTGTAGTGCATTCGAGTCCAGCGACTCGTACCCATGAAATGAAAGACCGGATTTAGTTTTTTTGTAAAGACCCGATTTGTGTTCATCCCTGCCGATTAATGCACAGTAGCCTGTTTTAGCACCGAAGCTCATCATGCTTTGCCTGTCACCCTGTCCCTAATAGTGTAAGAATACCTGTTGCATGCATATCCCCCCCCTTGCTTCTCTTGTCATGTATTCGGATTTTCGAAGAAAATTCTTTACGCTGTTGTTATAGGTTTAGGTCTTTTAGGTCGCAGGACAGTGCTTGGATGCATAGATCCTAGAAGATATGGCCCTTTTGCCGATTTGTTTAAGGGAGTCTACCTCGTAGTACGGTTAGATACTCTGCATCAAGGATATCGTCATAGGTGTCTGTCACCGGTGAGCCGGGTTCCTCGAAATGTATATCGTCGCCGTTGTTAATATTATTGTTGTTATTATCGTCGTTTGGTGGGTCCGGACTCAGGTTTTCTCCGCCTGAGAAGACTATGAAGGCAGCAGGCATGGTATTTGTCGGTGCGCAGTAAAGGCTCGGATTCGGAGCGGGACTTGCGATGAGCTGATCTAGATGGGCTGAAAGTTCGGCGATATTGGAAGTGCTTGTGAGATGTTCATCCACTGCGTAGAAGAGGGTGCGCGTATAGGGGTCTGTACCCTTTACGCCGATTGTTTCATAAGGGAGATAACCCCTGTACCTGTTGTTGTCAGATAATCCGTCTTCATTCCGGTCTGCGCAAGGCAGCTTGCCTGTAGCAAACGCGTAACCTATGAGGGCTGTCTTTACCTCCCTTATTATTGCCTGATTTTCTTTGAACTTGTTGTGTTTTACTAGCATTGGAAGCATCCCGGAACCTAGGGATATCATGATGCCGATTATAACCAGGACAAAGGCCATTTCTATGAGCGTGAAGCCTCTGCGGCCTTTTTTACCCCTAAGAGGTGTAGACATGTTTTTTCCCTCGAAGGGCATCATCCACCCCCCAGCTGGGACACAAGGTCGTAAACAGGCCCTATGAGTGATACAACGATAAACACGAAGAGTCCTCCGGATAGCGCCATTACTATGGGTTCTATCATCTTTCCCATGACATCCACAAAGCGGGAGGTCTTTTCCTGGTATGTGTCCGCCAGATAATTCAGCCGCTGATCCAGGGTCCCTGTAGATTCTCCCACGCTGATCATCCTCAGGGTAATGGCGTCAAAAAATTTTGCCCTTGTAAAGGCATCCAGGAGAGAGTTGCCGCTGGATGTGGACTGCCTGATCTTTGCCGTAATGGACTTTATGGCAGGGTTTTTGAATGTGGTCTCCAATACCTCGAATGTCCTTGTCAGTGTAACGCCTGAGCGCAGCATCAGTGCCATGTTTGAGAAGAATATCGTCAGTGATGAGTATTTCAGCAATTCGCCTGCTATAGGGATCTTCAGTATGGTATGGGCAAGAAAGATCTTTGTGGGCTCAAACCTTCTCATCAGGAATATCAATGCCATGAATACCAGGACAACACCCGGGTAGATGTACCAGTTTTGTCTGGAAAACGCTACGAATTTCACCAGCTTCATGGTTATATCCGGCAGTGTTACATTGATGTCGTGGAAGGTTTCAACGAGCCTGGGCAGGACAAAGAAGAGCCAGAAGAACATGACAGCGCCCATGGCGCTTATGACGAATGCGGGGTAGATAAGGGCACGTTTGGTCTGCGATACGATATCGTCTACCTTTTTAAGGTGCTCCGCGGTGTTTTTAAGGGCGTCCTGCAGGGTGCCTGTCTCCTCGCCTATATTGCAGAAGAAGATTAGGATGTCTGGAAACACGGTCGGGCTTTCTGCAAATGCGCCCGAGAGGGTGCTTCCCCTTTTTACCTCCATGATTACCTTTTCAAGGGCAATCCTGAGGCGTTTTATCTTGATGGTGTCCTTTATGCTCTCGATGGAATCGATTAGCGGAAGGCCGCTGCCTACCATAGATGAGAGCGAATCGCAGAATTCGACTATGTCCGGCCTCTTTACCTTTGGCAGAAAAAGGTTCTGGATCTCCTCCGTACTCAAATACTTGTTATGCGTGTACTTGAGAAGGATCATGTCCTGGGAGGCAAGGTCTTCAAATAGCGACTGAATGCTGTCGTAGGCACCCTTACCCTTTATGGCGGACCCGTCGGAAGTAAGTGCAGTATAATTGAGATTCATTACCTGAGTACCCTGCGTGCCTCTTGAAAAGAGGTGCGACCGGATATGATTTTGCGCATTGCATCACCTGAGAGTGTATACATGCCTTCCTCGACGGCCTTTTCTTTGATCTCGAAGGGATGGGCACCTATGGAAATCAGGCGTTCGATCTCTTTTGAGACCATAAGGATCTCCGCGATCATTATCCTGCCCAGGTATCCAGTGTCCAGGCACTGTGGGCATCCTGCGGGTTTATATGTCCTGGTGCCCGGTTCGATGCCGAAGGCCTTGAATTCATCTTCGCCGGATACAGATTCCACCTTGCAGTAAGGGCAAAGTGCGCGGACCAGTCTCTGTGCAATAACGCAAAGCAGAGATGTGGAGACCATATAATCCTTTATGCCCAGGTCCTTGAGCCTCGGTATTGCCCCAACTGCATCGTTGGCATGAACGGTCGATAACACGAGGTGTCCTGTGGTGGCCGCGCGCAGCCCCATGCTCGCCGTTTCAGAATCACGGATCTCGCCTATGAGGATGACGTCAGGGTCTTGTCTCATAAAGGCCCTTACAGCACTGGCAAAGATATAACCCGCCTTTTCGTTCACCTGTGTCTGCCTTATAAGGGGGAAGCTGTATTCGACAGGGTCTTCAACAGTAACCACATTCTTTTCTATGGAATTGATCTCCCTGAGCGCTGCATAGAGGGTAGTGGTCTTGCCCGAGCCTGTGGGACCTGAAACGAGCACCATGCCGAAGGGCTTGGCCAGCACCTCCCTGATCTTTGCGATGTCCTGGTCGACCAGGCCCAGGTTCCTGAGGTTGTACAGTTCCTCGGAACTGGCAAGGATGCGCATGACCATGTTTTCTCCATGGGCGACCCTCAGGGTGGATACCCTCATGTCATACTGTTCATTCATGAAGTCAAAGGCCAGCCTGCCGTCCTGGGGCTTTCTCTGCTCGGATATGTCCATGTCGGACTTGATCTTTATGCTCGATATGATCCTGGGGTGCATCTCGACAGGGAATGTATAGAAGGGATACAGTATCCCGTCTATACGGTAGTGTATTTGCGTTGTCATGGTTGTGGGTGTTATATGGATATCCGTTGCCCTCGAGTTTATTGCAGACATGAAGATCAGCCTCACCAGCCTCTCTGTGTCTACATCATGAGGGTTTCTCTTGGAATGTTCGAGCTGGTCCTTGATATCCTCTTCGAGCGGGTGTTCCAGTAGGTAGTAGTCCTTTTCTATGTGTTTTTGTATCTGTGATGAAGATGCCGCCACTGGCTTGATCTTTTTTCTGGATATGCGCGAGGCAAGATCAAGGGTCTTTGAATTGTCGGGTTCGTTTGTTGCAATGGTCAGGTTTCCGTCGTCCATTATTACCGGAAGGATTGAGTTGTCCTTGGCAAACTGCAGGGAAAGGCATTTCAGCGCCTCTTTCGGAGGTGTGTAGTTTTTGAGCTCCATGTAGTCGATGCCGGACTGCTTGGCTATCGCCTGTGCCAGCTCGGTCTGCGTCACAAGCCCCAAGCGCAGCAGGATATCCCCGACACGTTCCCGTGTCGCCTGCTGTTCCTTTAATGCCAGGCCGATACCCTGGTCGCCGATAATGCCTTCATCCTTGAGAAGGTCGCCGATCCGCTTTTTTTCCATATATGTACAAATCCTTGTCAGTTGTCTATGTCATAGACATTGAAGATTTATAACTTTGCTGGGGACTTTTATTGATGATAGTGATCTGCCCCGGAAAAAGATATTATGTGATCCAGTTAGAGTCCTCTTCAGTAAGATCATTGTTAATATTTATTAAATTAGTTACAAGCGCCAGTTCAACCAACCTGTTCTTGTCCCGGAGTAATCTCTTTGAGCGCGTATTGATCCTGAAGTATTTACACCGTCATCATATTTTCTATCGATCTCTGCTGCGACCTCTTCAGGTAAGGCATTATAATACACACAATTTGATGCTTGCGCTGCTACATACTGTATGCGCATCCAACTCCCAAAGGGATGGGTTGGAACATCTACAGTATTACTATTACCGGAATAGCTTCCATTTATAATGCCTGCAAGTGCCAAGTCCTCAAATACAGGTGCACTCTCGGCTGCTGCTATCAGTCCGTTAGCATTTCCGTTATGTAGGTCTCCAGTCGGTCCTGCAAGGTTCTCATCCCCTGGAAACTGACCGTATTTATCGAAGAAGGTGTAATACGCCGCAGTCATGGAATCCTTCTGATTCACTATCTTTTTGATCCGTGCATTCTGTATGAGCGCTTCACCCTTGAGAACCCCCGTGATCAGGAGGCCTACTATAACGAGAACAAGGGCGAGCTCGACAAGTGTGAAACCCTTATCTTTTCTAATCAAAAACCTTTCCATGGTTATCTCCTTAAGAAGCAGTATTTCATATATTATTCGGAACATTATTTGCAAACCTTAAGTATGTAATTGACTGCCCTGTATTTACAGGCTTAAAGGGTTATAATCAGTCGGTTTTGTGCATAAAACGCACCTGCTGATCAAGGGTTGTCTGTCCTGGAGCCGAGCGGGCAGGGTGAGACACCTGTGAGAGAGGATATGTCATACGTGATTAAAGTGCCTTTCCAGTTGATGTATTCGAGGACCATGTTTTCAAGGTCTATCATGGGTCCGTATGCCTTGCCGGAACACAGGGTTTTGTTGTTTTCCATCTCGCCTGTCAAGGCATTCATAATGATTAGATAAGAGGTTCCGGCATCTATCCCCGTACACTCTGCCTTGTCTTCCCACGTGGTGATAAAGGCCTGCGAGTCCATGATGATGGCCTTTATCGGGGTGCCGTGATCGATGGATTTAGACCAGACAAGGCCCTTGTCGGAGATGCAGGCAACCTCAGAGCGTGTAATGCACAAGATATAGTACCTCTTGAGGCTGGTGAAGGGGTGTATATCGGCGATAGAATCCTTGAAGCCGGCAGTCATGATATCTACTATCTCAAGATCCTGGTTCAGTGCGGTGATACTGCCGGTTGACGTTCCTGCATATACGATCCCTGCACAGGGATCATACCTGATAGAGGATATGGGGCCGGGTGAGTTGAATTGGGCACAGGTAATCCCGGATTGTATATCCACACACTCCAGATTATTCCCTGCAGCGATGTAGGCCTTAGATTCGGAAGAATCGAAGAACCGACCTTTTCTGATCCATTTTACAGCCGGGCCCTGCTTCAGACAGAAGATCCTGCCCTGCGTGTCCGGGCCTGTAATGATGAGGTCCCCTCCCATGGTAATATCGCCCCCGAGACCGTCGATAGACCAGACAATTTCTTTTGCAGTGAGGTTTATCTTTAAAAGCCGGCCCTGTCTGGATGAACACAAAAGCTCATGGCCGTTAACATACATGGATGATACCGGGCCGGGTATATCAAGATTGGCCAGGGATAAGAGCGTATACGGATTGGTTGCATCAACTGCAAACGCGGATGCATTGTCCTTTGCCAGCCAGCCATAATCAAAGATGGAGTTGACGTTTTTCAGGGCATGAAAGACCTTGCCGTGGTTTATCCTCATAAGGCAGTTAAAGTCGATCTCAGGCACAATGGCATCGCGGTAAGGTAAAAACACCCCGTTCCCGTTATCGGCTGTATTTTTAAGCAGGGCTGTGTCCGGTCCTATTGTGTGAACATGGATATCCTTTTCCGCAGCGTATTGCGCTACATCATCAAGACAATGTGAGCCGGCGCCTGCAATATGTATGTCGTTCGGGTCTCCGTCATTGTCATAGTCCTTGAGCCATTCAGGGAGGTTTCCATCGTCTGAGGCTGTGCCCGAGGTGGTGATCAGGACATGCCTTGAGGCCGCGCATTTTTTAGGGAAGGTCCCTAGGCCGGTAAAGAGCGACTCGGAAAGGGCGGCATCAGGACAGACCGGTTTTATGGATTCCATTGTTGACCGGATGAGTTGTTTGTTTACTGTGTATGTCTGTATAAGGCCCTTTGATGTGGTGGCAACACCGACCATGCACAGGTCCAGATTGTTGATAAGGTCCACGGCATGCGTGTAGTAGGAAGTGTCCATGTAGATAGAATCATCCACGATGACAAGGACATAAGGCGTGTTGAATGAGAAGGTCATGTCCTCTGCTCGGTCATAGGGCTGCTCTCTCAGGCAGGCCTGCCAGGATAGTGTGTGTTGTCTGCCCCAGGTCCTGTCGATGAGGTCTGTATAGAAATAAAGATGATCCCATCCCTGTGGGGCCTGGTTCAATCGCGAAGAGGTGTTTATCGGCCCGACATCCGACTTTGAAAGGGTGTGGGATTGTCTGATTATTTGGTTGAATACGTTGGCGGACCTGTAATTATACCTGATGATAGATGAGGTTATAAGGGCGGCAGATTGTATAAGGGTCAGGAATACGAGTGCATATACCAGTATCCAGCCCTGACTATTCGAAGGGGTATGACAAAGAAACATGTTTTTGTGTGTCATTACGGCCCGCCTTTATCTCTATTGAGAGTTTTTGTGCAGACAGCTTTGCATCGAAACCCGTGATGGCCTCGGCCAGGAACTGTGAATTGCGGTAAAGCCCGTTGCTTTTGAGTTCGTAGTGGATAGCGGGGATTGCCCTGTCCCACTGCGACAGTGAATCCTGCCGGGCAAGGGGTAATGTCTTTGCCCCTTTTTTATATGAATGGGATATTACGGCAGTGCCGCTGTTCGTTATAAGGCCGAGGTCTGCCCAGTAGTCGGGCCTGTTGTCATTGTCCAGATCGATCGTGTCCAGTTCTATGCCCTTGTTGGTAAGAATCCTTATTATAGAATAGCAGGGAGGTGGTGAATCTGAAGGGATCTTCAGCCCACTATGGCTGGAGGTCTTCGGCAGCCCTGCTATGAACAGTTGATTCTTCCGAACCGCTATCCTTATGTCCTGGGGCATGAGATATCCGCAGTTGGACATATCGTTTCTTATGACTAGAATGGCATTGCGGATAGACTGCATGCAATACCAGTTGTCACGGATCTCCATGTAGGTCCTTGATGCGGTTCTGTTCATGCCGTACAGTATCATGAAGATAACTGACGCCAATGCTATCGATAATAAAAGTTCGATTAGTGTTATGCCTTTATTCATGATCATATACAAAACAATAATAGTTAAGGTCAAAGGATGCAGGTAATCTCCGGTTATATAGAAATAAATAATAGCGTGAAATCATCAACGATCAAGGCCTACAGGGTTTTTTTATCCGTTACTCATGATAAAGAAATAGACAAGACATTAAGTTCTTGATAAAAACGCTCGAATATAGAGTAACAAAGAGGAACCTATGGGGAAAAAAGGAAATGCCGTCGTTGTAGTCATCTTTGTGATCTTTATTGGGTTTGCGCTTTTTCTGAGCGTTCCAATAGGGGGGAGTCTGGGTCTGCTCAGGGAGGCTACCGTCTCATTTATCTTCAGAAAACCACCAAGGTTTATCTCCATCGATGTAAATATAGACGGTGTGACCACGGAGATAAAGGCCGGAGAACCTTTAAAGATAAAGCCGAAGGAGACCATAATTATCACCGGTGTCAATGCCAATACCTTTTTTGATTCGTATCTTACTGCGGATATCTCGGGTTTCGGCAAACCCAATGATCTTCATGAACCTGTGGATACAGATGAGATAAGAAAACAGCTCATTCAGGCGGGTATCCGTTCCATACCCATTGATATATATTATATAGAGCGCAACATAGCCAAGGTTCCCCTGGAGATGGACCTTACCGAACAGGACTATCTCTCGAGGATAAAGGGCGTTGAAGATATAGAAGAAAAGATAGGTCTTTTAAAGAATGCACACAAGAATTTTCCGGATAATAAGGGCTTTTTGGATATGCTGGATAAAATCCTATCCAAGAAAGGTGATTATGAGACATTGGCCGGTATATACAAGGGCGTTATAGAGGCTGATCCGGATAACATGTCCGCCCATGCCGCATTGTCTAGGTATTATATAAGGCTCGGGCTTCTCAAGGAGGCCATGGATCTAAACAAGGAGATAGATAAACGGGGCAGGGCTACCGCTACCACCTACAGGCGGATGGCATACATAGCCGGCCAGTTCGGTGATTTTGTCCGCAGGGTTAGATATTTGAACAAGGCCCTTGAGCTCGATAAGGGGAATGATTCGATCATCCTGGACCTCGCAAAGACCTATGAGCAGGCAGGAAAGAAGGGCAAGGCCCTTGAAATCTACCGTTCAAATGCTGCTACATCCAGGGATAAAGAGATCCTTATACCGGTAATAGAAGACGCCCTGAGAAAGAAGGATTATAAAGATGCCAAAGGGGTACTCAAGAGATATATCAAGCTATATCCAAAGGACAAGAATGCCTATGCACAGCTCGGCATGATAGCCGGAAAGCTGGGGAATAAGAAATCACAGATCACGTATTATAAAAAGGCCTATGATCTGTCCCCGAAGGACCCTGTTGTATTGCATAACCTCGCGGTAGCTTATGAACAGGCCGGCAAAACAGGTAAAGCCCTGTCTATGTATACGAAGGTCCTTGCTTTAAAAACAAAGGATAAAGACGCAATGAGACGTGCTGCAGCGCTTTCTCTGAAAGAAGGGGCCTACCGGCAGGCCTGGGGCTATTATAATGCACTGCTTAAGAAAGGTTATAAGAAGGAGTATGTAAAGGGGCTTATAAGTGCATCTGTCGGCATGAAGGACCACGACAAGATTATACAGTCGTGCAGGCGTTATCTGGAAAAGAAAAAGGACTATGATGTGGCCATAACTATGGCATATGCCTATGAGACACGGGCAGCAGGGAAAAAGGATCAAGACAAGCTCAAAGATCTCAACTCCGCGTTGGATGCATACAGGCTTGCATTCAAGATAAACCCGAAGTCCCAAAAGGCCCAGGAGAAGATACCGGAGCTCAAGATCGAGACCCTGAGGTTGAGGAAATTGTATTAAAATGGTAACAAGTCCTGCATGACCCGGACCTACGCAATAGGGGACATCCACGGCAGCCTTTCAAAGCTTGAAGATCTTGTCTCGAAGATCAATCCATCCCGACACGATAACCTTATCTTTCTTGGTGATTATATCGACAGGGGGGAAGATTCAGAAGGGGTGATCGATTTCCTTATAGGGCTTTCAAAGACCTCGAGTTGTATATTCCTCAGGGGAAACCACGAAGAAATGTTCCTTGATTTTCTGGAATACGGGTCGAATAAGATGCTGTATTTCTCAAGCGGGGGTCTTAAGACTATAAATTCATATTTATACCCTTCAAGGTTCGGCTCCCATTCCCAGGTAGTGGAGGCACTGCCCATGACGCACAGGGATTTTTATGCAGAACTCGTATGGTATTACGAGGATGATCAATACATATATGTTCATGCAGGCGTCAAGCCCGAGACGGAGATGAGGCTGCAGAAGAGAAATGACCTTTTGTGGATAAGGGATGAGTTCATCTTTTCATCCACGGGTCTTGAAAAAAAGGTGATCTTCGGACATACGCCCTTTGCCAGGCCTCTGGTGAAATCGGATAAGATCGGGATAGATACGGGTGCTGTATATGGAGGTTTTCTCACTGCAATAAGGCTCCCGGAAGAGGAGTTTATCTATTCGTTTAAATAGCCGCCTTGTCTAACCCTGAATATTTGTATTAGTATACACCTTATGGCCAGGGATTATTATCAGGTATTGGGGGTGTCAAGGGATGCCTCGGATCAACAGATTAAAAAGGCATACAGACAGCTGGCACTCAAATTTCATCCTGATATTAACGCAGGGCAGATCAATGCAGAGGAATCTTTTAAAGAGGTGACAGAGGCATACGGAGTGCTTATTGATCATGCAAAAAGGGAAAAATATGAAAGGGATACTTCGAGCAGGTTCGAGAGAGACAAGGTGTTCAGTGATATATTCTCCAATTCAGCCTATCAGGATGTGTTTCAGGATATCCCTGTCCCTAAGGAATGGCTGCAGAGATTATTTAACATAAGCAAGGTGATAGCCTACGAGGCGCTTATATATGGCGGCACCCCGAGACAGGTGTTGAAGCGGTCTCTCCTGATGGCGGCCGCCGGAGGGGCGACAAGGATATTCCACGGGGTCATGGACATCCACGAAGATATCTCTTTGCCGGAGGAACTGGCCTTGCAGGGAGGCTACATCACTATAGAATACAGGCCGGGTTTATCTGCTAAAAGGATAAGGATAAGCATACCGAAGAACACACACGCAGGGACTACCCTAAAGATTAAGGGGATGGGAAGACGAAACCTCTATAAAAAGGCCGGTGATCTTTATTTGCACATTACATACTTGCATCATAGATAACGATCTGGTTTTTGCCGTGGGTCTTGCCCCAGTACATGGCCTTGTCTGCCATGCGAATCAAATCATTATAGTTGTCGGTGTCCTGAGGCAGGCTGGCAAGTCCTATGGTAACACTTATCCCCAAGGCGACATCGACAGTGGTACATATCCTCTGTGAGACTATCTGTGCCTCATCTATGGCGGTTTCCGGGAACAGTATGACGAATTCCTCCCCGCCGTATCTGGCGAGCATATCGCAGTTTCTCGTGTTATGCCTGAATATATGCGATAGTCTCGTGAGGATCTCATTCCCTTCTTCGTGTCCCTTTGTGTCGTTGTACCTCTTGAAGTCGTCGATATCTATCATTGCCAGCGACATGGTGCGGTTGTAGCGTATGTGTCTGGTGACCTCATTTTTCAATAACGAGATCAGGTGCCGGAAATTATATAGGCCGGTAAGTTCATCGGTCCGTGAAAGATTCTTGTAGTATGTGGCCAATTCAGCCTCTTCTTTTAATCTGTTTTCTTCAATTATCCTGTTCACCGTCAATAATAGATGGTCAAGCAGGATAGGCTTTGTGATAAAGTCTGATGCTCCGAGCTTCATGCACTCTACCGCATCCTGGATCGTCCCATAGCCCGTGATCATTACCACGCTCATGTCGGGTTGGATCTTTTTGATTATCTTCAGGAGTTCTGAACCGTTCATGCCCGGAAGATGTAGATCAACGATAGCGATGTGATGCCCGTCTTTTTCCACCAGGTGAGAGGCCTTTTCTGCGTCCGAGGCGGTTGAAACCGAATACCCCTTGTCTGTGAGGTATTCGCTGATGAGTTCGAGGGTCTCCTGTTCATCATCGACTAAAAGGATCTTTATCGTCTTGTTTGGAGAAGTCTCTGCCATATATATCTTATTAATACTTTCCTGGTTGATAATACACTACTTAAGAATCATCCGTTTCATGGTTATACTAACGGATAGTTGTATCTTTTTCATGAGAAAAATATCAATCTATCACATGCTGATACACCAATGGCGTGTCCATAATCTGACAATAATTAAAGTGTAGTTGCCAACTATCCGTTATTAGATAACTATAGGCCGGGATGTTGGGGGTATGGGCTATATATCGGCAGTGTTTTCGATGTACAGTGAGGCTGATAAAACACTTGGGCAATCTGGATAAAGATCTTGTAAATGATACGATTCAAATGTATAAAATACAAGCACTCATGGTTAAAATCCGAGTTGAGGGGTATTGGAAGATACAGTGAAAGAGTTTCGGTCTGAACGAGGTGCAACCTCTGACATCACATGCGAAAGAGAAAAGATCCTGTTCGAATTGTTAAGGAATGCATCCGATTTTTATGGAAAAACCATAGATATTCTGTCCGGTGTATTCGATCTTTCGGAATATCTGAAAAAGGAGACACCGGAGGAGGATTTTTATTCATATGTGGTGCATGTCCTGATCAAGGAATCCAGGTGTGAAAATGCATCCGTTTTCATGATAGAAAGAGGTAGTGTTGTGCTCAAGGCAGCTGCCGGGGCGAATACAAAAGATCCCAATCTGAATCTATCTATAAAGATAGGTGACGGGGTTGCCGGTAGATGCGCGCTTGAAGGCAAGCCGATTCTGATCTCTGATGTCTGCGAGTGTGATTTTTTTAAGGATTTTTCAGATGCAAAGGTAAAGATAGGTTCTTTGCTTTGTGTTCCCATAAAAGATGCGTCAAACACTATCGGCGTAATCAATCTCTCCCATCCTCGCAAGGATTTTTTTAATATCCACTCCGTAAGGATCTTTGATTTGATGGGTCTTCTTATCGGTCAGATGCTGGCCCTTGTGCATCTGTACGAGGGCTTTCAGAAGAATCAGACGCGCATGGAACACAGACTTCAGCAGAGACAGGACAGCCTAAGGGATATATCTGAAAGATATAATACTGTAGCAGATGCATCCGAGGACATGATACTGTTGATCGATCCGGACGAGCATGTGAGTTTTATCAACCGGTCGTTAAACGAGGTGCTAGGGACGACACCTCTTTCCTTGAAGGATATATTCGACAAGAACAGTATCAAGGCGCTCAGGAAAAGACTGGCCATGCTTGATATCGGGCAGGACGCAGAGTTGGAATCTGTTGCATCCATAGGGCAAAAATCCCACGTGGCCCTGCTGTATTTTATCAAGCGTTTGTCAGACAACAAGGTGCTCCTTATAATGAGGGATATTACCACGAAAAGGAGAATGGAACAGAAGACCATGCAGACTGAAAAACTCACCTCGCTCGGTCTGCTGACATCGGGTATAGCACATGAACTCAACAACAAGCTTACCCCTATTCTGGGATTCGCCGATCTTATAGATACCTCCGGGATGTCCCAGCGGGACAAAGAGCGGTTTTCGGTTATCGTCAACTCATCGGACTCGGCAAAGAATATAGTCGAATCACTTTTGAAATTTTCAAGAAACAAGCAGCCGGAAAGGGTGTCCTTTGATACCAGGGATATTCTACAAAGGATGGTAACGCTATATACACCCCTTATAAGGAAGAGGGGTATAGAGCTTATCAATAATACGTCCTCAAAGGCCCTTTATGTGAAGGCGGATATAAACTGCATAGAGCAGGTGTTCGTAAACCTGGTAAACAATTCCATCGATGCAATAGAAGACAAATCAGGCAGGATAACCATAAACTCATTTGTCGATGACGGGTATGTGCATATACATATCCAGGATACAGGGCCGGGTATATCCGAAAAGGTGATGGCAAGGATATTCGACCCGTTTTTTACAACCAAGTCAAAGGATAAGGGTACGGGCCTGGGGCTGAGCATATGCTATGGGATTGTAAAAGAAAACAAGGGTGAGATCTCTTTCGAAAACACCGGGGATGGGGCGCTGGCAAAGATCATGCTGCCCTCAATATCGACTGTCTGTGAAGACTCCTTCCGCCTGAAAAAAAAGGAGATATCCATCGGTACAGGAGATCTTGAGAAAAAAAAGAACTGTATGGTCATGGTCGTCGAGGATGAAGAGGACCTTCTCGACCTGATGGTTGATACCCTAAGCCCCTATTACACCGTCAAGACCTTTGAAAACGGTAGAAAGGCCTATGATCATATTGATGAACATGCCTGGGAGCTGATCATCTCTGATTTGAGGATGCCGGTCATGAACGGGATGGAGCTCTACCATGAGGTGACCAAAAGAGATCCTCTGATGAAGGAACGGTTCATGTTTATAACCGGAGATACCTACGACTATAATGTGAAGGAATTTCTTGAGAATACAGGGGTTGTTTTTTTAAGGAAACCCTTTCATATCAAAGAACTCAAGGATATCGTATACAAGCAGATTCAATACAGGATGATAAGTGAGTGAATAGAAAAAAGATACTCGTTGTCGATGACGAAGAGATAGTAAAATATTCGTTGGTGAATATCCTCAAGGCCCATGGTTATGAGGTGGATGGTGTGTCGTCTGCCGAGGATGCGCTCAAATATCTATACCAGAATGTGTATCATCTTGTGCTTACGGACCTGATCCTCGAAGGGATGGGCGGTCTTGAACTGCTTGAAAATGTGAAGGTTATTTCCCCGAGGACAGTAGTCATAGTAATAACGGGTTATGGTTCTATAAAGACGGCGGTTACGGCATTGAGGCTTGGTGTTTATGATTATCTGCTCAAACCGTGCGATGAAACAGAGCTGCTTTTGCGCGTTAGAAGGGCCCTTGAGATGCAGAGTTACGGTATAGAACAGAAGCGCTCTCAGGAGATCAACGCTATAGCAAAGACATCGGTGACCCTTTCCGACCGTATAAACACGCCTCTTAATATTATACTCGGTAATATTGAAATGCTGCAACTGTCCGGTGAAGTAAAGAAAAAGGCCAAGGTGCAGGAGACCCTGAAGATAATGGAGGAACAGATATTCAAGATAAGAGATGTTATGGAGAAACTTGCAAAACTGACCACGGCAGAGACAAAGAAATATGCAGCATTAAGAGATTACGAGATTATAGATATAAAAGGTGAAGAAGGCTCTGGTTGACATCAGAAATATTTTGGTTGTTGATGATTCCCATGAATTGGCGCATGTAATTGCCGAATTCCTGGGGATGTACGGGTACCATGTCTACACGGCGGACGATGGATATGATGCCTTGGAATTTATTAAAAAACAGGATATGGATATAGTGGTAAGTGACATACATATGCCGCGCATGGATGGATTCAGGCTTCTTGCAGAGATAAAAAACAGGTATCCAACGCTGCCTACCATCCTCATTACGGGTTTTAGTGTGAGCGAGGCAAGGAAGATGGCCTTTGAAAAAGGGGCCGATGCATTTGTGGCAAAACCGTTTCGATTAAACGACTTGAAAAATGTAATAGATTCTGTCTTTAACCATTAAAGATATCGATAGCCTTACAACAGGAGGATTATTATGACAAAGACGTTGTTACAAAAACCCCAAAAGGTTCTCTGCTATATAGATTTTGGGAAACATAGTTATTATCTGGTCGAATACGCATATCAGCTCTCCCGTCTTATTGATGTTGAGCTATTCGTCCTCCACACCGTAACAGATATCAAGAGGGCTGCAGGGTTTTATGTGCCTCATATCAATACGGACAAGCTTGAACAAGAGGTTGTAAAGGCTGCCCAGGACAAGCTTTACGGGATATGCAGCCATGTTCTGGGGGATAAGATCGACTCGGACCACAGGCTCATCAGAAGGGGCAATCCCATAGATGTTATAGATGAGGTGATCGAGGAAAAGGGTGTAGAGTTGTTGATCCTGAGTCACATCGTCACCAAGGGGACCCTCTCAGGATTCCGAAGCGATTATGCCGAAAAGTTCCTGAAGAATCCCTCGATACCGTTTCTGGTATTACCGGTCAAATAAGGGTTGTCGAGAGCATAGTACCGGCTATGACGGACATGTCCATGTGTCCTTCCACGGACACAAGGATAACCTTGTCTTTGATGAACAGGACACCCAGGGATCTCTCCCGTGTGTAGTAAAGGATGCCCTGGCCATTATCTATGGCCAGGATACGGGCATCGGGACCATTTTTCATCCATGCCGGTATAAGTCTTGATTTTGCGCCCATGAGCGAAGGGTTGTATCTTTGATCCAGTATCCGTCTCATAAGGTGGTAGGTCTCCTGTCCTCGGGCATCCCCTATAAAGAAGCCCATGATCGGGGTGCTGAGGGATTGTCTCCATTGTTCTTCCTCAGGCAGAGTGTCCATAAGCTTTATTGATGCCCTTACCCTATCCTTGGCGGAAAACAGTTCTAGCCCGGCATCGGCTGGTGTGTATTCAAAGGATAAAGGTATCTGTACGCTAAATGTCTCCAGAGTTATCTGCGAAAACGGAAAATCCTCGGCAGCCACAGGCTCCGGTGTGAGGAAGAGTTCAGGGGAGTTTTTGAAGGCAAGAGAAATGTAGAAGAAATATATAGATAGACCGATAATAAGAATACCCGCGATATAGTTTATGCCGTTGTTGCGAGGTCGTTTATCTAAAACCATTTCGGTTCTATAGGCTTGTTGGAGATCTCAGGTCTCTCCTGGATCTCGTATTCATGTTTGTGCCGGGTTTCAAAAAGATCGCTCATATGTACGGATGGCTTATCTTCTTCGGTCTCCATCTCGTTCATCCCCGACTCCTTGCTGTTCATGGTATACTTTCCAAGCATTTTCAGAACGGACGGCAATATAAAAAAGAGCACGATAAGTATGATAAAGCTGATAAAGGAATCACCCATAAGATCAGCCTATCATAAAACGCCCGGGGGAGAAAATATATAATTTAGTCTGAATCCACCTTGATTATTCTGTCCCATATCTCATCGAGGCCCTGGCGTTTTGTGGCAGAGCTCAGGACAGGTCTTAAACCGATCTGGTGCGAGAGTTCAGATGTCCTTTTTTTCAGGTCGTTTTTCGAGATCTTGTCGATCTTTGTTGCAATGATAAGTGGTTGTGTCGGTGTGTCTTTGATGAGGTCAAGGAGCATCATCTCCTCCTCTCTAAGGTCTCTGCGTATGTCGATAAGGAGCATGAGCAGCCTCAGGTTGTTGTTGTTCTGAAAGTATTTGTGGGCGAGTTTGTCCCAGGTATTCCTCATCTCCTGGGAGATCTTTGCGTACCCGTATCCGGGAAAATCCACCATATAGATAGAAGGCCTTTCGATCAGGTCTATATGAAAAAAATTGATGTTGCGTGTCTTTCCCGGCTGTTTGCTTGTCCTGACAAGGGCCTTACGGTTCAATAGGGCATTGATCAGGGAGGATTTGCCCACGTTTGATCTTCCTGCGAATGCAAACTCGGGAAGCTCGGGCAGGTCCTCGTATACCGTACCTGCGTATCTTGCGTCTTTAATCCTGATATTCATAGTCCATTTATATAATCCGCAACCATTTTTATGCCCTGAATGATATTCTGCTCCGAGTTGGCATAGGAGAACCTGATATATGATTTCGCCCCGGGACCGAAATCCACGCCCGGAGTAACACCGACCCCTGTATTGGTGAGTATGTCGAATGCCAGACTGTACGAATCCTTTGATACGGCCTCCATATTTGCCAGCACGTAAAATGCCCCGGTGGGCTCGACCTCTACATTGAAGCCATGCCTGGCCAGGTATTCAAGCATGATTTTTCTTCTGCGGGCAAAGACCTGCTTCATGTGCTCTACTTCAGTTTCGGCCTCGGTCAATGCAGAAATGCCTGCCCACTGAGCAATGGAGGGTGCGCATATCATGAGGTTCTGCTGTATCTTCTGTGCTGTACGGATAAGAGCTTTCGGGAAGATGGCCCAGCCAAGCCTCCATCCTGTCATTGCATATGCCTTTGAAAAACCGTTTATCACGATGGCATTGTCTGTATATTCCAAGATCGAGTGCTGCTCGGATTCATAGACAAGCCCGTGATAGATCTCGTCGGATATGATGGGTATCCCCAATGACGCTATGCCCTCCATGTGGGCCTTGTCCAGGCAGATCCCCGTAGGGTTGGCCGGTGAATTGATTATCAACGCCTTGGTTTCGATGTGCATGGAATCTTTCACCCTGTCAGGGTTTAACTGAAACCCGTCCGGAGCGCCTGTGGGGATGAACTGAGGATCTGCACCCATTATCCTTATAAAGTTGGGATAGCAGGCATAATATGGATCGGTAAGCATTACCCTGCCGCTGTTATCGACCAGACTGGCTATTGCCGTCAGAAGCGCCGGCGATGATCCGGCGGTTACAAGCACCTGGTCCTCCTCGACATCGACGTGGTAGGTCTTTTTGTAGTGATCGCATATGGCGACCCTGAGTTCGGGTATGCCCAGCGAGTGCGTGTAATGTGTCCTGCCCTGCTTCATGGCCCTGATAGCTGCATCCTGGACGCAGCCAGGTGTATCGAAATCCGGCTCCCCTACCTCGAGGTGTATGATGTCCATGCCTTTTTGGGCCAAGGTGTTGGCCCTTTCCATGATGTCCATGACCAGAAACGGCTTTATAGTCTGCGCGCGATGAGAACTCTCCATGACATCCATATAGCAGAGCCCGGAGTTAAGGGTCAATTTTATTATCGTCTTTGTCGTCAAGCCCTTGAAGTGCCTTGGCTATCTCGGCCTCTGTAGAGCGCAGCCGCGTTCTGAGAAGTCGTATCTTTTTTGAAGCCGACTTTACGGTTTTTTCAAGCTTGTCTATGGGGACCTCCCCATTATTCATTTTTTCTATGGTATCCTCCAGTTCGTCAAGGATATCCGAATAAGATCTTTCCTTTTTCATAGCGGCTCCTTATCATATACTATACTCATGACAGCGCCTTTATAGAGCATGGTCTTTATGGGCTGGTCTTTTTCAACCATATCGGATGAACTTATAACAGCGCCGTCTTTGTTCAGTGTGATGCTGTAGCCCCTTTTGAGGGTATCCTGCGGGTTCATAACGGCCAGCGACTGTTCGAGCCTGTCTAATCTTGCCTGTTCGTCTGTGAATATGGTTTTGGCCGATTGTTTCAGACGGAAGCGTCTTTGCTCGATAATGTTCTTGATCAGTATGGGTTGAATAGATGCAAGGTGCTTGATCTTTAACAGGTTCCCGTCAAGGGATGAAGACGCCGATCCAAGAGTCTTTCCTGAATATGTATGTATATCGGAGATCATGTTTGATATCCGGTTATTATGCAGGTTGATAATCTTTGAGCATGCACTGTTGAATCTATACGCCATGGACATGAGATATGACCCTGCAGCGGATGCGCTTTTGTGTGTAAGCATCTCCATGCGGGAGGCCATATTTTCAAGCCTGTTTTTTTTCACCTCGAGAATACCTTTTGCAGAGGATATAAGGGTCTCTGTTGCCCATGCAAGGTAATTCCACAGCTCGTCAACCTTCGAGGTCAGATGTCGGGCCACGTCTGTCGGGGTGACAAGATTGGTGTGCGCGACCATGTCTGCGATACTAAGATCTATCTCATGGCCGATCCCTGTAATTACGGGTTTTGTGCAATCGGCTATAGCGGTACATATATGGATGTCGTCGAACGAGAACAGGTCTGTCTTAGAACCGCCTCCCCTGATGATGGCTATTACCTCGACATTTTCGTTTGTTTGAAGCGTTTTAATTGCCCTGATCACCTCTTTCGGGGTGTTGTCTCCCTGCATGTGCGCGTCAGCGAGTATGATCCTGAAAGAATAGGGGCTGCCTTTGATGATGCTCATGAAATCATTATACGCGGCAGAACCCTTTGATGTTATCAAGCCGATATTAAGGGCGGGGATGGGTAAGTCAAGGGCCTTGTTCTTGTCTAGAAGTCCGGATTTTTTAAGGATCTCGATTGTCTGTGCCCTTTTTTTTGCGATCGCACCGAATGTATAGCCGGGGTCGATCTCGTATACGATCAATTGATAGCGGCCTTCCCTGATATAGAGATCCACCCTGGCCCTGAGCTTTATCTCGATCCCGTTTGCAAGATCAAGCCTTGGAAGGCCCTGGGTGTTGAGCGAGTTCTTCCAGGAGATAATCGCCCCCTTGAAAAACGCGCAGCTGACCTTTGCCACATAGTTTTCCCGGCTATTGTCCGTCTTTTCAACCAGGTCAAAGTATGCGTGGCCTGATTTTGCGTGGAGCTTGTACCCGTGTATCTCGCCCACCACCCATACATCGGGGCCCAAGCCGGCGGTGATCGCGTCTCTGACCAGTCCGTTTAATTGGCTCACTTTGAAGAATGACATTTGTCGGAAAATAACATTATGTCCGTGGACTAATCAAGACATTCATAGATTGACAGCAACTACACATACAGGTAAAACTATTATATGCTTATTTCGGGAGACGAATATGGAATATGAATTTATAAAAGTTGATATTCAAGACAAGATGGCCTTTGTAGAGATGAACCGCAAACCCGAGATGAACGCCCTGTCCTATGGCATGCTCGAAGAGATATGTCATATCTTCAAGCTCTTCGTGAAGGAAGACTCGCCTGTGAGGCTCGTTGTGCTTACAGGCGGGGTAGAGTGTTTTTCGGCCGGGATGGACCTGAAAGAGGTGCCCGGTTATACGGCAGAACAGGCGGCCAGGTATTTCAGGCTGGCGGTTGATCTTTATTCGACCCTGCTGGACTATGACAGGATAATAATATGCGCTGTCAGCGGCATAGCCTTTGGCGGCGGTTGCAATCTAGCGCTGATGGGGGATATCATAATAGCATCCGAGAGTGCCATATTCGGGCATCCGGAGATCAAGTACGGATTCAACCCGCTTCTGACCCCTCTCGTGTCCAGGATAGGCATGGCAAGGAGCAAGGAGCTTACCATGAGGGGCGAACCTATAGGGGCAAGAGAGGCCCGTGACATAGGTCTTGTAAACCGCGTGGTTATACCCGAGCAGTTCAATGAAGAGGTAAAGCAATGGGCTTGTCAGCTCGTTAACAGGCCGCTGGAGGTGGTAAGGGCCTTGAAAAGGAGTTTTGACGTGGTAAGCAGGCTTGATGCCAGGGCTGCAATAGAATACGAGCTGGAGATGACCACTATGCTCTTTAATATCAGGAGCGACGACAGGAAAACAATGGAGGATGTCATCAGGCGAAGGGATGATGAAAGATCCTGATCCAGCCGAAGACCTGTTTGATCCGTTAAGGCTCTATGAAATACTTTACGCCCATTACGGCCCTTCCGGGTGGTGGCCCGGAGAAACCCCTTTTGAGATAGCCGTCGGGGCGATTCTTACCCAGAATACCGCCTGGACGAACGTGGAAAAGGCCATAATAAACCTAAGAGTTAAAGATGCCCTCACACCCGATGTGCTTTGTCGCCTCGATATGGATGAGCTGGCCCTTCTGCTGAAGCCATCGGGTTATTATAACATAAAGGCAAGGCGACTGAAGAATCTCATCGAAAAGGTCCTCGATACCGACTCCGGAGGGTTCGATGCCTTTCTTTCACAGGATCTAAATGATCTGCGTCATTCCCTGCTCGATGTTAACGGGATAGGCAAGGAGACAGCCGACAGTATATGCTGTTATGCGGCCGGAAAAACGGTCTTTGTCATAGATGCATACACAAGGCGCGTCCTCACCCGCCACGGTTATATAGACAGTATCGCCGACTATGACTCTATGCAGGCCCTTTTCCATTCCCGCCTGCCGAATGATCTGCAGATCTACAAGGATCTTCATGCATACTTTGTCTTTGTAGGCAAAGATTATTGCCGATCAAGAAACCCCAGGTGCGATACATGCCCGCTGAAGGGGTGGGGGCGTCTATCCATCCAATAAGCGCAATCTGGTGCCCTGGTCTGTCAGGCCGGACATCAGATCACCTCCGGGGCCTCATGCCGATCACCACCCCTATGGTCCCGAACATGAAACGTCTGTGTATGACGTTTATAAAGCCTGTATCATTCATGATAGCGGCCAGTTCTTCAGGAGTCTTGAAGGCCTGGGTCGATTCGGGCAGGTATCTATAGGCATTTTTGCTGCCTGTAATGAACCTGCCGAGAACGGGTATGACGATCTTCATATGCGCAAGTATAAAGGGTTTCAGTATGCCTTTTTTCGCGGGGCACGTGTCAAGACAGACCACCCTTCCTCCGGGTCTTAAAACCCTGAGCTGTTCTTTGAATGCCTGTGTAATATCAACAGTATTTCTAATTAGGTAGCCGGATGAGACCGCGTCGAAGGTCTCATCCTTAAACGGCAGTTTCAGCGCATCTCCGCAGCACCAGAAGATATTGTCGGAGGAGATCCTGATCCTTCCGGCACGCATCATCTCGGGTGTCAGGTCTAGTGCAACGGCCTTGATGCCGGGGTATATGCCCAGTGCCTCTGCAGGTATCTTGCCTGTTCCCGTGCCGATATCAAGGAGGATTTGCCCTGTGCCTAGCCCTGTCATGCGCGCGATATATCGCCTCCATGCCCTGTCCCGGCCGAAGGTCATAAGGGTATTCATGAGATCATACCTGTCTGATATGTCTTTGAACATCTCGCGCATGCCCTTGTTCCAATCATGAGTTCTGGTTTTCATCTTATCAAGCCCCGGTGTCTGTTGCGGTTTTATATATGCCTACATTTTTCCATACAACATCCATGTGGAATATGAAAGTTATTGTCTACTTGTTTTAGGTTATTATAAAAGGCAGGGCAGGATTTGTCTTCTATACATTGACTTTTTGACGATTAAAGCTGTATAGACGTGAGTTATGTTATCGGAAGCAAATACAAGTAAAATGGATATAATCGCGAATATAACGGGCATGGATTTTAAACGGGTCCTGAGGAAGACCATGCGCCATATAGCGTGGTATATAGGTCACGTCCTTGCATCGCCTATCCTTTTCATTATGCGCTGTATGACCCGAAAGAGTCTGCATGTACTGGGTAAGGGCATAGGGATTATCTGGTACAATATGATCACAGCCTCTAGAAGGCTGGGCCATAATAACCTCGACATGGTTTACGGGCACAGTGTCTCCAGCAGGAACAAGGCCCTTTACTGCATGGAGTCATTCAAGAATATCCTGGTCTGTATGATGGATTTCTATTATTTTTCTTTTCATACGAACGCCATCATGGATCATATCTATATAGACACTCAGACACAAGAAAGGATCAGGTCTATCGTAGATAAAGGTCAGGGCGCTCTGTTTTTCAGCGCCCACCTTGGTAACTGGGAGCTCCTCGCCTCATGCATGGGCCGGTTTTTGCCGATGAGCCTGCTGTCGCGAAATCAGAAGAGGTTTGCCGGCTATATAGAGGGGTGTAGAGATCGCCATGGTGTAAATACCCTGTATGACGACAGTACGATCGGATCGATCAAAAACATACTATCTAGGCTGGGAGATGGTGAGTTGGTGGGGATCGTCCTGGATCGCAACCTCAGGGATGTAAGGGGCATCGTGGATGATTTTTTGGGCTATCCCGCATTTACACCGTATTATCCGGTAAAGCTGGCCATGAAGGCAAAGGTGCCCGTAGTTGGTGCTTTCCTTGTCCCGGAAGGCAACGGTTATCGGCTCCATATCGAAGAACCCGTCACGATAGAGTCCAAAGGGGATAAAGAGGCCACATACAGGCATTACACCAGGACCTTTCTGGATATCACGGAAAAATACATCCTAAAACATCCCGATCAGTGGTTCTGGGCCCACAAACGATGGGGCAGGCCCAAGGGCATAGTGGATTTTTAGCCGTTTCTTGTTTTTTTGGTTTACCGTAACCCCTGCCTTGAGACGTTTTTTTAATACAGGTCGTATTTGACCAGCCTGCCGTCCAGCTGCCCGTTCTTCAGGGGCTTTTTCCAGCTCGCATGGAGCCCTAAAGACTTTATCAGTTCTCTTTTGCCGAAGTATACATAAGCCCTGGACCCTGTGCACCGCTGTTTCAGAAAGTCTCCGAAGTCTTTAATGAACGAGACCATATCCTGGTTTTTGCCTATACGCATACCATAGGGGGGGTTGCATACAATGGTTGCATTGTTTAGGCTGTCGAGATCCTGGAAGGGTTTTTTTGAAAATGTGATCCTGTGGCCGCCTTTTATATTGTCAGCGTTTTTTCTGGCAGACGCGATTGCCGTGCCCGATGCATCGCTGCCCGCGATAAGGCCCCTAGGCAACTCCCTGATATTGCTGTCTGAGAGCCTCTTGACCCTTTTCCATACGGCCTTGTCGAAATCGGGCAGGAAGGCAAATCCGAAGTTTTCCCTGAAATAACCCGACGGGATACGACAGTAGCTCATGAGGGCCTCGAAAAGCAAAGTCCCTGAGCCGCACATCGGGTCATAGAGCTGGTCCTGACCGTCCCAGCCGGACAGTTCTATAACGGCAGCTGCAAGGGTCTCCTGCATGGGGGCCTCTACCGAATCCCTGCGGTATCCCCTTCGGTGCAGTGACCCGCCCGATGTATCTATGTATATGGTTGCCTTGTTGTTGTTTATATACAGGTTGATGCCGATGTCAGGGTTTATGCGTTCGACATCAGGCCTTTTATCATAGGTGTCACGGAAACAGTCGACTATTGCGTCCTTCAGGCATAGTGCTGCATACTGTGAATGTCGGATATGACTGTTTGAGACATTGGCCGAGATGACAAAGGTCTTTTCCAGTGAGAATATGTCAGGCCAGTTTATGGTACGTGCTGTCTTGTACAGATACTTCGTGCTGTGGCAGTCAAAGGTGATCAGGGGTGCGAGTACGCGTGTAATAAAGCGCGCACAGTAATTGATTTTGTATAGTGATGCCTTGTCAGCGGAGAAATACAGACCTCTATAACCCGCATTTATGTCCTCTGCCCCTAGATCGGAAAGTTCCCCTGTGCCGAGCTCTTCCATGCCGTCGGCGATCTGGGCAAAAAATCTGCCTGTCTTCTGATAATTGAATACTGTCATGATATATTATACGGCACACTTTGATACCCTGCCGGGTATCCTGGCCATGGCAAGCCCTCTTACGCAGAGGTCTTCACGGTATAGGGCCTGTGCAATGTCAGAGACCCTTGCAAATATGTAACCCAGTGATCTCGCGAGATCCAGGATGGATTCAAGCTGAGAGAGATACGTCAGCCCTTCAGTTTCGGCATGAACGGGAAGGACCTGGGGTATGTAAGTGTTGACCCTTGTCTTTAACGCATCTGCAACCCCTTCAACGCCTGTTTCTTTGATGCAGGGAAGGTTTGAAGGTATCTCGAGCAGACCGTTTTCCTCGAATATGAATGGTTCCTGTGCCCTGGTGCAGCTGAGGTGCGAGAAACTGAATGAGCCTACAATATCGAGTGACCTTTTATCCATGCGCCAGCCCGGTGCCCCGAAGGCTTCGGGCATGGTGCCGAAGGTCTCCATATATCCAGTTGTCATCTTTGTAAGCCAGGATTTTATGTACTGTCTGCTCATGAGAGGGAGCCAGTCCTGCCAGATCCTGTTGTCCCATGCATGGCAGGCAACATCATGGCCTATGTCTTTGATCAGGCGTAATATCTCCGGAAATGCCATGCCTACCATAGGCGGTTTTTTCAGGAGCCCGTATATGGCCGCCTTCAGGTCATGCCTGCCGACTGAATAGCTGCGTATCATCCTGGCAAAAAGACGTGGACGCAACATCTGCAAGAGGGTAAGACCCGTACGGTCCGGTCCGAAGCTTATATAAAAGCTTGCCGGCAGGTTTTTCCTGCTTAGGGTGTCTAGTATCTTGGGAAGGCCGCTTTTTATCCCTGAGTAAGTATTTATATCAACCTTTAGTGCCAGTATCGGCATATTGCCATCCAGTCTCGTTAACAAAGCGAAGATAATAAGAAATACTCTATCAGGTTGTACTCTTATGGGCGAAGCGCCCTTTCGTATACAATCTGTTATGCAGCCCTATTATGCGCCTGCCGTACGAATATATTTGTACAGATACATCTGTATGTGGGGAGTTGTTTAACCATGGAAACGTCAGAATGCGCAAGGCCTTTATGGTGGATATTCCAATAATGAATTTGTCCCGGAGATTTTGCCTTTGTCTGAGCAGCACAGATCTCTATATGCTGACGGTCATTAGCCTGTGCTTATATCCGGCCTTGCATTTTTTTTTCAGGATGTTATTGTAAAAGAAATGTAAATGTTTAGTATATACAAGTAGTGTAGGGTTGATGGCAGGATGCTTGTCATGGGCTTCTAATCAAATAAAAGGATAAAGAACAGGTGATACGATGAATGAGAATGTTCTGGGGATAGATATTGGTTCGGTTTCCATAGGTGTTGCAAAGGTTGGACTTGACGGTAGGATTATAGAGAGTGCCTATGGTTTTCATCACGGGGATATAGAGCAGAGTCTTATTTCTCTGCTGGAGGGATTCGACCTGTCGAAGATCTCTTATATCGCCACAACGTCTTCGACACCCCGGTCCATACTCTCGCAGTCGAGTTATGACGACAGGATCGCCCTTATAACAGCGGCGAGGCATATACATGGGGGTCCAGGTGCTGTGCTGAATGTCGGAGGGGAAAAGTTTTCCCTTATTCTCTTCGATGATGACGGTAATTATCGTGCGTGCAAGACCAATTCTTCATGCGCTGCAGGGACAGGAAGCTTTCTGGACCAGCAGGCCATCAGGCTCAATTGCTCCGGTAGTGCAGAGCTGAGCAGGCTTGCCCTGAATAACAAGGGGGCTATCCCCAAGATCGCATCGCGTTGCGCGGTCTTTGCAAAGACAGATATCATCCATGCTCAGCAGGAGGGGTTCACCCTGCCGGAGATCTGTGACGGTCTATGTGAAGGCCTTGGAAGGAATATCGTGGACACCCTTTTCAGCGGTGAAGATATTAAAGGCAGTGTTGTATTCTGCGGTGGTGTATCGAAAAACGAGGCGGTCCGTGGTCATATTACCTCCTTGATCGACAAGGAACTTATCGTCGATGAGTGTTCACACATATACGGGGCTGTAGGTTCTGCGCTTTGCCTTATCCGGGAAGGATATGACGGGGAAAGGATCAATGTTGAAAATCCCCGTGATCTGATCCTGGATAAGGGGCATGAGGTGAAATCATACTATGAGCCTCTTGAGCTCAAGCTCTCTGACTATCCTGACTTCAAAGGCATAGTCAGATATGACTACCAGCCGCAAGGCAACAACAATACAGGCATAGTAGAGGTTGATATCTATGAGCCCCTCGATGATAAAGACACGATTGATGTCTATCTGGGCATAGATATCGGCTCGACAAGCACGAAGGCCGTGCTGATGGACAGCTGTAAAAGGGTTGTTTCGGGCATCTATACCAGGACAGCCGGAAGGCCTGTTTCCGCCATCTGTGCCGTCCTTGAGACCATAGACGATCTGTCGTCAAGAAACGGTATCGCCTTGAGGTTTCTGGGGTCCGGCACGACAGGTTCGGGCAGGAAACTGATCGGCAGTATCATAAGGGCGGATATGATCCTCGATGAGATTACAGCACATGCCAGGGCCGCATGTGAGCTGAATCCGGATGTGGATACCATCATAGAGATCGGGGGGCAGGATGCAAAATTTACAACGCTCAAGGATTCCATGGTAACGTTTTCGGCCATGAACACTGTCTGTGCAGCCGGCACGGGCAGCTTTATCGAGGAGCAGGCACAGAAACTGGGCTGTCCGCTTGAAGAATATTCCCTGCGCACGCAGGGTAAGGCCTCCCCGGTCTCGAGCGATCGGTGCACGGTATTCATGGAACGGGACATGAATCATTACCTCAATGAAGGGTATTCGGTCGACGAGGTCCTGGCATCTGCACTGCACTCTGTTCGGGAGAATTACCTCACCAAGGTTGCAACCGAGGCGAGTATAGGGGATACGATCTTTTTTCAGGGGGCTACGGCAAAGAACAAGTCGCTCGTAGCGGCCTTTGAGCAGCGTTTGGGCAAGCCTATCCTGGTATCGAAATACTGCCATCTGACAGGCGCCCTGGGTACGGCGCTTACCCTTGCAGACCAGTGTGTGCGCGACAGTTCGTTTAGGGGCCTGGACATCTATAAGAAGGATATACCGGTCACCTCTGAGGTGTGCGACCTGTGCACAAACCACTGTAAGATCACTATTGCAGAGATAGACGGGGACAAGGTCGCATATGGCTTTCTGTGCGGCAGGGACTATAACACCGATCGGTTCGTGGACAACAACGCATCCGGGTTCGACCTGATAAAGCAAAGGAAACAGGCATTTTCCTTTAAGCGTCCCAAGAGGTATCGTCAGGATATAACCATAGGGATACCTGCCGGGCTTCACCTGTTTGAAGATATCCCCTTTTGGCAGTATTTCTTTGATATGCTCTCGATAAGGACCATAACGAGCGGAAATTTCCGCGACTCCGTCAAAGAGGGTAAGCGTATTGCAGGCGCAGAGTTCTGCGCCCCGCTGACCTCTCTATACGGGCATGCGCATTATTTGCTTGATAAGGCCGATTATGTGTTTCTGCCCATATACCTGGAGGACAAGGACGTAGAGAAGGGCCTCAGGCGTCAGTACTGTTATTACACGCAGTATTCATCATCGCTGATAAGCGCTGTCGGTAATCCTGAAGAAAGAAAGCGGTTTTTGACGCCCCTTGTAAATTATATCTACAGCAGGATGCATACAAAGGCTCAACTGTATAAGATGCTTCGAGATGTCACAGACGGGGGCATAAGTCTCTTTGATGTATCTAAGGCCTTTGACAAGGCAACAGAGCATAAGCAAAAGGGCTTAGAACAATTGAAGCGCGTCTATAAAGTCCATAGCCAGGTAGATGATGACATCAGCATCGTTCTCTTGGGCAGGCCCTATACGGTTCTCAACAAGGGCATGAATAACGGCATCATAGACATGTTTGCATCAAAAGGCATCAAGACATTTTACCAGGACATGATCGATGTCGGCACGCGGGACGTATCGGGAATAAGGTATCTGATAAACGATATCCATTGGAAATACGCAGCAAACATACTGGAGGCGGCAGAGTCCGTGGCGGGTAGAAAAGGGGTATATCCAGTCTTCGTCACCTCGTTTAGGTGCTCGCCGGATTCATTCGTGGCTGAATACCTGAAAAAGGTCATGGATTCCCATAACAAACCATACCTTATCCTGCAACTCGACGAACATGATTCGAACGTGGGGTATGAGACCAGGATAGAGGCGGCTATCCGTTCGTTCAGGAACCATAACTCCTCAGGCAAAAGCAAGGTTCCGCATCCTTTCCTGCCCATATGTCCGAAAAAGTCCCTTGAAGGCAAGATAGTCCTCTACCCGAACTGGGACAGCCTTTCCTGTGCCTTTAATGTGGCCAACCTGAGGAGGGAGGGCATAGATGCGAGGCTTTTAGAGGAGTCTGCAGCAAGCATGCAGAAGAGCCTGAGGTACAACACGGGCCAGTGCATACCTATCAATGTTATGGCCCAGGAATATATCGATTACATGGAAAAATACGATCTAGACCCTGCTAAGTGTATCCTGTGGTTGAGCACGGGGGAACTGGCCTGCAACCTGAAGCTTATCCCGCACCATATAAAGAGCATCCTTAATGAACATGGGGGGGGTATAGAAAAGGCACAGGTATATCAGGGAGATATGGGGTTTCAGGATATATCGCTTGCTGCATCGATAAACGGCTATTTCAGCTATATGTTCGGCGGGCTTTTGAGACGGCTGGGCTGTAAGATCAGACCATATGAGATTGAAAAGGGCCAGACAGACAAGGTGATAAAGGAGAGCGCCGAACTTTTGAGCGATGCCTTTCTTGGCCTGATCTCAAAGGAAGATGCTGTAAAGGTGGTAGTGAGCCGCTTCGAAAAGATACGTGTCAGACAAGAAAAAAGGCCCAAGGTAGCCATCTTCGGAGACCTCTTTGTCAGGGACAATGACTTTTTCAACCAGGACCTCATAACCTTTATCGAAGAGAATGGGGGGGAGGTCATAACGACCCCGTACAACACCTATGCAAAGATGATAGCGGGCCCGTATATCAAAAAGTGGGTCAAGGAGGGCAAGTATCTCTATTCGATCTCATCAAAGGCCATACTCGCGACATTGACCAGGATGGAAAAGAGGTACTACAGGTATTTCCAGCGCCTCCTGAATGAGCCTGACCACGAGTACAACGACAGTGTGGAGGATATCCTCGGGCAGTACAATCTCATCCCGGAACACACGGGAGAGTCCATGGACAATATCCTCAAGATACATTACATAAAGAAATATTATCCCGATGTGGCGCTCTTTTTACAGACCAGTCCGGCATTCTGCTGCCCGGGGCTGGTTACCGAGGCCATGATGAAGAACATAGAGAAAAACACGGGCGTGCCTGTGGTGACCATCACCTATGACGGGACCTGCTCTAACAAGAATACCTCCATTATCCCGTACCTGAAATATCCGAGGAAGGTGGAGTTCTCTGAAGAGGGTTTCATGCAAGGCGGCTCACTCATCTCTTGAAGATGAGATTTGTAAGATGCCTTGTCGGGTAATATATCATCGGAAATATGAAGGTTCTCTCTATTAGGGCATATTGCGGAAAATATGGATTGAATAAAACAGGGCAATAGAATAATAGATAGATCATCAATGGAGGTGTTATATGGCAGGTTCGGTTAACAAGGTGATATTGATCGGAAGGCTGGGAAAAGACCCGGAGATGAGGTTTACCCCGAGCGGCAGGGCGGTAACAAACTTTACCATGGCTACGAACGAGAACTGGACGGATCAGAGCGGCGAGAGGCAGGAGCGGACAGATTGGCACAGGATCGTGGTCTGGGGGAAGCTTGCTGAAAATTGTGCAAAACTGCTTTCAAAGGGCAAGCAGGTCTATATAGAAGGCAGGTTGCAGACCAGACAGTGGGATGACAGGGACGGGAACAAGAGATATACCACAGAGGTAGTGGCCAATCAGATGCAGATACTCACTCCTGCCGACTCATCAGAGAGGGGCTATAACAATAATAATGATGGCGATCCCGGGTTTTCACCGAATGACAACGCACCCGCGTCCCAGGAGTTCGATGACATACCATTCTAATCTATATATAATTTAAAGATGTAAATAAATAAAGAATCTATCAGAGATTCAATGAATTAAAGGTTTGCACACCAAATCTTGAGGTGACGACATTTGCTCATTAGGATAGGTGTTTTTACTTTGTAAGCAAAAGCCTGATCATCATGCTATTTTTTCTGGAAAGACCATTTCGTAGGTGGGGATGAATGTGTGCGGGAAAAGAAGTGATGAAATGCCACATATTGTAGTTTAAGATGCCCTGCCTTCTAGGCGGGGCAATTTATTTTTATCAATCCCGGCTGATTGCCCGGGTTTTTGAGCCTGAATAAATGCTTTACCTTCAACTCTTGAATCTCAAAATATTTATACTGTAAAACCGAGTAGAGATTCTGTCCTATTAATTTTCAAAGATGGTTTTAAACCGATTAGATTTTTAGGTAACCAGGTAGGTCCTCGGTCTAACAGTTCAAAAGCCATTAGGGTTAAATTAAGTCAAATTAAGCACGGCTTCAAAGTTGAGTTCAGATTAAAGGGTGGGGTGGTTCTGTTAACCGATAACCTTCAATCCGACCTGAACCATTTTGACATCATAGGGTCTGTTAGACGGTACTCTTCATTCATAGATTTTTCTACAAGGTCTTTTTCTATCAATGAATTAAGACTTTTATCAAGGCTGCTCTGGCTAAAATCTTGTCTGGCTAGATATTCTTTACTAAATGGTTTTGACGTTGGATCGTTAGAAAGAGCTGTTATAAGCCGCTTTTCATTCCTTGTTAGGCCTTCAAATACACCCTTGAAGTCCATTGACTCCATTTCCAGGAGACGTCTTTGTGCCTCTATAAGCACTTCATGCGAAGCTTCTTTCTCAGACATTGACCAGAGTAGATGAGATAGCTTTTGAACATAGTAGGTATGTCCCTCGGTATAATCATAAATACCCTCGGCTATTTTTAGAGGGCACTTTTTCATTGTAGAGGCAAATAGCTCGCATATATACTTAGTTAGTTCTTTTTTTGGGATCCTTTCCAGTGTAAATGAAAAGGAACTCTTGTAAAAAGGCCTGTTTGGGTCGCTGAACATGTTCATGAGGATGCGTCGTCTGCTTCCTATGAAGAAGAAAGAGATACTACGTTTCTGCTGGATATATTCCCGTAAGGTGCCTTCAACTATCTTTGCATCATTTGCCGGCAGTTCATTTATCTCTTGAAACTCATCAAAAACGATAATGCCACGTTTATTGTGATCTTCCAGATATTTTGTAAGACCGTTAAATAAATCTTCAATAAGACAACTGTATTCATCGGCTGGATCGAGTTTTGCTGATATGCTTATGCCTTCTGGTTTAACCTCGATTGTAGGAATAATTCTGCTAAAGAGTCTTTGTGCTTTTTCTATGAATGTATCCGGGGTAACTTCTTTTCCGATGGCCATAACTATAGCCACCATGAATTTTTTCACTAGATCCTCTTTTGAGGTTATCTTGAAGATGTCCACATAGATGGTTAGAATTCCTCTTTTCTTAACCCGGTCCATAACCTGCCAAGCAAGCGAACTCTTTCCTATGCGTCGTGAGCTGTAGATCACAACGCTGGCCGAATTCATTGCATACTGGGAAAGCTCTTTTATATCTTTCAGACGGTTGCAGAAGGGATCGCCAGGCATGATATTGCCAAGAAGAAACGGATTGATATTTTTTGAAGTTGATTGTTTCATGGTTTCACCTACAATGTTTCATTGTTAGTGTTTCACCTTTAGTGAAGTATCATGTAGGGGGTATATTGTCAAGAAAGATTCCCACATGCTTTTCAAATCAAAATGAGTGTGCTCCTTTGTTAAGCGTGTTGTCACGGCCAACATAAACACGTTGTCATGTCATCCCGCAGGCCACAAAGGCTCTCCATTTATGAATTGCTTAGCAGCAATCGCTTGATGATTTTTTCAAACCCTTCAGGGCCGGGTGAAAGGGTTGGAAAAAATTTGTAGTATAGGGAGAAAAGTGGGAGATAAGGGAATTTATTTTGGATGAGTGGGTGGTGTATGATAACTCCGCCGATGTACCAATATTGGTGAAAGAAGGAGCCAGGAAATGAGAACCAAGAAGATAGATGTTTCCCAAAAAATTGATAAGGAACGCGAACCTGATTTTATCAATGCTGAAATAGCTTTAAAACGGGCTGCCCAAAAAGCGCGAAAACGCGCTAAACAGGCAGGCATTGGAGTATTTGTAATGAAGGAGGGCCGTATAGTCGAGGAACATGTCGCCTAGAAGGTCTGCAAAATAGTGGGACGTGCGCGAAATATGGACATTTGAACTATTCTGTTTATCCCTCATCGCCGGGAAAACCTATTCCTTCAGGTGGGGGATGATGTCAAGTAGGTAATAATAAGGTCGGACTGAAAGCGCCGATTAAAACCGGTAGAAGAGAGAATGAAGAGTCTCATGATGGAAGATCCAGCAAATTGTGGAAACATGGAATCATGTCTACTATTGATGCGTGAAAGCAATGTTATCAAAAGTCAATAATAGACTTCACCCCTTTGCCCAAGATCATTTTTCTTAGAACCCTCTTTTTGGGGCAAAATGGGGCTTCTAAGCCTTGAAAAGGGGCCTTTTCTGATCTATTTCTCAAACATTTCAATTGGTTGACTTGGTCCGACCCGAAATCCATCCGAAATCCGATCCTCGTTGCAGGCAAAGAATGTCCTTATAAGATCATCTATGCTGAATCCCGCCATAACATGCCTCCATCCTTATACTATTCGTCCTTATCCATAATAATATTGAGATGAAGGGTAACAAGGAAGACTGCAGGAGCTTCTATTTATTTGCAATGACCGTACAAAATGGATTATTATCATGGGCAATAATAGTTCTAACCAAATAATGATAAGATATGACTAAACTAATAGCAGTTATTGATGATGAACCTGATATCCTGAACCTGGTCATGCTGCATCTAAAAAAGGCGTCTTTCCATTCAAATGGTTTTCTCAATGCGCGATCCTTTAAGGATTTCCTCAAAAAACAGGTTCCTGATTTGATCATACTTGATATCATGCTTCCTGATGATGACGGATTCAAGCTCTGCAAAGAATTGAGGAGCGATGAGAGGTACCTTAATGTTCCTGTTATTATGCTTACGGCAAAGGCCGGGGAACAAGACAAGATAGAGGGGCTGGAAACAGGGGCCGACGACTATATCACGAAGCCATTTTCCCCGAAGGAACTCGTTGCCAGGGTCAGGGCCGTCCTGAGGAGGTCGGGGGCTATCGATGATGAAACCATTGTTATAGCAGACATGCTCAAAATCGATCCTGAACGCCTGGAGGTAATGGTCGGCGATATCCCGATACCCCTTACCCCTGTTGAATTCAAGATGCTGCACCTTTTTGCATCAAATAAAGGAAGGGTCTTCTCACGCGAGAATATACTCGATCATCTATGGGGAAATGAAAAGGCTGTCACCGACAGGACCATTGATGTCCATATCAAAAACCTCAGGGACAAGCTCGGTGATGCGGGGAATCTCATAAAAAACATCCGGGGCTTCGGATACAAGCTGGAAGAATGAAAAAGCCTATTTTCCTAAAGATCTTTGCAGGATATGTACTGGTCGTCTTTTCACTGGCCGCCCTGATATTTGCCGTATCGTTGGGCACCATAAGGACTCATCACATCAATCAGACCAAAAAAAACCTATCCAATCTGTACTTAACCATAGAGCAGATATCAAAACCCCTGATCACAGAAGAAAACATAGAGGGACTTGACGTACTCTTAAAGGACCTCGGAAACAGACTGAATACACGCATCACAATAATCAACAGACAGGGCGTTGTCCTTGTCGACTCGGAAATTACACCCGAGTCCATGGAGAACCACAGGAACAGGCCTGAGGTGATAACCGCTCTCACAGGCGGCACAGGCGCCAATATCCGCTACAGCACGACCCAGAGGCAGAAAATGCTCTATGTGGCACGCCCGCTGGAAATAAACGGTAAGATACAGGCCGTTATCCGGCTGAGCCTGCCACTGATGGAGATAGATCAACTCATTAATACCCTGGGTGAACACATCCTTTCCCTCACATCCGTTATAACGATCGTCTCTCTAATCATTGCCCTGATATTTTCACATTTCATATCAATGCCCGTACGTTCCCTCAACAAGGCCTCAAAGACCATAGCATCAGGTGATTTTCACGTCAGGGTATCTGCGGCAAGCAACGACGAAATCAGCGAGCTTGCAGACAGTTTCAACGACATGGCTGAAAAGATTGATGCGTCCTTTTCCGAACTGTCACAGAAAAAGGAAGAGCTCGAGGGCATCATCTCCTCCATGAACGAGGGGCTCATGGTCCTTGACAACCAGGGCAGGATACTCATATCAAATACCAGTGCAGACAGGATCACCGGCCTTGAAACGACACGCGGCAGGTACTACTGGGAGGCCTTCAGGTCGCTTCAATTGAATGCCCTGCTGGAGAGACCGGAAACATCCTCGATAACCGAAGAACTGGAATTGGATGACAGGATCTATCTCCTGAGCATTACCCCGCTCCAGTCAGGAAGGGGCAATGTCTTGATCATGCACGATATAACAGGGATAAGGCAGATAGAAAAGATAAAGAAGGACCTGGTGGTAAATGTCTCACACGAACTACGCACGCCCCTGACCGCTATAAAGGGCTATACAGAGACCCTAATAGAAGACGCATCAGGGGATAATAAGGAATATCTCAACATCATACATAGGCATACTGATAGGCTCATAAATATCGTCAACGACCTGCTGGACCTTTCAGACCTTGAGGAAAGAGGCAGGCAGCCGAACCTTGAAGATACAGATCTCATATCCCTGACAGACAAGGTTCTGATCCTGTTCAAAAAGAGGCTGCAGGAAAAGGGTCTTGCCCTGAAGACCAGCTATCCACATAGCCCTCCAGTCATCAGGGTTGATCCGTTCAAAATCGAGCAGATGCTGGCCAACCTGATCGATAATGCCATTAAATATACGGAAAAGGGCTCTATCGAGATATCGATAAAAACCTCGGAACAAGACTGCATCATAGAGGTCAAGGACACGGGTATCGGTATACCAAAAGAACATGTCTCGAGGATATTCGAGCGCTTCTACGTGGCGGATAAATCACGGTCCCGGAGTCTGGGGGGTACAGGGCTCGGGCTTGCCATTGTCAAACACATAGTCTCTGTCCACCATGGGTCTATTTCAGTTGAGAGCAGGCCGTTCATCGGCACCACCTTTACAATCAGGCTGCCCTTTTAGATGACAAAAACAACAAGGATCAGGGACTTGAGCAAATCAGGCATTACTTCAGATCATTGCGGGCATGGATACCGAAGCAGACTGGTCATCTTTGTAATTATCCTGCTGTTAGGTTGCGGGTGTGCAAAAAGACCTTCTATCATTACGCCCGGGACAGGTTCCGGACGCCGTATCACTGCACCTGCCATGGGATATTCCGTACAGGTAGGGGCCTTTTCCCGGGTGGACAATGCCGTAAGGTTTACCCGGACCCTGGAGGACAACGGGGTGCAGGCATTCTATTTCCGTCACGCTTCAGGTCTGTACAAGGTCAGGTTCGGAAACTATTCCAGCAGGCCCAGAGCCGTTGCAGCAGCCGATAATCTGAAAAGAAAATCCCTGATAGACGACTTCATGATCGTGGGTCCTAAAGGTTATGCATCTGCCAGGGGGCATGTCCCTTACAAGTCTGTCCGGGAGGACCTCGTACAGACCGCCCGGGGCTTTATCGGGCTGCCTTACAAGTGGGGCTCTGCAAATCCGGACAGGGGTCTTGACTGTAGCGGCCTGGTGCTCGCCGTGTACCGGCTCAACGGCATAGATATTCCCCGTTCATCAAGGCAGCAGTATAGAAGCGGAAGACCCATCAACAAGAACCGGCTGGAAAGGGGCGACCTGGTATTCTTCAATACGTCAGGAGGCGGGGGCATATCCCATGTGGGTATATATATCGGGAACAATAGATTTATCCATGCCCCTGGCAGGGGAAAAACCATCGGCATAGAATCCCTGTCGAAGACCTATTTCCGGAAGCACTACAAGGGGGCATGCACCTATTTATAATAACCCTTATATATTTATGCATAACCAGTTGTTCTTCTCCATCAATACATACCCTGTTTCCTGGATATAATAACTGTTGTTATGATTGAAACTTTCACGATAAGGTATATACTATGACTTGATATATAGGTCATGAGACCCATTATGGAGGTCGCTAATATGCTTGAATCCCTGTTCGGGTTCGTAAATAGAGAGAGGGTTCTTATCTTTCTGTATACCAGGAATGAGGGATATGCGAGGGAAATAGCCCGGTTTTTCAAAACAGACCTTGATCCCGTGCAAAAGCAACTGGAAAGGCTTGAGTTCGACGGTATTATCTACAGTAAGAGTGCCGGGAAGACGAAAATCTATGCACTCAATCCGCGATATCCTTTTTTATCGGAACTAAAGGCGCTGATGAATAAGGCATTGTCTTTCTACCCTGCCGGAGAAAGTGAGGAACTCACCCTTGCCAGACAAAGGCCGAGGCGAAAGGATAAACCTTTGTGAAGCCCATAAGCGAGATGACCATCGGGGAGTTGGCCGCTTTTGTTTGCAGCCATCTCAAGAACAACGGCATCGATGTTGTGCTTTCGGGGGACGCCTGTGTGTTCATCTATAGTTTGAATAGGTATCAGTCGTTTGATCTGGATTTTATCGAGAATATAACCACAAGCAGAAAAATGTTGAAGGAAGTGCTTCAAGAGATCGGTTTTATTGAAGAGCACCGATACTTTAAAAGCCCGGAAACGAAATTCTTTCTTGAGTTTCCGCCAGGGCCGCTTTCCATAGGTGATGAGCCGGTTAAAAAATACTGAAAAAGACATTTTCGGAAGGTCTGCTCAAACTCATATCACCGACTGATTGCGTTAAGGATAGGCTTTCAGCCTTTTATCATTGGAATGACAGGCAATGTCTCGAACAAGCTATCCTTGTTGCCCAGGAGTGTGAAATTGATCTGGGCGAGATAGAAAGATGGTCTGTAAAGGAGTGAAGAAAAGAGGTTTTTACCGATATCCGCAGTCGCCTGATAAAAACCAAGCCCAATATTCCACGATAAAAGATACCTGCAAGCACATCTTAACCAATTCTTAACAAAATATTCATCCAATCTTAACAAACACCCCTTATAAGGTGTAGGCAAAAAAGGAGACAGTCTATGCCTATAAAAACAAAGATACTATCATTTATAACCTTTATTTCAGTAGCTTTTTTCCTCTCCATAGGATTTGCCGGAATTATTTATGCAGAAAGCGGCAAACTCACCATAAAGGGCTCCACCACAGTCCTGCCCATTGCCCAGCTCACCGCAGAGGTCTTTATGGAACAGAATCCTGATATCGACATATCCGTACAGGGCGGCGGTTCGGGCGTGGGAATAACATCGCTTATCGAGGGCACAACAGATATCGCGGATTCCTCCCGTGAGATAAAGGACAAGGAGATCAAGAGGGCAAAAGATGCTGGTATTGAGCCTTTCGAGAACATCGTTGCCAAGGACGGGATCGCCGTAGTTGTCCATCCATCGAACATAAAAAACTATCTCACCACTGAACAGATCAAGGCCATTTACACCGGCAGGATATCAAACTGGTCAGAGCTGGGCGGGCAGGACACAAAGATCGTGGTCATATCACGCGACACATCAAGCGGCACGTATGAGGCCTTTGAAAAGCTTGCCCTGGATAAAGAAAAGGTGCGCCCGGACGCACTTATCACGGCATCCAACCAGGCGGTGAATCTAACAGTCGCTCAGACACCCGGCGCAATCGGCTATCTCGGCCTGGGATACCTTACGAAAAAGGTCAAACCCGTCAGTGTCGACGGTATCAAATGCTCAAAACAAACCGTTATATCGGGCCAGTACCCTCTCTCTAGGCCGCTTTACATGTATACAAACTCCAGGCCATCAGGGATCGTGAAACAATACATCGACTATGTGCTTGGGCCTGAAGGACAGAAACTGGTCGAAGAACAGGGTTTTGTAGGGATCAGATAGTTTTATGAAGCGTACTGACAATCTGCAAAAGGATCAGCCATGAGGAATATAAAAGAGACCTTATACAGATGGATCTTCACGATCCTGGCAATGGCCTCTCTCATATTTTTAGCAGGCATCATCATTACCCTGCTCACGGAGTCTATCCCTGTGTTCAGGCAGTACGGATTTTTTGAATTGATCTTCGGCAAAAGCTGGTATCCCACGTATGAACCGGCGGAATTCGGCATGTTATCGCTCATTACCGCCTCTATCGTTGTTACTGTCGGGGCAATGATAGTCTGTGTCCCCATCGGGGTGGGAAGTGCGCTTTACATACACGAGATCGCATCCGAAAATCAGCGTGCATTCCTCAAACCCATCATAGAGGTCCTTGCCGGTATCCCTTCCATTGTATACGGTTTTTTCGGCATGGTGATTGTCGCGCCTTTCCTGCAGGACATGATCGATATCCCGACAGGACTCTGCGCATTTACCGCCAGCCTTGTACTGGGTATCATGGCGACCCCGACAGTTGCCAGCCTTGCAGAAGATGCGCTGAGTTTTGTCCCGAGGAGCTTCCGCGAGGCATCCTTGGCGCTCGGTGCAAACAGGTGGCAGACCCTGATCCGCGTCATGGTGCCTGCCGCAGGTTCGGGCATATCCACAGCCATAATCCTGGGCATGAGCAGGGCTGTGGGAGAAACCATGACCGTACTCATGGTGGCCGGCGGGGCCGCGGTAATCCCGCATTCGCTCTTTGACCCGGTTCGCCCCATGACCTCGACCATTGCCGCTGAAATGGGAGAGGCCGTCGTAGGGAGCCTTCATTTTTCAGCACTTTTTGCCATCGGGTTGATCCTCTTTCTTATCACCCTTGTCATCAATATCGCGGCAGAGGCCATAAGCCGAAGGTTCAGGCTCAAACTGGGGCTGGGAAGATGATGAGACCTTATACATCAATACACAAACCATTATCAGGGACCAATAACATTGGTCTTGGCCTGAAAAGATCCTTCAGGGCCAAGGATATCAACCAGGCGCTGGGATTCATACTGCTGTTTATGTGTATCGCATTTGCGCTTTTCTTTCTGGGATCGATCATCTACTTTATCACGGCACGCGGGATATCCATCCTGTCTTGGGAATTCTTCACCGACATCCCCAGACGTGCAATGACAAAAGGCGGTGTTGCCCCTGCCATAGTCGGGACCTTTTATCTTACCATCGGGGCAATCGCATTCTCCCTTCCGCTGGGGCTTGCATGCGCTATATACCTTTGCGAATACAGCCCGAAGAATATTATGGTGAACATCATAAGGCTCAGTATCAACAACCTTGCCGGTATTCCATCTATCGTATTCGGCCTGTTCGGCCTTGCCGTATTTGTCAAGTTATTCGGTTTCGGGGTCTCAATCCTGTCAGGGAGTCTTACTCTCGGCATCATGGCACTACCCGGCATCATATCCGCTTCACAAGAGGCTATCCTGGCCGTGCCCCAATCATATAAGGAGGCCTCCCTTGCACTGGGGGCAACTCACTGGCAGACCATAAAAAAGGTCGTTATCCCGACAGCGCTTCCAGGCATATTAACCGGTGTCATCCTCAATATAGGCAGGATAGCAGGCGAAACCGCACCTATCCTCTTTACCGCGGCAACCTTTTACACACGCGGTTTTCCAGACTCTCTCTTTTCCGAGGTCATGGCGCTGCCCTACCATATCTATGCACTCATGACCGAGGGCACACACCCAGAGGTGCAGACCCAGATAGCATATGGATGCTCACTCATACTGTTATGCCTTGTCCTTACGATTTCAGCGCTTGCTATCATCCTGAGGCAGAAACAAAGGAGAATCTATGGATCATAAAGTCAAGATCGAATCGAAAAACGTAGACTTCTATTACGGCAAGACCCGGGCGCTCAAGGATATAAATATAGACATATACGAAAAAAAGGTGACCGCACTGATAGGTCCTTCAGGCTGCGGCAAATCCACCTATATCAGGCTATTGAACCGCATGAACGACCTCATACCGGGCGCGCGTGTCAAAGGGGAGATCGTCATAGACGGAAAAGACATCAACCATCCCAGGATGGACGTGGTGGAACTCAGGCGCCATGTGGGCATGGTCTTCCAAAAACCAAACCCCTTCCCGAAGAGCATCTACGACAACATGGCCTATGGACTCATAATCAACGGCGTACGGGACAAGGCGTTTATAGAAAACAGGATCATAGATTCCCTGAAAAAGGCCGTACTATACGAAGACATAAAAGACAGGCTCCATGACAATGCCCTGATGCTCTCGGGCGGCCAGCAGCAGAGGCTGTGCATTGCACGATGCCTTGTAGTTGAACCGGAGATAATCCTCTTTGACGAGCCGTGTGCAAGTCTTGACCCTATCTCCACCAGGAAGATAGAGGAGCTCATACTGGAACTCAAAAACGACTATACGATAGTCATCGTGACCCACAACATGCAGCAGGCAGCCAGGGTTTCGGACTATACCGCGTTCATGTATCTCGGAGAACTCATTGAATACGATGAGACGGAAAAGATCTTCACGATTCCAAAGGAAAAGATGACGGAAGAATACCTGTCGGGGAAATTCGGGTGATGAAAAAAATGGATAAAAGAGACATTTACTCAGGAGATCATGACCGGTAATACAGCCGGATAAGGGGAATATCTATTATGTTGGAAGAGACCAAGCTTACCAGGATAAAAAAGTCCTTGCTCGAATATGCAACCCTTGTAGAAAGTATGCTTGAAAAAGCCATAAAGGGTCTAGTAGAGAATAACGCGACTATACTCGAAGAGGTGATCGATTCGGATGAGAACATTGCCAACAACTTTGAGATAAGGCTCGACGAGATGTGCATATCACTCATCGCGCGGCACCAGCCTGCCGGAAAGTCACTGCGCACGGTCCTGATGATGTCGAACATCAACAGCGCACTGGAAAGGATGGGCGATCACGCCGTCACCATTTCTGAAAGCGGTCTGTTTTTGATAGAAAGGCCAGCAGTAAAACCTTTGATCGACACACCCAGGATGTCCGAGGTGGTAAAGGGAATGATAGAAGACTCCATCAAGTCGTTTATCGATGAGGATGCAGAGCTTGCCAACGAGGTATGCATGAGGGACGATATAGTAGACGGCCTGCGCGACCAGATCACAAGAGAGCTTATCACGTTCATGGGCTCGGATCCGTGCACCATAGAAAGGTCATTGCACCTGATGAAGATATCGAGCAACCTTGAAAGGATGGCGGACCTGGCCACAAACATATGCGAGGATGTCATCTATATGGTTGAGGGAAAGGTGATAAAGCACCACAGCGATACAGTCTGATCAGGCATGGTCGGGCATTCAAGGTATATTCAGGCTTAGTCTTACGGCTTCATTCACCTTGGCCATTGTAGCCTTGCCTAGTTTTCCCAGCCTCTTTTCAAGCCTATCAGCTGAAATCGTAAGTATCTGAGAGGCCTTTACAATACAAGGTCTGCTCAATACACCCTCCGGCGGCTCAACATAGACATTCATAGGGTACATCTTTACGCTGCCCGATATAGCTAGCACAATAGTTGTCGGGGATCTTTCATTACCTATATCGTTCTGGATAATAAGCGCAGGTCGGATTCCTACCTGCTCACAACCCCTTGCCGAGTTCCAGTTTACAAGCCATATCTCTGAGCGCCTGGACACCCCTTCATTTAACAACCTCTTTTTACGCCTCAAATGAAAGTTCGGAAAACTCTTTGTCCTCCCGGGCCATATCCTCATATCCTGCCGCTATCAATTCTTCTGTCTTTTTTTTCAGCCACAGTTGAAGTGCTTCCCGCGCTATCTGTTACAGCCGATTTAGTTTTAACCTCAAAACCTTAGATATCTTAAATGTCACCACACGCCGCTGTGTAATAGGTACCGCATCGCCTTTTGAAAAATTCATGCCCCTTCGTTCTTCTTTTTTTATTACAGAAAACTTGCCGAAATTTGACAATAAGACATGCTCTCCTTTCTCCAGGGACTCCTTGATAATTTCAAGGAATGTTTCAACACCGGCGATAGCCTCTTCTCGGCTGAATTTTGTCGTCGCTATGATATCGCCCACGATATCTTTTTTTGTAATCGATCTCACAATATCTCCCTTCTCGCAGAGAATAGTTTTGTCATTGTATTTATTGGATTTGTATACATTATTACGAAAAAAAGCAATTAAAAAGGGCAGCAATAACGAGTGCAAAATCTTTTATAAACAACCCTCATTCAACTATCTTCAAAACACTTATGTTCTGTATATATTTCATTTTTTGTTTTTACGATATTTCACGAATATCGGGTCTGATCAAGCCAACTATTATCTATTGGAAACATCAATACATTACTTTCAAGCATCAATGATAGAAATGATGAGATCCCATGTTCCCGCATGAGAAATTTATTAGTTTAATAAAATTAGGATATTAATAAACTAACACACACAGTCTGCAAGTATATTAAATATATAACCGTTTTAGGCAGGCCCTGTCCGCAGGCTGTCCATAACCCTCGCGAGGCCCGGGGCACAGGCCTCGATCACGGATTCACGGGTGCAGTACGCAAACCTGACATAGCCACCACAGCCGAAACCCTTGCCCGGGACCGCAAGGATTCTTTCTTCAAGCAGCCTTTTGCAGAAGGCGATGTCATCTTCCATCGGTGATTTTACGAAGAGATAGAAGGCCCCCTCTGGTCTGGCATAGGATAGCCCGACATTATCGAGGATAGCTGTAAAGGTGTCTCTTCGCCTTTTATATACACCTATATCGACACTGTCTTCTATGCAGGCTGCAAAAACCCTCTGCATAAGACCCGGCGCGTTTACAAACCCCAGAATCCGGGTTGCCAGGATCATTGCGTCGGCAAGATCCCTCCTGCAGTTCAATCCGGGCCCGAGCGCTATATAGCCGATCCTTTCTCCTGCCAGTGATAGCTCCTTGGATGCCGATGTAACGACAACGGAATTGGGTATGATATTCAATACAGAAGGCACCTCTATATTATCATAGGCCAGCCTCCTGTATGGTTCGTCAGATATTACGAGGATGCCGGGGTGCTTTTTCAGCAGACCTGCAAGATCGGCCAGTGTCTTATGCGGATATACCCGGCCGGTGGGATTGTTCGGGGAATTTATAATGATCGCCTTTGTCTTGTCCGTGATAGCCTCTTCTATTGAATCGATGTCAGGCAGGAAGTCCTTGTCGCACCTTGCTGCAACGAGTTTTCCGCCATGATTGTCTGCATAGAAGCCGTATTCGACAAAGTACGGGGCAATGGCGATAACCTCATCGCCCTGATCACAGATGGCCTTGAGCACCACGTTTAAGGCCCCGCCTGCACCGCAGCTCATGATGATGTCTTCAGGCCCCAGATTCGCCCCGTAGGTCTTTGAGGCAAACCCTGCTACGGTGTGCCGAACGTCAGGATAGCCTGCATTGGGCATATATCCGTGATACATGGTTGCTGATATATCGGCCATTATCTTTAAGGCCCCATCAGGGGGTGCTATGTCTGGGTTTCCAAGGCTGAAGTCGAATACATTGTCGCTGCCGTGGATAGATTTCAGCCTGGTGCCCTCCTCGAACATCTTTCTTATCCACGATGAACTCCCCATTAAACCCGACATCTTTTTCGAAACCATTCGTCTCGTCCTCCTCATATAGGCCGTAGCAGTAATGTATAACAATGTAATGGGAAAATGTACAGATAATCTAAAGCAATAACGACAAAGTAACCGAAAAGGTCTTTATGGCGTTTCAGGAGGTACCATTAGACATGCTGGAGGTGGATAAGATCAATGATTTCGACCTCTACATAAAGGTCGAGGGCAAATATCGACTCTTTGCCGATAAACACATGGTGTTTTCCGAAGAACATCGCAACAGGCTTGTCTTAGGAGGTGTGGAATCGCTATTTGCTCGTATTCAGGACCTTGATGAGCTGAAGGCCTTTACTTCAAAACACCTCTTTCGTGTCCTTGAAGACCGCAGGATACCCCCTGAAGTCAAGGCATCCTCGATATATTCATCTTCCATAACCGGTATGAAGGCGATTTTTGAGGACCCGAACGCAGAGTTGATCGGTGACATGAGATTGAGTCTGAAAAAGATGTTCGGGTTTGTCCTTAATGACCAGCGGGTTATCTCTAAAATACTTAGTATTACAGAGCATGATGAATCTCCTTATACCCATTCGGTAAATGTCTGTATCTACGCAACCATACTCGCTCACCAACTCTTGGCTGAAGAGGCTGAAGAGGAATATATCAAGGATCTCAGCTTTGGTTTTCTGTTTCATGACATAGGAAAGTACCGGATTCCTAAGGAGATACAGAATAAACCGGGAAAGCTTACAGAGGCAGAGTGGGAGATAATCAAGAAACATCCCAAGTGGGGTTACGACATGTTGCTCGAGACAGGACATATCACAAGTGAAGCAGCCGTAATAGTACTCAACCACCATGAAAGACACGACGGAAGCGGCTATCCTCTGGGAATATCAGGGGATGATATACCGCAGGCAGCAAAGATATGCGCTATTGCCGATGCATTTGACGCCCTCACCTCTAAAAGACCTTACAGGCCGGCAAAGACGCCTTTTGACGCGCTAAGGATAATGTTTAAGGAGATGTCGCACGAGTTTGATCCTGAATTTTTTAAGACCTTTATCCTGCTGTTCGCCCCCAGGGAGTAAGATCTATTTGTCTGTTGTGGCCGGTTGGGACTGCATGCTATCGTTGGTAAAATCGAAAAAAAAGGGGTATGCCGTGATGATGAACAGGAAAAGGGCCAAGGTCGTTATATCTGTTATCCTTGCCGCTATGATAGCCGTTGTATATTTCAACCTTCTGGACAACGAGGCCACAAACTGGGATGACCCGGCACTGTTTTCCAGGACCACGATCCATTCCATAACGATCGAAAACCTTAAAAACGTGCTTGCCATAAGCAAGGGCTCGACCTACCAGCCCGTGAGGGATCTGACATACATGCTGGATTTTGAGTTGTGGGGGGATAATGTCGTTCTCGGCATGCATATTCACAGCATTGTCCTTTATTATCTGATGGTTCTGTGTTGCTGGCTCTTTCTTATGGAGTTTTTGAGGTTTTTTTGTGATGACGAGAAAATGGCCTTTACATGGGCAACAATGGCCGCGGTTATATTCGCAGTGCACCCGGTCCATGTGGAAAGTGTTGCATGGCTCTACTCCAGGAAAGAACCCCTCATGGGCATATTCAGCTTCCTCAGCCTGTGGGCCTTTATCAGGGCTAGAATAAAGGACTGGCGATATTATATACCCAGCGTGATCATGATGATCATCGCAATCTTGTCCAAGCCGACCGCCCTGATTCTGCCTGGGATAATGATCGTGCTGGATTTTGTCATAGCGTCAAGATCAGATACCCCGCATTTTATCAGGTACAGGATCATAGTCTTTGGGGTCATACTGCTTATCGTAGGCCCTATGATCTATCGCCTTATCAGCATGATGTACAGCGTGGGCGGGGTCAAGCCTTACCATGGAGGCAGTATCTGGACCAACCTGCTGGCTGTTTCTCAGATATTTATAAGCTACATCAATCTTATTGTCTTTACGATAAATTATTCAGCAGACTATCCGATCAGGCTCTATGCAGATCCTCATATGTGGCAGGCCTGGGTCTTCGTGATATTGAACATTGTCCTTGTAGGCAGTGCTGTTGCCGCATTAATCAAAAAGAGATATGTTTATGCCGTATTTGTAGCCTGGCACTATATCTTTCTGCTTCCGGTCTGCCACATATTCCCCATATCCCAGACAATGGCAGACAGGTATGCACTCATGTCTTCTTTGAGCTGGTGCGTTTTTATAGGCTATATACTTTCAAGGCTCTGGTACTGCAGGCTTGAAAACAGGGTTCTCTCTCCGGAGTTTCCCAAGCTCCTGTCTGTTTCACTCTTGGGTTTCATGATCCTTTCCTATGGATATATGACACATGTACAGAACGATATATGGCAGAATTCGCAGACCCTGTGGGAGGACACCCTTGCTAAATATCCGAATTCCAACAACGCCAACGTAAACCTCTCCGCCATCTATATCGGACAGGGCCGTTTCCAGGAGGTCCAGGAGATGTGCATAAGGGCTATAAAGAACCTACCGTACGATTATCTCGCCATAAGCAACCTGGCACTCGCCCAGATGATGATGGGTCAGTACGATCATGCCATACACAACTATGAAGAGGCCCTCAAGCTAAAGCCCGGTCTCATGAAGGCCAAGATGGGCCTCGCCAATGCGTACTGGCTGAATAACGACTACAAAGAGGCCTATGCCCTGTATTCGGAAATGATAAAATACAATACCTTGGGCGATGCCAGACACGCTGCGGCGAGCCATTACAGGATGGGGTATATGTCATGGAGATTCGACATGAAGGCCGATGCCTATCGCTACCTGGAAAAGGCATCGATGATGGCCCGTGATAATGAACACATGCTTAAGGATCTTGCCGAGGTATATACGAGCATGGGGGATATCCCGAGGGCACTGCATACATACAGGCAGATCTACCCCTTGTTAAAGGACAAGTCCCTGAAGGAAAAACTCGCAGACCTTATAGATGCGTTGCAGAAATACCCGGCTGTAAAAAATACCGAGTGATCTTTATTTCATTGAGTGTTGCAGAGGCGGTATACGGATAAGGGCAAAGGTGCTTTCTGCATGGTAAGAGCTCTCGACAGCCACGGGCATGTCCTCGTTGAGTTCTGTGACAAGATCGTCAAGGTCCTCCGTGTTTACGGCAAGGTAGGCGTTCTGGCCTATGGGCAGGACCTCTCTGCCGGTGACAATCGGATGATTGCCGGTGTAGCCCAGATATCCCCTCATGACTAGATCGTCCTCGTAGACAAGCAGGGGGGAATACGTCGACATGCCCTGGACATACGATAACCTGTCAGGATCTATTTCAGGCAGGTTCATGACGGAATTGACCCAAGAAATGCCCATTGCCGTTATTATAAATAACGCAATGATGCCGGAAAGCCTTTGTTTTCTGAGTAGTATGAGGAAGATCAGGGTTGCAGACAATAATCCGGCAATAATATAGTAGATATGGATATTCATGTCTTTATAGGCGTTTACACCGGTTATAAAAAATTCTGTTGCAAAGATGAGTGCCCCGGTCAATATAACGGCAACCGGCCTGATAAAAAGCACCTTCTGCGGCAGCTGCATTCCCCCTGCTACCCATATGCCGGCAAGCACGGATACGAATGGTACACCAAGCAGCGCATATGCAGCAGGGCAATGACCCGAGAACCAGAGCACGCAGATAGATGTGCAGAATCCTATCTTAAAGGGCAGAATCATTCGCCAGGTTTCTTTGTCCTCAGGCCTTTCTGTATATATCCATGCAGGTATTGCAAGGATGAACCATGGAAAGGTGTATGTGGCAAAGCTATACATGCTTGAAGTAAAATTCAGGTTTTGGCCTGGAGAAAGCGATGATGACGCTATGGTCCAACCCGCGATGTACCAGTAGACAATATAGAACAAGGCTGTGATTAATGAAATGATCCCGATGCCCCATACGGGTTTTATCTCTGAAAACCTGCCGGGAGAGAGATCCAGGAGTATAAGCAGTACAATACTTAAGATAAAAAAGGCCGGCATGATCCATCCCCCGGTAATTGTAGCAAGGCCTATCAATAGATAGCTTATGATATACAAGGCAGAGGAGGCCTTTTTCAGATAAACCAGGCTGAAGATCATGTATGCCAGTACGGCAAGGGTGCAAGGAAGTGCCGCCGTATTTATGGAGGTGTAGGTGGAAATAAAACCGAAGCTTGTTATGCAAAACAGCGCTGACAGCATCGCTGTCCTTAAGTTTAACAGGATCAGGCAGAAGAAAGAGACAGCCGCAGCAGAGATACAACCCAAGCATAAGGGTAAAAGACGGGTGTAGATGATATCCGTTGACGGAAACAGGGAGATGATCTTTATTGTGAGCGGATTAATACTTTTTATGGGCTCATTATTGAGTGTCGGGGTCATCTTGAGCACATCCTGCATTTCGCGTATTGCCTGAAATAACCATATTTCGTGATCTGCGTGAGTATGCGAAAAGATGAAGGGGGCTAATAAGATAGCGCTGATTATAAGGAATGCAATACTTAAAGATACAGCCTTATATGATCGCATCTACTTTGTCCTCCAAGTCATTATCAGGATCTACATGACTCGGCTCGGCGGTGTCAAGCATCTAAATGTCGGCTGCTAAAGTGTTTATAATCAATGCATAAGACATATAAGTAATTATCTCGTTTTATACCTTGTCCCTTTGAATAGTATGTTGACATATTATAGATCTGACCTTAGTATTGCCGGACTAAATATGAGGGGTAATAAATGGCTTCCATCGAAGAGATATTACAGGACAAGGGGATTTCCAAACTAAAGATTGCGAAAAGAGGCGACAGCCGAAAGCCTGATGAACTGCGAAAGGTGTCAATAACCAGGGGATACTGTAAGAATGCCCTGGGTTCATGTCTTATCGAGATGGGGGACACGCGGGTTATGTGCACCGCAAATATGGAGAACAAGGTGCCTCCCCATCTGAAAAATTCAGGCACGGGATGGATAACCGCCGAGTACGGTATGCTGCCGTCTTCCACTGCAACACGCGTGCAGAGGGAATCATCCAGGGGTAGGATCAAGGGCAGGACCCATGAGATACAAAGGCTTATAGGCCGGAGTCTGCGTGCGGTCGTGAACCTTCAAGAGATCGGGGAAAGGACGATATGGATAGACTGCGATGTCCTTCAGGCAGACGGCGGTACGAGGACCGCGTCTATAACCGGTTCTTATGTTGCTCTCAAGGACGCACTTTCATCGATGGTCAACCAGCAGATTATAGCAAGAGATCCTATGATGGAACAGGTCGCAGCGATTTCGGTCGGTATTGTCGACGATATGCTGTTGCTCGATCTGAATTATGAAGAGGATTCCAGGGCGGATGTAGATATGAACGTGGTTATGACAGGAAAGGGGACCATTATAGAGGTGCAGGGTACAGCCGAGGGCAGTCCGTTTTCAAAAGACCAGATGTCGCAGCTTATGGACCTCGCGCACAGCGGCATAGAACGGCTTTTAAAAGAACAGCTTGCGGCCCTGAAAGCCTCATGAAGATACTGGCCTCGACCACTAATCAGGGTAAGTTGCGGGAGATATCCCGCATCATGGAGCATGCCGGTATCCTGATAGTCTCACCTAAAGAGATCGACATCAGGGTCGATGTAGTAGAAGACGGGCTCACCTTTGTAGAGAATGCCACAAAAAAGGCGAAACAGTGGTGTGAGGCATCAAACCTCCCCTGCCTGGCCGATGATTCCGGGCTATGTGTGGATGCGCTCGACGGACGACCCGGGGTCATGTCCGCCAGGTTTGCAGGGGAAAAGGCCACGGATATACAGAACTATGAGCTATTGCTTGAGCTTATGCACGGACAGGCCAATCGAAACGCACGTTTCGTATGTGCCGCAGTGCTGGCCATGCCCGGCGGTGAACTCATCGTCACCCAGGGGCATTACAGCGGGATTATCATAGATAAACCCATAGGCTCGGGCGGCTTCGGTTATGATCCCGTTTTTTATGACCCGTTACTGAATAAGACCGTTGCCCAGATGGATCCTGATGAAAAGAACGAACTCAGCCACAGGGCTCAGGCACTCAGGGCTCTAAGACAAAGGCTTTCTGAGCTGGGCTACCTCAAAGGCGTCTAGGCGGAAAGGCGCATGTCCTACACTCTGATAGATCATACCGCGGATATCGGGATCTATTTGAGATCAAAAGACAGAGTAGGGCTGTTTGAAGACGCAGCGCTGGCACTTGTGGAAATAATGGATGTGCGGTCTGCTGAGGATCTGATTCGGTCCGAGGTCAGGGTGGAGGGGATCGATCTGGTTGATACCCTGGTCAGATGGCTCCAGGAACTGCTTTATCTGATAGAGGTAAGGGATCTGCGTGTCAGTTCAATAAAGGTTCTAAGGGTAGGGGATACGTTCGTGGATGCAATGGTTGCAGGCGAAGAGACGCAGACCCCGTACGCGGTGGAGATAAAGGCGGTTACCTATCATAATCTCGTAATACAAGAACTTGACAATTGCCTGGAGGCGACCATTATATTTGATACATGAGGTGAGATGGATGCTTCCGCTTAAGGTTACCCGTATAGACCCTTTTCGTCTGAAGATAGAACAGAGATCTCCGATGCTTACCCATGGTATTGTATATGCCAACCATGCGATCGAAGAAGCTATGGATGGACTCGATTGCATGCAGCAGGTTGCAAATGTGGCCTGCCTGCCCGGGATTGTCGGGCCGTCTATTGCAATGCCCGATATCCATTGGGGCTATGGTTTCCCCATAGGAGGGGTTGCTGCCTTTGACTGTGACGAAGGGATCATATCACCCGGCGGGGTGGGTTATGATATCAACTGCGGTATCCGCTGTATAAAGACAAATCTTGTCATGAAGGAGATCAGGTCCAGGATTCCCGGCCTTATAGCCGCCCTGTTCAACAATGTACCGGCAGGTGTAGGGGTAAAGAACAAGGCGTTTACCGTGGGTAAAAAAGAGTTCTTTAAGGTGTTGACAAAGGGGGCTGCATGGGTGGTGAACAATGGCCTCGGAGATGAAGACGACCTCGAAGCGCATGAAGAATCTGGCACCTTCAAAGGGGCCGATCCCGATATGGTCTCTATGCGGGCTGTTGAAAGAGGCCTTCCGCAGCTTGGGACACTGGGGTCGGGTAATCATTTTGTAGAGATAGATTATGTCGAAGAGGTCTTTGATAAGGTCATTGCCCAAAGATTCGGCCTGTTTCCGGATCAGGCCGTTGTAATGGTCCATACCGGTTCCAGGGGGTTGGGTCACCAGGTTTGTGATGACTATGTACACTCCATGATGAAGACGGATCTGCCCGGCGGCATAGAACTGCAGGACAGACAGCTCGTGTGCGCCCCTTTTTCAAGCAGACAGGGGAGGTCTTATATGTGCGCAATGGCTGCCGCCGCGAATTTTGCATTTGCAAACAGGGAGTTGATAACGATGTTTATAAGACAGACCTTTGAGAGGGTATTCGGGTCGAGCTATGAACATCTGGGCATGAAGCTTTTATATGACTGCTGCCACAATATCGCAAAAAAAGAGAGCATGGCTCGGCACGGCGATAATATAGAGGTGTGCGTTCACCGTAAGGGCGCTACCAGGGCCCTTCCTCCCGGTGATTCAAGGCTTCCCGAAAGATTCAGGGATACCGGACAGCCCGTGATTGTGCCGGGTGATATGGGCAGGGCTTCATATATTCTGGCAGGTTCGGATAAGGCCAAGATGACCTTTTACAGCGCTTGTCACGGGGCAGGCAGGCTCCTTTCCAGAAACCAGGCAAAAAAGATCTCAAAGGGCAGATCCATTATAGAGGAATTCTGTCGCGAAGATATTCATGTAATGGCGGCCTCAAGGGCAACGCTTAATGAAGAGATCCCAGACGCATACAAAGATGTAACCGACGTTGTCGATACGATTGCAGGGGTCGGAATCGCCCGTAGCATTGCCCGGTTGAGACCTGTCGCGATTATTAAGGGGTAGCCTATTCTTCGGGCGCAGCAGCCTCGGATGCAGCGGCCTCTCCGGTTTCAGCCTCCTCCGTGGTCAGGGAAACGCGTGTCTGGGTCAGGGTGGCAATCACCTTTTCCTCGCTTACGCCATGTCCGAGGTTTGCCCCTTCAGGTAGTTTCAGATCGCCTGCGTGTATAACATCATGGCTGTCTTTTATCGATGATATGTCGACCTGTATCTCGGAGGGGATATCTGAAGGCAGGCATTTGATATGGATCTTTGTGACCTCATGTCCTATCTTTCCTAGGCCTTCCTTTTCCGCGGGCGAAACACCAGTAAACACGAGAGGCACTTCTAAAGTTACATGATCTTTGAGCCCGACCTTGAGAAAATCAACATGAAGCATTTTGTGGCTTAGATTGTCCCTCTGTATGCCGTGGATAAGTGCCGGTATTGATTCATCGTCAAGCATGAGCGTTACGATAGATGTCCCGCGTGTCTTGTTATACACACTCTCCAACTCCCTGCCGTCAACCTGGATCCTTAAAGAGTCAATATCCTTTCCGCAGATCACACCAGGGATAATACCCTGTCTGCGAAGTTGAGACACCTTTTTTTTGTTTATCGATCTTGGTCCGATTTTCAGACTTACTGTTGCTTTTGATCCCATTATTATTCCTCCACTTTCAAAAAGTTTATCCGTTATTATCATGATAAATCAAAACAGCCAATAAGGAAATCTCTGCTTGACATTCGTAGATCATAAAGTTAACGTTATTATAGATAAAAATGATACTGGTGGTAAAAACTGCTGGTATCTTTTTCTTTTTGTGGTGGAGAGATATATGAAAAGAAATCCGATGACCCATCAAGGTTATAGTTCGTTGCGGGATGAGGTGGAATATCTGAAACGCGTTGAGAGGCCACAGATTATCGCAGCCATTGAAGAGGCGCGCGGGCATGGTGATCTATCCGAAAACGCAGAGTATATATACGCCAAGGAACGCCAGGGCTTTATAGAAAAACGCATACAGGATCTTGGAGAAAGGCTTGCGACCGCGGAGATCATAGATACATCCAAGTTGCCGAATGATCGTATAGTCTTTGGCTCCAGGTTTCTTCTTTTCAATGTTGATACAGAGGAAGAGGTGAGATTTGAGATAGTGGGCGTGGACGAGTCAGACATCAAAAAGGGTAAGATATCGATAGATTCTCCCATGGCCAAGGCATTGATAGGCAAGGGCATTGATGACGAGGTCGTGGTGAATACGCCTAACGGAAAGCGTGAATATGAGGTTGTCGATATATTGACAGGCTGATAAGGTCTCTGATGCCCTTGTCAAGGGGCTGACCTTCCTGGCAATTATCTAAGGTGCGGGTGAATATGGAGTGGGATGAGATCATAAAGGCATATCCGGATAATGCGGACAAGATAGAAAAGGCGCGCGGTGTTCATGAGAGGATATCAGCAGGTATCCGAAATCTTGATATACCACGACTAGATAGATTGCAAAGCGAAAAAGACAGGGTAAACATTATACCTGTGGCTGAACTGGCCAAGATATGTGCGGATACATGGACGGAGATATTTGAAGCCCGGCCCGGATTTGACGTGGAAGAGGCGCTTTCCCGTTACATCAGTCAGGACGAGGTCCTTGATGATGTAACGGGCGCAGACGAGGATTTTCCCATGTTCGTACGTTCCGTCTTGACAGTGTTTTTCCATGCATTGAGGGAGAAAAACAGCGGTTTGATACCTGCGGACTGGATCTCCGGTAACTGCCCGTTCTGTAAGTCCTACCCAAGGATAGCCTTTGATTATGAATCACGCAGACAACTTTTTTGCCCGTTATGCGGACAGGACTGGACATTCAAACGTCTGACATGTCCTTATTGCAACAACCATGACCACAATACACTCGGGTATTTCGATGCAGAAGGCATAGACGGAATAAGGGTATATTATTGCAATGAGTGCAAGCACTACATAAAGGCTATCGACACTCGTGCAAGGATTGCTAATGACGCAGAGACCGAGGATGTGCTGAGCATGTACATGGATGATGCGGCAATACGGGAAGGCTTCAAGGAAGCCCCCTGATCCTTTACTTCGAAGAATCCTTACGGACCACGTATGTAAGCCAGATGCTTACTTCATATAGTCCGATCAAAGGGACGGCAAGCAGTACCTGACTGATGATGTCAGGCGGGGTAAGTATGGCCGCCACGACAGCGACAATGAGTATCGCATATTTTCTCTTGCTCTTTAGCATTCTATGATCAACCAGGCCCATTTTTGCAAGGAAATACATGATAACAGGCAGTTCAAAGGTAAGACCGAATGCAAATAAGAGTTTCATGGAAAAGCCAAGGTATTCCTTCATGGATGGTAGCGCCGAGATCATGTCTGTGGAAAAACCCAGGAAGAATTTGAACCCTACAGGAAAGACAACAAAAAATGAAAAGGAAACGCCCAGGAGAAAGAAAATAGTGGCAACAATCACAAAGGGCAGTACATAGCTCTTCTCCTTTTCATAAAGACCGGGCAAGATGAATTTCCATATCTGGTAAAAGATGACAGGGCAGGCAATGATAAGTCCGGTAAAGAGCGACACCTTCAGATAGGTAAAAAACGCCTCGGGCAGAGATGTATATATGAGGTGGCTTTCCTTGGGCAGTACCTTTACCAGAGGCGATACCAGGAAGTTGAAGATCTGTTCGGAAAATGTATACGAACCGGCAAATCCGATAAAGACAGCAATGACACATTTGATGATCCTGCGGCGCAGTTCCTCGAGGTGATCGGTGATAGGTGCCTTCTGTTCTTCCAAGGCTCTACCCCTCTATCTCATCCGGGTCATACGATTTTATATCTTCCGGGCTGTCTTTTACCGCCTCATTGTCGGAATCGATGTCTTTTTGTTTCTGTTTGGATGTGGTATCATCAGCCTTGGCTGCATCTTGTCTTTCCGGTTCCTTTTTTTGCTCCATCTCGGAGGCCTGATCGAAATCCCTTTTGAGGTCAGTGGTTGCCCTCTGGAATTCACCGATAGCCCTGCCCAGGGATTTGGCGAGGTCCGGGAGTTTTTTAGGGCCCATCACTATAAGGGCGACTAAAAGGATTAAGATGAGTTCCTGACCGCCTATTCCGAACATGGAATGACTTATAAGGCTTTTTATTTTAGGTGTCAAATTAAAGTCAGGATGATAAATCGCGGTTTACCATTTGACTAAACCAATCTTGTTACATAATCTAGACCGTGTATGAATCGTAGGACTGTCGCAGATGAAATTATAGTAGAGGGTATCGGTCTCCATAGGGGGCAATCAACTAAGCTCTATATCCGACCGTCCGATGAGGGAATAGTCTTTGTCAAGGACGGGGTAAGGATTCAGGCCGAACCGTCAAATATCGTCGATACAAGGTTGTGCACGACCATCGGTTGCCAGGCTTTTCGTATATCTACTGTCGAACACCTCATGTCCGCTCTTTACGGACTGAAGATAACAGATTGCGAGATAGAGATTACAGGCGAGGAGATACCGGTTATGGACGGTTCCGCCCTGCCTTTTGTAGCGAGACTGCAGGAGGCCGGATACCGGGATATGGATGTGGTTTGCCCGGAGATAACGATATCAGAGACGATTCGCGTAGAGTCGAACAAATGCTGGGTCGAGATAGGCCCGGGTCCTTTTTCGGTGGAGTATGCCATCGAATTTGAAGAGCCTGCTATCGGATCCCAGCACATAACCTTCGGCGGGATGGATTATTGTACGGATATCGCGCCTGCCAGGACATTCGGCAGGTTGAAAGATGTCGAGGCCATGAGGTCCATGGGTCTTGCTTTGGGCGGAGGACTTCATAACGCCGTGGTGGTGGACAACGACAGGGTGCTCAATCCCGGAGGGCTGCGTTTCAAGGACGAATTCGTCCGTCACAAGGTTTTGGATTTGCTTGGAGATCTATGGATGGTCGGCGCTTTTTTAAGGGGTAGGATAAGGGCGTACAAGGCAAATCATGCGTTGCACATTGAACTGGCGAAAAAGATATGTGCGACGGCAAAAGAATGATCGTTGAGGGTGCACAGTGTCTAAAAAGATAAAAGAGATCCTCGCCATAATCGTCATCATATTTATAATAATCCTGCTGAGTATCGCCAAGACGAACATCAGTGCCAGGAGCGTCTTGCCGTCTAGCAATACCCTTGTCTTTTCCCTGATAATACTGAATGTCGTCCTGCTTATATTAGTGATATTCCTGGTTACAAGGAATATTGCAAAGTTGTTCCTGGAGAGAAGGAGGGGGGTGCTGGGCACGAGGTTGAGGACAAAACTCGTGGCCTCATTTGTAACACTGACCATCATACCCACCATGGTGCTGTTTTTCTCCAGCATAGTATTTTTGAACAGGAGCATGGAGGGATGGCTCTCTTCAGAGGTGGAAAACGCCATAGAAGAATCCATGAATGTTGCCAACATCTATTATAAAGAGGCATCGGCAGACGCCATACATTACGCCAGTTCCATGTCAAGCGAGATTACAGAACGCAGGCTGTTAAAGGAGGAAAATCTGGAGATCCTCCAGTCTCTTCTCAAGGAGAAGATGGCCCTGTTCAGGCTCTCCGCGGTCGAGATCTTTTCGGCACAGGGAGAGGAACTGGTGAAGATAATATCTCCCGAAATCGAGATGGCGAACATGCCGAGCCCGGAATCAAGTCTGGTTCAGTCGGCCATGGAAGGCAAAACCATGCCTATAGTCGTCCGTACCGGCAAGGCAGATATCATAGAAGGGATTGTTCCTATCCGCTCATCATTCAACCCGAAGGACATAGTAGGTGTGCTTGTCGCGGATTATTACATACCGGAGAGCCTTTCGGAAAAGATGGGCATAATCCGTTCCTCTTTTACCGACTATATACAGAGCCTTAGACTGAAAGGCCCCATAAAGACCAACTATATCATTATACTTACGTCAGTGACCCTGCTGGTCATCTTTTCCGCAGTATGGTTCGGCCTGAATATCTCAAAGGGGCTTATCAATCCCATAGAGAATCTCGTGGAGGGAACACAGAGGATATCCAGGGGAGATCTGGGTTTTTATATAGACGTGCAATCCGACGATGAACTCGGGATATTGGTGCAGGACTTCAATGCCATGGTGACGGATCTTAAGGAATCCAGGAGGCGCCTGGAGGGGGCCTATAACGAACTTGCCTACAGGAACCGCTATATAGAAACCGTTCTGAACAATATATCTACAGGTGTTGTTACACTCGGCAGGAATGATACCGTTTCCATGATCAATCCCTCAGCGCAGTCTATGCTTTCTGTGGATGAAAAGGCGGTTATGGGCAGATCCCTTATGGATGTATTGAGTGACGATCAGGTGCCTGTGATAAACGAACTAAGCGATAACCTCAAGAGGATTAAAGGCCTTTCTTCAAAGAGGCAGATCACCGTGACCATAGGCGGGGACAAGAAGACCCTTATGGGGAATGCATCCCTGCTCTATGATGACAATAACGAGCATATGGGCATGGTAGTCGTATTCGATGACCTGACACAGCTGCAGCGCATGCAGCGTATGGCGGCATGGAGAGAGGTTGCAAGGCGCATAGCGCATGAGGTGAAGAATCCTTTGACACCCATACAGCTTTCAGCTCAGAGGCTTCGCCGGAGATATCTTGACAAGCTCGAAGATCCTTCGGTCTTTGACGAGTGTACCAGGGTTATCATCAGCGAGGTGGACGAGATGAAGAGGCTTGTAAATGAATTTTCCGCCTTTGCGAAGATGCCGTCTTCCATGCCCGAACCAGGTGACCTGAATAAGGTGGTAATGGATACAGCCGCCTTGTACCGCCAGGCGCATGCCGGTATAGATTACATTATCGAAGTCGATGAGAGCATGCCTCAGATTGATATAGACAGCCCTCAGATAAGCAGGGCCATAGTGAATCTCCTGGAGAATGCGACCACTACGCTTATAGAGTCGAATAGTGAATTGAGAAATGTAACCATAAAGACAAGTTATGATCCGGATTTGCATATAGCAACCCTGGAGATCATGGATACAGGTGAGGGTATTCCACCCAAGATAAAGGAAAGGCTGTTCGAGCCTTATTTTTCAACAAAGAAGACAGGTACCGGACTTGGCCTGGTCATAGTAAACAGGATCATATCGGATCATAACGGTTTTATCCGTGTAAGGGATAATGCACCAATGGGTACGATATTCAGTATTGAATTGCCAGTGAAGGAGTAAAACATGAAACGCACCATACTGATAGTGGATGATGAAGAGAATATAAGGATCTCTCTCAAGGGAGGGCTTGAAGACGAGGGTTACCAGACCGTGCTTGCCCCGAGCGGAGAAGAGGCGCTTAAGATTATAGAAAAACAGGATGTCGATCTCGTGCTTTTGGATATATGGATGCGGGGCAAGGATGGATTGCAGATCCTGGAAGAACTGCATGTCAACGAGACGGGACTGCCTGTTATAATCATGACAGGCCATGGCTCGATCGATACAGCGATCCGCGCTACACGCCTAGGCGCGCTAGATTTTATCGAAAAGCCGCTGGATCTTAACAAGATCATTATCACTATCAACAACACCCTGCACCTGAAGGCACTAGAGGAAGAGAATGAGCTTTTGAGGGAGAAGACGGCCAAGGACGATGAGATCGTCGGAAGATCCCCCGTCATCCATAGGCTCAAGGAAGAGATCATGAGGGCCGCGCCGACCGATGCATGGGTGCTTATCCTCGGAGAGAACGGTACGGGCAAGGAACTGGTTTCTAGGGCCTTGCACAAGTTCAGCAACAGGTCGGAGGGGCCGTTTATAGAGGTGAACTGCGCTGCGATCCCTCAGGAACTTATCGAGAGTGAGCTCTTCGGGCATGAAAAGGGCGCCTTTACCGGTGCTACAGAGAGAAAGCGCGGTAAATTCGACCTCGCGCATACAGGGACGCTTTTCCTGGATGAGATAGGCGATATGAGTCTCCCTACACAGGCAAAGATCCTGCGTATACTTCAGGAACAGCGTTTTGAGAGAGTGGGTGGGTCACAGACGATCCAGGTCGATGTCAGGGTGTTGACAGCCACGAACAAGGATCTAGAGGTGGAGATTGCAGAGGGCAGGTTCAGGCAGGACCTTTACTACAGGCTAAATGTCATACCGCTCCATGTCCCCCGCCTGATCGACCGAAAAGACGATATACCGGAGCTGGTCAATCATTTTCTGAAGATATACTCTCCGTTAAAGGGCGGGACAAAAAAGTCCATTACGGATGGGGCGATTAAGAGACTGATGCAGCATGACTGGCCGGGTAATGTGCGCGAACTCAAGAACATTATAGAGAGGCTGGTGATAATGACCCCCGGAGATGTAATAAACGCGGACAACATTCTGCCACTGGGGAGCAGGAACTCTTCCGACATAGACAAGCTTATCGACATACAGCTCTTGAAGGATGCCAGGGCTGAGTTTGAAAAGATGTTCATAGAAAATAAACTCATGCAGTGCGGGAATAATATCTCTAAGACAGCCGATCTTATCGGAGTGGAACGGAGCAACCTGCATAGAAAGATAAAGGGCCTCGGTATAGATGTCTGATGAAGACTGAGACAGGATCAGTACGTAAGGATCCGGGCGGAAAACTCAATATAGCACTCGTATATCCGAATACCTACTGGGTCGGCATGTCCAATCTGGGCCTGCATGCAATGTACAGGTCGTTCAACGAGCACCCGGATATTGTTTGTGAACGTTTCTTTACGGATCACTACAGGTCTGTAGAGTCATCGAGACCCCTGCAGGATTTTCATATTATCGCGCTGAGCGTCTCATACGAACTCGACTGGATATCCATGGTGCGGATCCTCATCGATAACAGGATCACCGTAAGGGCGAACGCCAGGAGAGGAAAGCCCATAGTAATCGCCGGGGGATCCGCCATAAGCCTGAACCCCGAACCAATAGCGGATACCCTTGATTTGTGTTTCATCGGGGACGGTGAAGCATTCCCGGAGAGACTCTATGAGGCCTTTGATTCAGCAGAAGACCTTGACGGGTTTTTAGATGCTGTTCAGGATGCCCCTGGGGTATATGTGCCGTCGCGTACTTATCCCCTGATCGAGGGTGATAGCATAATCGGCTTTGAGGGGAGATCGCCTGAGATATCCGTTATCGATCCTTTCACAAAGCCTGCATACACTCAGATAATAACCCGCGATACAGCCTTCGGTGATATGTTTATGGTGGAGACTGCGAAGGGGTGCCCGTTCAGCTGCAAGTTCTGCACGGCCCGAGAGATCTATTCCCCATTCAGGCCTGCACCCGTTGATACGCTCTGCTCTCTGTTCGACATGGCCCCGCAAGCCGGACAGAAGATCGGCCTTGTAAGCACATCATTGAACAATCACCCCTATTCGGCAGAGATCTTTGCCGGGATCATAGACAGGGGACTGAAGGCTGCACCTCCGTCATTGCGGCTCGGTATGATAACGGACGATCTTCTCGATGTTCTCAGACAATCAAAGGTCATGGGTGTGACTCTGGCCCCGGAGACAGGGTCTGATGCATTGCGTAAGTCCATAGGTAAACCTGTCGACAACGACGTTATACTGGAGGATGTACGTTCGTTGATATTGACCGGCCTGCGGGATATAAAGCTGTATTTCATGGTAGGCCTGCCCGGTGAGGTCCCTGAAGATATCGATGCGACAATAGATCTGGTAAAGCGCGTGAGGCAGCTGTTTATTCAGGTATCCAGGGGCAACAGAAGGATCGGTAAGATCGCCCTAAGTATCAATACCATGGTCCCGAAACCGCATACCTTCTATGAAAGGCATGCTATGATTGAGACTTCAGAGGCAAAGGCCCGCATAAAGAAGATCGTTAAGGCCCTGAGGTCTCAGAGTAATGTCACTGTAAGCTTCGAGGGTCCGAAATGGGCATATTTGCAGTCCCTGTTGTCAAGGGGGGACAGATCGGTACTGGATCTGATAACCCGGCTCGCTCAGGCTGAGTCTTCCAGGTGGAAGGATATATTGAGACAATGGCCAAGAAATCCTGATTATTACGCGATGAGACAAAGATCAAAAGACGAGATACTGCCCTGGTCGTTTTATTCGAGGCGATAAGGTGGATGGTTGCTATGGAAAGGGATAAAGACCATTTTAAGGAACACCGCAAACGTCTGAGAAACAGGTTCAGGAGATCCGGGGCCAAGGCCCTTCAAGATTATGAAATCCTGGAGATGCTGCTGGGCTACGCCATACCGAGGCGCGATACAAAGCCCCTGGCAAAGAGGGTCATAGGCCGTTTTGGATCTTTGCAGGCCGTGTTTGACAGGACATACGAGGAACTGGAGTGCATAGAAGGCATAGGCGAATATGCAGGTACATTGATTGCCCTGGTAAAGGCATGTACGAGTAGATACATGGAGCCAGGTAAGGATGAGCGTGCAGTCATGGAAAACCCTGATGCCGTTATCAGGCATATACGGGCCGAGATAGGCTCTCTTGCAAGGGAACAGTTCATGCTGCTGTGCCTTAACGCGGCCAACAGGCTCACGCATACGGAGATCATATCGCAAGGTACGGTGGATATGGCGCATGTCTATCCCAGGGAGATAATAAGGACAGCGATCGTCAAGAATGCCTCGGCCCTGATCCTTGTGCATAACCACCCTTCAGGATCGTTGAAACCGTCAGCCCACGATGAAAGGCTGACCAGGGATCTTACCGAGATGTGTTCAGGGCTGGGCATACAGATTCACGATCATATCATAGTGACAAGGGATCAGGCATATAGTATTAAACTCGGAAGGAGATTGCCATGAAAATAGGATACCTGCAAAGATCATCGCTCATCGATTACCCGACAAAGATATCCGCAATCGTCTTTACCCAGGGATGCAACTTCAGATGCCCCTACTGCCATAACCCAGAGCTCGTAGATCCCAAGCTGTTTATAGATCCCATGGCCATCGATGAGGTATTCGCCTTCCTCAAAAAGAGGCAAGGGCTGCTCGATGCCGTGGTGATAACCGGGGGGGAGCCGACACTGCACAAGGATCTGCCCCAGTTTGTCTATAGACTCAAGGATATGGGCTATCTCGTAAAGATCGATACGAACGGGACAAACCCGAATATGATCAATAAACTTCTCTCCGATGGGGCCGTGGATTATATCGCCATGGATATCAAGGCCCCGATAAAGGACTATGAAAATGTCGTGAAGGTGGAAGTAGATAAAGATGCCATTGTCTCGAGCATAAAAATGATAATGGATTCGGATATCGGTTATGAATTCAGGACGACACTGTCGGGGTCTCTTCTCGCTCCGAGCGATGTCACGAAGATAGCTTTGATGATTCGGGGGGCAAGGTCGTATGCACTGCAGAGGTTTGTATCTTCAAAGCACCTTGATGAGGATTTCATAAAGGAGCATGGATTCTCTTCAGAGGCCATGGCTGAACTCGAAAAGGAGATTGCCCCCATGGTCCAGGAACTCGTTATCCGTTAGATGCTCATGGAAAGGTCGCGAATGCTATAGCATAGGTGCTTGTCCTGAAGACATAATCAAAACGGACTATACATTATAAGCACTTCAGTCTATAAGATACATATAAAATACAAGCTGCTACAACGACCTGATAGTTGATGTAGTTTAAGGAACAGAAAAATATGCCCAAGATAGAAGCGTTTAAAAAACATGTCGGTGAATATGAACAATGGTTTGATGACAACCCTTTCGCGTACGAGGCGGAACTGCGAGCGGTGAGGTCGCTGCTACCCCAAAGGCGCGACGGTATAGAGGTCGGCGTAGGTACGGGCAGGTTTGCATCCCGGCTGGGGGTAGACCTCGGTGTGGAACCGTCCGGCAGCATGTCCGAGATTGCCGGGCAAAGGGGGATAACGCTGGTGGGCGGGGTGGCTGAGAGTCTGCCTTTTAAGGATGCCTCCTTCGGGTATGTCCTCATGGTAACCACGGTATGCTTTTTGGACGATATGGAACAGGCCTTTAGGGAGGCCTGCAGGGTCTTGTCTGACGACGGTGCCCTTGTCGTAGGACTGGTGGACCGTAACAGTCCTATCGGTAAGGAATATTTGAAATACAAGGATGAGAGCGTGTTTTACCGTGAAGCCACCTTTTATTCCACTGATGAGGTGGTTAAGGTAATGGCTGAGACCGGATTTGTCGATCCTGAGTTCAGGCAGACCATCTTCGCGGACTTGGGCCTTGTCAAAGAAGATGAACCGGTCGAATCCGGCTATGGAAAGGGGTCTTTTGTCGTGATAAGTGCCAGGAAAAAACATATATATGAGCAAATACGATGAGATAACCAAGGCCAGAACACTTCTTGAGCTCCCCGAGAGTGCCACCATGAAGGAGATCAAGGCGAATTATCGAAGGCTTGTTCGCAGGTGGCATCCTGATAAGTGCCGTGAAGATCCCGAGTTGAGCTCCGAGATGACCAACAGGCTCAATGAGGCATACAGGCTTATTGTCTCGTACTGCTCTCAGTACAGGTATTCTTTTGCCGCCGATGAGGTGATTAAATATCTTTCCGGGCATGAGTGGTGGATAGAACGGTTCGGGAACGATCCTATATGGGGTAACATGAAGAAATAAGCGGCTGTGAATATGTATAACGCTCTAAGATGTATTAAAGTCAGATCTTGGCGAGCCTAGTCAGTGCCAGGTTGTCAATGGTCTTTATGTATCTGCCCTGGATACGGATTATACCGTCGTCGGCCATCTTTTTAAGGACGCGAGACAGGGTCTCCGGGGTTGTACCCAGGATCTTGGACAGTTCACGCTTGGTGATCGCGAGCTCGATGTCGCCGCCTTCAGGCACCTTGTTTTGTGAACCTGATACGACAAGGAAAGATGCAAGCCTCTGAGGGATATCCTTTAGCGACAGCGACTCGATCAGCGCCATTGAATCCTTAAGCCTGCAGGACATGAGGAACAGGATATTGAAAAGGATTGCGGGGTCCTTGTGTGCCAAGGTCTTCATTACCTCGTTTGCAAAGGCGAGCACCGTGCAATCGGAAAGCGCAATGGCGCTTGCAGGGAATATGGAATCGGAAAACGACGCGCACAGGCAGAATATCTCCCCCTCGTTGAAGATATAGAGGGTCTGCTCTTTGCCTTCCGGAGAACTTTTGAACATCTTTACCTTTCCGGATTTTACGATGTAGAACGTCTGGGCATGGTCGTATTCATCGACAATGATCCGGCCCGAGGGGTAGAATTCTTGTTTTGCGCTTTTGGCAAGCGTGTTTATCTGATCTTCCCCAAGACCCTGTGCGAGGGGAATAGACTTCAGAAAAAGTATATTATCCATAGCATCACCTAAAAGATTGATCTGTATCAATGTTGAAATAGGACGATTCTGTTAAAATGACAAGGAGTATCTGTCAGAAAATATCGGGAACAACGGGTATGGATTGAAGATGACTAAGTTATTATAAAGGAGAACATATGAAAAATGCAGATGTGGTCGTTTTGGGTGGGTTGTCCGGGATAACAGCGGCAATGAGTTGCCGCAGGCATTATCCGGATAAAAGGGTCATGATCATCCGCAAGGAGGGTACTGTCCTGGTCCCCTGCGGGATTCCCTATATATACGGTACAGTGGGCGGTCCTGAAAACAATGTAATCCCGGATGGTCTCCTGGAGAACAACGGCATAGAGTTGATAAAAGGCGAGGCCATAGATGTGGACCGCAAGGAAAAGATGGTCACCATGACTGACGGCGAGACAATCGGGTATGACAAGCTCGTCTTTGCTACAGGCTCTATTCCTCTGATACCGCCCATTGACGGGATAAACAAACAGAACGTGTTCCCGGTAAAAAAGGAGTTCGACTATCTATCCGATGTGCTCGTCCACATGGGCAAGGTGAAGGACCTGGTGATCATAGGCGGCGGTTTTATCGGCATGGAATTCGCAGATGAATGCCGTAAGAACAGGGATATAAAGATTACCGTAGTAGAGGCACTGCCCAGGTGTCTACAGATGGCCATGGATGACGAGTATTGTGATCAGGCACAGGAAGTCCTCAAGGAGGCAGGAGTCAATATACTGGTCAACGAAAAGGTGAGCGCCATATTAGGTGATTCTGCTGTAACCGGGGTAAGGCTGGAGAGCGGCATGGAGATCAACGCAGACGCGGTAATCCTCGGTATAGGTGCCGTGCCGAATACCGAGCTGGCAAAGAGATCCGGTATCGAGCTCGGTTTTAAGGGCACGATCAAGGTTGACCGTTATATGCGTACGTATGCGGATATGGATGTCTTTGCCTGCGGTGACTGTGCGGGCAAGGTCTCCTTTTTTGACGGAAGGCCGAGCGGCATAATGCTGGCATCTATCGCTACCTCCGAGGCGAGGATCGCGGGTTCAAACCTCTATTCCGCTTCGCATCAGAACTGCGGGGCCATAAGCGTATTCTCTACGGTTATCAATAAAAGGGCGTTCGCGGTAGCAGGACTCACCGAGAGGGTGGCCAGACAGATGGGGATCGATATCGTGGTTACAGAGGCTGCTGCGCCCGATACCCATCCGGGCGGCATGCCCGATTCAACACTTACAAAGGTCAAGCTCATATTTACCAGGGACACAGGTACGATCATCGGCGGCGGTATGTCGGGAGGCAGGCCTGTCGGAGAGATGGTAAACGTGTTGAGTGCCTGTATAATGCACCGTATGACGGCCGATGACATAGTGAAGTTCCAGATGGGGACACACCCTGCTCTGACCTCGTCGCCGATCGTCTATCCGATAGTTAACGCGGCATGCAAGGCTGTAATACCCATAAGAGGTAAGAATGTCTAGAAAATGTCCTTTTGAACAGAGGTATAATATGCGATAGCCTGTATATGGGTTGCGGTATAGAAACAATACTGATCTTGATGTCGGCATCTTTCGCCGTGATCTTTTTCGGTGTCATATTATACATATATAGATCAGGAGGGCGTCAAACCCGTAATGAACGGGCTGTGCGTGATGAGTTGCGCATAGCCCGTGAAGAGTCTGCAAACGCGGCCCGGCAGCTTAGGGAGGAGCTCGCGAAGACGCAGAATGCCTTTACCGAGACGATAGTAAAAACCCTGAGCGAGATAGGAAGTTCCCAGACAGAACACCTGGAAGACCTATCCAGCCGTTTAAAGGAATTGACGGGCACAAATGAGTCGCGGATGGAAAGGTTGCGGGATATAGTCGACAGCCGTATGAAGAGTCTTCAGGAGGGCAATGAGAAAAAGCTCGATCAGATGCGTCATATCGTCGATGAAAGGCTTCAGGGGACCCTTGAAAAACGCCTTGGTGAATCATTCAAGCTGGTAAGCGAACGTCTTGAGGCTGTCCAAAGGGGGCTCGGCGAGATGCAGAATCTCGCTGCAGGGGTAGGTGACCTGAAAAGGGTACTCACCAATGTAAAGGTCCGGGGGACATGGGCGGAGATCCAACTGGGTGCGTTGCTCGAGCAGGTGCTCTCGCCGGATCAATATGCAAAGAATGTACAGGTAAAGCCGGATTCCAGAGAAACGGTCGAATATGCGATACGCCTGCCGGGAAGAGACGAGATGCCGGATTCTCGTGTCTGGCTCCCCATAGACTCGAAGTTCCCCCAGGAGGATTATCTGCGTCTGGTAGATGCATCGGAAAAGGCCGATACAGAGGCGCTCCAGAGGGCAACTGCCGGACTTTTGAAGACTGTCCAGGTCTCTGCCTCTCAGATCAGCTCAAGATATCTTGCCCCGCCCGAGACCACGGATTTTGCGATAATGTTCCTGCCCACAGAAGGGCTTTATGCAGAGGTGCTTCGTCAGCCGGGTCAGGTCGAGGAGATCCAGCAGAGATATCGGGTCGTAATAGCTGGCCCGTCAACCCTTGCCGCTATACTCAGCAGCATTCGTATGGGGTTTCAGACCTTTGCCCTAGAGAAACGTTCACATGAGGTATGGTCGGTCCTGGCTGCTGTAAAGACAGAGTTTGCAAGCTTCGGGGAGGTTCTTTCCAGGCTCAGGAGGCAATTGGCTATCGCCTCCAACACGGTAGAGAAGACAGAAAAGAGAACCAGGGCCATGACAAGAAAGCTCAGGGATGTACAGAGCCTTCCTGAGGATGAATCGTCTGCAGTATTGGGTATACGACAGGCGGATAACGATTATATAGATAAAGATGATATTTGATATGTCGTGGCTTGATCTGGAGGTTTTATTCTCAAACAAAGACGGGTGCAGGCTTTTAGGAGATTTTTATTTGTCTGCCTCGAGAAGGCTTTGGACCTTGAATAGGATAATGTGTGCGGGCGAGGGTTTTACAAGGTAAAGGTTCGCGCCTGCATCGAATGCGAGTTTCCTGTTGTCCTGGCTGTTTTCCGTTGTGAGCATTATTATCGGCAGATCTTTATACTGGGGGTCGTTACGTATGTTGCTTATGAACTCGATCCCGTCCATATTGGGCATATTCAGATCAGAGATTATAAGCTTGATGTCGGGATGCATGGCCAGTTTTTCCAGCGCATCGAAACCGTCACATGCCTCTACGATTCTGTAGTTCTTTGGTTTCAAGGTGTGTATAAGGAGTTTTCTTACGGTCGATGAATCATCCACAATCAATATCTTGTCCATATACTCCTCCACCTACTCTTTTTTGTAGCCCAGGGCGCCTGGAAAATGTACCAGCTTGAAGGCACGGGAAATATTGTGCAAGGATTCCGAATGTCCGATGAACAGATAGCCTCCCGGATTAAGATTGTCGTAAAGTTGGGCAACAAAACGTTTTTTTGCCTCATCGTCAAAGTATATGAGGACATTTCTGCAAAATATGATGTCAAAGTCCTTCATGAGACGGACCCTTTTCGTGTTGTTGAGATTAAGGTACTGGAGTTCGACGAGCATCCTGATCTCATCGTTGATCTTGTATGATGTCCCGTTGGGCATGAAATACTTGTTTTTTATCTCCGGCGGCACGGATCTCAGGGTATACTCGTTATATGTGGCGGATCTGGCCGATCTGAGTGCCTTTTCGCTGATATCGCTGGCAAATATTTTGATGTCCCACTCTGAAAGCCTTTCATTGAGTAATTCCTTTATAATGATTCCCATTGTGTAGGGCTCGTCCCCTGTTGAACACCCCGCAGACCACATCCTCAAGACCTTATTGTCGAGATCCCCCTTTTTTTCCATTATCTCGGGCAGCGCCTTTTCCTGGAATGCCTGTATCTGTGGAGGACTTCTGAAAAAGCTGGTCTCGTTTGTGGTTATCGAATCAAACAGGGCGCGTATCTCTTTGCCCGCCTGTGGATCGTATTTCAGGAGGTAATAGTATTTGTCGTAATCGGAAAGGTTGTTTGCCCTTAGTCTCAAAGAAAGCCTGTTTTCCAGCTGAGCCTTTTTCGTGTCGGAAAAGTAGATGCCGGAGTTTTCATAGATGAAGTCCCTCAACAGCCTGAAGGTGTTGTCGGTCATCAGTGATGAGGAGGTTGTACTGAATTCACTCACTCTTGCCGGCCCCTTTATCATCCTCTGTTATAGAGGCTATGTATGTCTTCACCTCGGCGCTCATGTCCTCTATCTCAAAGGTCATCTTTTCCAGGTCGAGATCATCCATGGGATATCCCAGACCTTTAAGTATATTCCAGGAGTCTTCATCTTTAAGCACATAACAACTGTTTTGATCTCCAAAGGAGAGTATGGACGATTTTGCCAGGATATCGGAAAGCGATATCAGTGCCGTGATCTCCTTGGACTCTGCATTGGATGGATCATGATGCCATAGGTTGATATCTGCAAGGTAAGAGGGCAGGTTCCACCTGGACATGAGAAAATGGCCGATCTCCATATGGTTGGTGCCTAATAATTCCATCTCGGCTTCATAGATGGGGCAACCCGTCTTCTTGCTCATTTCATGGGATTGAATGAATTCATCATGACAGTATTCGTCAAGTATGATCTTGCCTATGTCATGCAGAAGACCTCCTACGAATTCCTTGCCCTTGTTCTGCATGCACAGTTTTTTGTCTATGTACTTGGCTATCAGGCCTGTCGCAACGCAGTGTTCCCAGAATGAATTCCTTATAGAAGCGCTCTCGCTGTTTTTAGGTGGAAGTATGGATAATGCCGAGACCGATGTGATGATGCTTATTATCTCGCTGAGACCCATCAACACCAGCGCCCTGTGAAGCGTGTCTATCTGTCTTGACCCCCTCCTGTAGTAGGCGGAGTTGGCCATCTTTAAGACCTTTGTGGCCAGCGGAGGGTCCGTATAGATCCTCTCTGAGATCTGATTGATCGAGATGTCCGAAGATTGCGCCAGTCTTATCACATCCATGGAAACCGATGGCAGTGTCGGTAGATCCTCGATGTTCTTTATCTTTTCAAAGATATTCTGTGCCATCTTCAGAAAGAGACTCCTTGTAGTTTGTCCAAGGCCTCTGCGGCCGCCCTGGCTATGTCAAGATTGTCATGATCCATGTAGATCTCGATCTCATCGGCAAGGGATTCATCCCCCCACTCGCCCAGTGTTTTGATTACCGATATCTTCAGGAAATCAGGCCCCTCCTCAAGTATGTTGAGGAGCTTTGATCTTGATTGATCATCCCTGAATTGGCCAAGGGCCTCGATGGCGTGATGAGCTGTCCACATCTCGGTGCTCGATACGGCATCCTCTATGTACGACCTGAACGTATCGATCTTTCGTTGTCCTACTATGTCTATGGCGAGGTGGCGTATATTGTCATTTTCATCGGTTAAAAGCGCTGTAATAAGGTCATTGTCAATGGGTGTCACGGCTTCCTTTGCGATTTGAGCTGCATACAGCCTCGCCTTAGGGTCCTGATCCCTGAGCATGTAGATGACAGCCTTTGTGATGTTTTCGCTTTCCACCATCTTCAGCCCTTTAAGGCCCATGATCCTGTTTGACGGGTCATTGTCGTAAACCAGTTCGTTGAAGACATCCTCGGCGCGGTTGGTGCCTATGTTGGATATGGCATTTATGGTGATGTTGCGTACATCAGGGTATGGATGACCCAGATATTTTCTCAGTTCGTCGATGTCTTTAGAATCACCAAGTCTTCCTATGGCGTTTATCGAGGATGACGCCACATGACCGTCAGGGTCGCTCATCAGGGTCAGGAGGGTCTTTTTGCATAGAGGGCCTCCGATATTGGCTATGGCGTCTGTCATAGACCTTTTCACATACACATCTTCCGAGGGCAGTCTTTTTATAAGCTCCCTGGCCTGGTCTTCCCCGCCGATCCTGCCTAGGATCTCAGCGGCGAGGGTCTTGAGCTTTTCCTTTTCGTCCAGTAGGCCTATAACGCTATCCACATCTCCCAATCCTATCAATGCATTCTTTATATCAGCCCATTTCTCAGGCTCGGCATCCGGTTCGATCTTTTTTGCGAGATCTGTTATAGGGACTATGCTCTGTGTGTCACCTATACGCATCAGGGTCGCCAGCATAAGATGTTGCATGTCGTCATCGGCCTCGACCAGGTTTTCCTCCAGGATATACTTGATCAACTGAGAGTCTTTCTTTTCAAGGGATGCGATATCATCGGTAGATATTATCTTGAGTAATGTCTGTACTATATAAAATTCTATATATTTATCCGAGTCGCCCAGCATCTCTATAAGAGAGGACACCGCGTTTTTGGATTTTATGCTCCCGAGTGTCTCCAGGATCGCACACATGGTAATCTCATCGTTTTTCCAACGCTTCAGTTCAGTTAGGAGAAAACCGACGACATCTTCATGAGGGATTTGGCCGAGGGCCTCTATGACCGAAAAACGCACCCATTCTTCATCGTTTATGAGGTTTTTCAGGTGATCGAAGGCCTTAGGGTCTGCTATGGTGCCGAGTGATATGACAGCCGCATTTCTTACGTTGGATAGAGAATCATAAAGGCCGTTTATAAGTGTGTCCACGCTTTCAAGATTTCCTATGGATCCAAGGATGTCAATGATGAACAGACGCACATTATCGTTAGGGTCTTTTGATAGAGCGTGCAGGATTTCAAGGCCGTCCTCGCCGATTTTTCTCAATATGTCTATCGCGGCATTGCGGATACCCGGGTCTTCATGGGAAAGGAGGGGTACCATCTTTTCAATGGCATATCTGCCGCCCAGAATGGTTATGGAGTTTTGAGCCGCATCCCTTACTCCGCTGTTTGTATCCTGCAAAAGCCTCTGTAGTCTGTCTAACGATTCTTCCCCTCCGGTTTCTGAAAGCATTACAGCGGCTTCACGCCTCACCGAAGAGTCATCCGAGCAAACCATGCTGTCTATTTCTGTAAAATCCATAATATACCTTTATACAACATCTATCTGTAAAGATTGCATTCTTACTCTAACCACTGTAGTCTCTATATACTGTCTAACGCATTTCATACTGTATAAAAGACACATCCTTGACATTGAGATCCTTGAGGTCTTCCCTGATCATCTCGCCCAGCTCTTTTTTGGTGTATACATCTGCATTTGTTGAGAGTCGGTTGAAGATATGGTTGCGTATTTCATAGATATTGCTCTCTACATTGGCGGCCATGCCTACAGCGATGTGAAGGCTTAACTGGGCTATGAGTATTCCGGATCTTTTTTTGTTTTTAGGGCTGTAAAGGACCATGAAGGGATCGAGCATGATATCGTTTTCAGGTGTATAGGTCTCGACCGGTTGGTTAATGGTGACAACGCTTGAATCAGGGGCATACACCGAATCTTTCTGTGAGGAAAAATACCATAATGCCGCGCTCAGCGAGATGATGATCACCAGTCCGACAGAGGCCAGTACTATTGGAATCGTCTTTTTTGGTTTGCCCGATTCCCGGGTCTTGCCTTTTTGTTCGGCAACCTGTCCCTTTTCTCCATGCCCCTGTACTCTGACATCGGATAAGGGGATCCCTCCGCTGTCAAGCTCGGCCTTATCTTCAAATAAGATGCCTTCCTTATCAAGGTCAGCCTTTTTATCGGGTGTATCAGACACATCAACTCCTATTTATTAAATATCTGGTTAATCTTCTGGCCGAGTGTTTCAGCTGTAAACGGCTTTACGATATAATTACTGACACCTGACTTTACCGCCTCTATGATGTTTTCCTGCTGGGCCTCTGCTGTTACCATCAGGAAGGGTATATCCTTCAATGCATCATCGGACCTGACCGCCTTTAAGAGTTCCAGCCCGGTCATTTTGGGCATGTTCCAGTCGGAGACCACCATATCGATCTTTTCTTTCTGGAGAAGATCTATCGCTGTTGATCCGTCATCTGCCTCAACAATATTGTTATAGTTCAATTGTCGCAGGATGTTCTTTACTATTCGGCGCATAGTAGAGAAATCATCAACAATAAGGATCTTTATGTTTTTGTCTATAGCCATATAAAAGCCTCCAGGATCATTTTCTTGTAATAGGTATATCGTACTTTATGCACTAGACCTTGACCTCTTTTAGAATTTTTTGCATTTTTGAGCGCAACCTCAATACAGCCTTGGTATGTATCTGTGATACCCTCGATTCGGTAAATTTCAGCACATGGCCTATTTCCTTCATTGTCAACTCGTCGTAGTAATAAAGGGATATGACCATTCGTTCCTTTTCAGACAACGATTGTATGGCCGTGGCCACCATGTCCCTTATCTCGGCAAAGCTTATCTTATGGGAGGGCCAGTCCTTTTCATCCTGGATGATAAACTCAATGAGGTTGCGTTTGGAGAGGTCGCTATCTTCTTCTCCGAGATCGTCCAGGCTCAACAGCGACACGGAAGCGGTCTCGGAAAGGAGCCTGTAGAAGCTGTCCATGTCGATGTTCATCTCTCGGGCGACCTCTTCGTCTTTTGCCGGTCTGCCGAGAGAAAACTCGAGTTTTGCATAGGCATCTTCTACCTTGCGGGCCTTCTGGCGGACCGAACGGGGTACCCAGTCCATCGATCTGAGCTCATCAAGTATAGCACCGCGTATCCTGAACTCTGCATAGGTCTTGAACTTGATCTGCTTGGATGCGTCGAATTTTTCTATCGCATCCATAAGCCCTATGACGCCTGCATTTATCAGATCATTGAGATCGATGTGCGGCGGTAACCTTATAGCGATACGGCTTGCTATATACTTAATAAGCGGCGCAAACTCATTAATAACCTTGGCCCTTATCTTCGGGTTGAGCTTTTGATCTTCAGTAAGCTCAGTAAATGCTATATCCTGCATGGCTAGACCCTTTCACCTGGTTTATCAGCATCCTTCTTAAGAAGAATTGCAGGTTGCCGTCATTTTGTGTCCGGGAAAGATGCTCCAGACGGTTTACAATGTTTGTCAACCTCACGGTGGCCTCGCTGCAAGGGTTTACCCCTACAAAGGCCTTTTGCCCTTTTATACACTCGGGGATACACCTATCATTGGGTATAGAGCCGAGCATGTCAAGGGCTACATCTCCAAGAAACCTCTCACACACCATAGTTAATTTTTTTGCCACAAGATCTCCTTCCATTAACGATGATACATTGTTTACGACGAGGTTGAATTTTTTTACCCCGTATTGTTTCCTCATTACCTTGATAAGCGCATATGCATCGGTTATCGACGTGGGTTCCGGTGTGGCTACGACCAATACACGATGCGCCGCTGCATTGAAGTACATGACATTTCTCGATATCCCCGCGCCGGTGTCTATAAGCATATAGTCTATATCCTGATCAAAGTAGTCCAGGGAGTTCATCAGGCACATCTGCTGTTCGTTGGAGAGGTCAGAGAGTTCCTGTATGCCTGAAGATGCAGGTATTACCTTTATCCCGCCAGGCCCCTCCACTATGATATCTTCCAGGAGGCACTGGCCTTCCAGGACGTGCTTGATATTGTTTTTTGGGGTAAGCCCGAGCATCACATCTATGTTGGCGAGTCCCAGGTCTGCATCAAGTACAAGCACCTTTTTCCCCCGTGAGGCAAGGATTATGGCCATATTGACCACGATGCTGGTCTTGCCTACCCCCCCCTTGCCGGATGTGACGGAAACAACCTGCGGATAAGAGTTGTTGCCTCCCCCCTCTAATATCTTTCTCAATGTATGCGCCTGATCTTTCATGATATTTCTCCGAGACAACGGTTTATGATCTTTGCAGGTGTTGCAGGCTCTATATCCTCCGGTACCCTCTGGCCTGTTGTGATATATGAGATAGGGGTTCTGAACAAGAGATTGTGCGTAATAATCGACCCTAGTTGCAGGGCCTCATCGGCCTTGGTAAATATCATACGGTCTATATCCAGCCTGGAGAAACACTTGGTGATCTTGTCCATTTCACGGTCCCTTGTCGCTACCGGGATCAGGAGGAATTTTAATATGGGGATGCCCTCGAAATACCTCTTCAGGTCAGAGATGGTATCTTCGCGGAATGCAGACCTTCCCACCGTGTCGATCAAGATAAGGTCCATGCCGTCAAGCTGAGACATGGCATTCTTGAACTCGGACTCTGTTGTTGCCGAAATAAACGGTATGTTTAATATCTTGGCATAAATGCGGCCTTGATCCACGGCCCCTATCCTGTAGGTGTCCAGGGTTATGAGTCCGACCTTCTTGTGCTCGTTCAACACTGCCATGGCGGCTATTTTGGCGATGGTTGTCGTTTTTCCGACACCTGTAGTCCCGAGGAACGCCCATGTCTTCTCCCCGGTTGCGGTCTTCGTTCGGAGGATCTTTTTCAGGAGGTCTCCTGTTTCTTTAACATCTGCGTCCTTGCCCAGTTTGCTTAGGATCATGTCAGTCAGGTTGGCGCGTATGCCCGTGCCTATAAGGGTATTTCTGGTGGGATTGTCTTTGTGTAAAGTGGCCCCGGTATGGGCGATGAGATCCTTCATCATGCATTTTAATTCTATGAGATCTTCCGATAGATGCTCTACATTAACGGGGCCTTCCTGTGCGCGGGCCTTTACCGGAGGTACTATCATGGCAGGCGGATTTTCCTTGAAATGGCTCTGGTAGATGTTGTCATCATAATCCACCGCTGCAATGACCTCGATCAAGGGCTTTGTCATGATTCCGAAGTCATTGTCCTGGACCTCTTTGGTCGATATTATTACCGCCTCGGGCCCGAGATCCTTTTTGATCTGAGAAAGCACGTCTTTCATCGAAGAGGCTGTGAATGTCTTAATTTGCATCTACCCTTACCATCCCCAAATTTTTAATGGTTATTTCAGGTGGTATCTCGTTATGGGAGAGAACCACAAGGTCCGGCATGTATCTTTCAAGCAGGCGTTTTATGTACGGCCTGGTTGCCGGAGACGTCAGTAATATAGGAACAAGACCCTGTTTGCCCACGTTGCTTACCTCCTTGTTTAACGTCATGAGTATCTTTTGTGACTTATCAGGATCTAATGCAAGATACGAACCATGATCCGTGTGCTGTATGGAATTGGCGATCATTCCGTCAATAGAGGGGTCCAGGGCCATTACATTGATCGCATTGTTCTGGACATAGGGTGAACTGATCATACGCATGAGGGCTTGTCTGACATATTCCGTCAAAATATCCGGATCTTTTGTCAGGGTTCCGAAGTCTGCCAGGGTCTCGAGTATCGTAAGGATATTCTTTATGGGGACCTTTTCCTTAAGGAGGTTTTTCAATACCCTGAGCACTGTGCCTGCTGCCATGGTCCCGGGTATCAGCTCTTCGATGACCTTTGGATGAGATCTTGACACCGTATCCAGTATTGCCTGCAGTTCCTGCCTTCCCAGGAGGTCATGTGCGTTATTTTTGACGACCTCGGTGAGGTGTGTTGCCACCACGGTTGAGGTGTCGACAACGGTCAGGCCTGAAAGCTGGGCCCTTTCCGTATCCGTCTTTTTGATCCACAGGGCAGGGAGGCCGAATGCCGGTTCTTTGACGGGTATGCCGGGTATGTCTGTTTCCACCTCTTCGGGATTCAGCACCATGAATCTGTCTACCATGGCGTCTCCGTGTGCAATCTCCGAACCCTTCAGGAACAGCTTGTATTCATTGGGCTTGAGTTCGAGGTTGTCCCTGACATGGATGGGCGGAACTATAATGCCCATTTCACCGGCGATGGTCTTGCGCATGCCTTTTATGCGCGTCAAGAGTTCGCCTCCCTGGGATGTGTCTACAAGGGTGATCAGGCCATAGCCGACTTCAAACTCCAGGATATCCATGGGTAGAAGCATCTCCGGTGAGACCTCATCTTCTTGCTGCGGTTTTTCCTCCTCATCGTTTTCTTCAGGCTTGATGCGAAGGTTGATCCAGCCTACACCGGCCATTATCAATGCTATGCCGATAAAGGGGAGGTGGGGCATGCCCGGGACAAGACCGAAAAAGAATATGATCACAGATGCGGAGAACAGTGCCATGGGCTGGAAGGACAGCTGTTCGGAGAGCTGTCTGCCTATGGATTTGTCGGCTGCGGACTGTGTAACCACGATACCTGCGGCCGATGAGATGATCAGCGCAGGGATCTGAGAAACAAGGCCGTCACCTATGGTAAGGGTTGTATATGTGGTAAGGGCCTCGTTGAAGGGCATACCATTCTGCAGCACACCTATGATGATACCGCCTATAATATTGATAAAGGTAATTACAATACCTGCAATGGCATCGCCCCTGACGAATTTCGTCGCACCGTCCATAGCCCCGTAAAATTCAGCCTCTCTGCTTATATGTTCTCTCCTGGTCTTTGCCTCCTGCTCTGTGATTATGCCGGCATTGAGGTCTGCATCGATGGCCATCTGTTTTCCGGGCATGGCGTCGAGTGTAAACCTTGCAGTGACCTCACCGATACGTGTTGCGCCTTTTGTTATTACAACGAAATTGATGAGGACAAATATCGCAAAGACTACGAAGCCTACTACATAGCTTCCTCCTATGACGAATTGACCGAAGGTGTTTATGACCCGGCCTGCTGCAAGCTCGCCCTCGGACCCATGAAGGAGGATGAGCCTTGTGGAGGCTATATTTAAGGATAGCCTGTAGAGTGTAACGACAAGGAGCAGGGAGGGGAATACCGAGAAGTTGAGGGGGTTGGTCGTATACATGCTTACCATGAGTATGATTATGCCTATGGTGATGCTGAAGGTCAGCAGGATGTCGAGGATAAAGGTCGGCAGGGGTATCAGGACGACTACCAGTACAACGAGGACACCGACAGCCATGATAACATCGCTTGCAACCTTGTCAGGAAAACCCGTGGGAACCGTCAATTTATCCGCCATTATTCGTTACCCCGTCTTGAGTCTGTATACATAGGCCAGTACCTCGGCTACGGCCTTGTACCACTGTTCGGGTATTGCCTCTCCTATGTCGACCGATTTGTACAATGCCCGTGCCAGGGGCTTGTTCTCGACGATGGGGATATGTGAATCCCGGGCAACTTCCTTGATTTTCTCCGCCAATATTCCTGCTCCTTTTGCCAGTACGACCGGTGCCAGCATCTTGCCACGTTCATATTGCAAGGCTATTGCCAAATGTGTAGGGTTGGTGATGATAACGTCGGCCTTCGGCACATCTTTCATCATCCGTTTCTTGGCCATGTGAAGCTGTATGGATCTGATTCTGCTCTTGATCATCGGATTACCGTCGGATTGCTTGGATTCATCCTTGATTTCCTGCTTGGTCATCATGATATCTTGCACATACTGCCATTTCTGAAACGAATAATCGGCAACGGCAATGAGTATGAAAACCCATAGTGCATCCCAGAGGAGGTGCATAATCGATCGGAAAAAGGTCAAAGCAATGACGCTCGGGTCGCTGTCTATGAGCGGGGGGAATACCGGCAGTTCGCGCATGATGGAGCGATAGGCCACCCATCCGATAATGACGAGTATCAGGATCGTCTTGAGCATCTGTTCAAGGCTCTTTGCGGAGAGGAACTTGTTTTTGAAACCAGTGATCGGATTCAGCTTGGATAACTTCGGGATTATCGGTTCACCGCTCATGACAAAGCCTATCTGTATAAAATTTGACAAAAGGCCGATACAGAGAAAGACTAAAAATATAGGTATGACCAGATATGCCAATTCTATGACGCCTTTTTTGAAGATAGACACGAGTGCGTCCTGGGAGCCGTCCCATGCCATGGTGTTGCCCAGGTAGGAGCTGACGATAAAACCGAGTTTGGAGGCAACCGATGGTATGTAGAAATAGAATGAGATTATAGTTGCAAGGAACAAAAAGGCTGTCGAGACATCGGTGCTCTTGCATACTTGGCCTTTTTCCCTGGATTCGCGTATCTTTTTACTGGTAGGTTGTTCGGTACGCTCCTGGCCGTTCTCGTTTTCTTTTGCCATAACAACAGATTAATGCGAAAATCATACCATCTTGAAGTTCTCGGCACGCCGGAGAGGTTTTGCCCTATACAATTATCAATTTTCATGTAAGATATTTCTATGATTGTTCTTGAGCATGTATCAAAGACATATCATGATTCAGTGCATGCGCTAAAGGATGTATCTCTGCATATAAAAAAGGGTGAGTGCTGTTTTGTCGTAGGGCCATCAGGCGCGGGAAAGACAACGCTTTTCAAGTTGTTGTATGCCATGGAACGTCCTACTGCGGGGTCTGTTTATCTGCATGACAGGGATATCTGCACCCTTAACGAAAGGGATGTCCAGGCAATGAGGCGGGGCATGGGTTTTGTGTTCCAGGATTTCAAGCTTATCAACGACTGGACTGTCTACGACAATACAGCCATCATGCTCCAGATACTTTACAAACCGTCAATATATATACGTAGCAGGGTGTGGAAAATGCTCAAGTGGGTCGGTCTGCAGCATAAGGTGTATGAAAAGGCCGGAAACCTTTCGGGTGGTGAAAGGCAGCGCCTGGCGCTGGTCAGGTCCATTATCCACGATCCTGACATCATTATCGCGGATGAGCCTTTGGAAAGCCTTGACGAAGAAATAGCCGGCTATATTATGGATGTATTCTGCCGGCTCAAAAAAAAGGGTACGACTATTGTGTTTGCGGGTCATAAGCAAGATACGCCTTTGGATTATTCCAGGTTAATATTTATGGATAAGGGCGTTATATTGAATGATTAAATATCTATGACAAGGATATCATACATCATCGGGCTTATAAAAAGGGGGGTTTGTCTAAGGCCCTGGGGCAGTATGCTTACCCTGGTTGCATGCTGGTTCGCGTTAAGCCAGCTGGTTCTGGTCCTGTATGTTGTAGAGACAGCCAACAGGGCGACCCTGATGCCGGGTACGACAAACTCTATGATGGCCTATCTCGTCTCGCCCCTTGCTGATACCCGTATCGATGCCATACAGGACAGGATATCTGTCATGGACGAGGTCTCCCGTGTAGAATACATACCCAGGAGGCAGGGGCTTGCAAGGATGAAGCAATGGCTCGGTCCGGATAATCCGTTGATAGACGGTCTTGATCCCGAGGTCCTGCCTGATGCCCTTGAGATAAGGATAAGACGTAAGCACTCAGGAGAGATGCAGTCTATTGCTGCGGGATTGCTGGCGATAGAGGAGATCGAGGATGTCAGGTACAGCAGGGGCATCATAGGTCATATAGCGGGTTCATTTCGTATAATCTGCATTGTGAGTGCATTGATAACCCTTATCGTGGTTATATGCCTGAGTCTTGTAATATTCCTTTCAATCCGGGTGGGTATAGCTGCAAGGGCCCGTGAGGTGGAGGTGATGAGCCTGTTGGGGGCGGACGGTTTTTTTCTGTATGCCCCATACCTTATAGAGGCATGTCTTTACGGCATTATCGGATCGTTGCTCGCGCTCGGTTCAACCCAGGTGGTAATCAATAGTTTGCTTGGGCGTGTGCCTGTCTTTTTGAGCCTGGTTATGCCCTTAAATATTCACCATATCATAGAGGTTATATTTTTTGCATGTCTGTGCTCTATAACAGCGGCAGTGCTTGCGATAAGAGGAAGCAGGCATGTGTAAGAGGTTTTTTTTTATGCTCTGCTGTATACTTCCGGTCAGTATTTGTCTCAGCGCGAATGTTTCGGCCGATGACGAGGTGCAAAGGCTCGAAGAGATCGGAAGCAAGGCCAGGATCATAGATGCCAAAAGGTGCCGGGAGGAAAAGAGGTTGCAGGATATCGATGCGAGGATCTACAGCCACCATCTTGTTATAACAGACGTTAAAGAGGATATAGGGGAAAGGTCCAGGCAGGTGCGGTATTATGAGCTGCAGGTCGATCACTATAAATCCGCGCTGAAGAGGTCACGCGGTGCCCTGAAGGCCAAGTGGGTGGGTCTGTACAAGGGGACATTTCTGGACATAATAGACGCCTTTTGCGGCAACGGGGAGTATGTCGGCTATTTAAAGCCGATTATAGATCAGGACCGGGATATGCTCGATGAATACAGATCAATACAGATCGAGATGAAAGAGGCAGGCAAGAGGCTCGATATGGCGACCGAATCATTGAGGGCGGACCTGGACAGACTGGAGCAAAAGGAACAGGTATTTAATGAAGAGCGCGAAGAAAAGGCCGATCTCATCACGTCTCTACATTATGAATCTCAGGCCTATCAGCAGGAGATGAAGAGGCTTCTCAAACGCATACGAAAAAAGGAAAAGAAAAAAGCAGTGTCCGGCCCTGCCCTGAAAAAGGGCGGTCTGCCGTGGCCTGTTGACGGGGAGATCGTAAGGGGTTTCGGGACATATATGGTAGGCGGGACACCTCAGATCTCACACGGCATAGATATCAGGGCGAAACAAGGATCGGATGTGCGAAGCGTCTCCTCCGGCAAGGTCGTATATGTAAACTGGATGGGCAAGTACGGTAACACCATGATCCTCGACCACGGTGGCGGATATTATTCGATCTATGCTCATGTAGGAAGGTCCTTGAAGTCAACCGGAGACACCGTGCGCAAGAAAGACACCATAGCCCTGGTAGGTCAAAGCGGGGATGTATTGAACCCGACGCTCCATTTTGAGATACGCCTCCATGAAAGGCCCGTGGATCCCGCCCAGTGGCTCATGAAACAATAGAAAATGTTTAATCGTCGGATTATGTGTGGTATAAGCCGATATGAACAAAGATACAGGCAAGGCGAAATAGTCGTACAGGAGAATGTATGAGGATAAATAAGGCTGTTTTTTTTGGTGTAATAGTACCGGTTATGTTTCTGGGCTTCGTGTGTTTCAACTATGCAAAGGAGCTGAAGGCGGATACGTCGGAGGTATACCCGCAACTCCAGAAGTTTACGGATTGTCTGGAGCTTATCCAAAAGAATTATGTGGAGAATGTGCCCCCGGAAAAACTCATAGAGGGTGCTATAAAGGGGATGACATCCGAGCTTGACCCGCATTCGACATACCTCACCAAAGAGGGCTACAAGGAGATGCAGATAAGCACCACGGGTTCCTTCGGCGGGCTTGGTATAGAGGTGGGCATCAGGGACGGGTATTTGACCGTTATATCGCCTATCGATGGGACACCGGCATTTGAGGCGGGCATACAGCCCGGGGACAGGCTGGTAAAGATCGAAGGGCTGATAACCGTTGACATGAGCCTCGATGAGGCGGTCAAGCTGCTCAGGGGCCCGAAGGGGAGCAAGGTTACCATAACCATAGAGAGACTGTCCGAGGAAAAGCCCTTTGATCTGGTTATTACAAGGGCGATAATCCATATAGAAAGTGTCAAGACAGAGATGCTAGAAGACGGGTACGGGTATATAAAGGTCAGGAGTTTTCAGGTGGATACCGCTAAATCCATAGAGGATGCCCTCAAGGATATGGGCAGCCTCAAGGGGTTGATCCTTGATCTGCGTTTTAACCCCGGCGGACTCCTTGATCAGGCAGTAGAGGTGAGTGACCTGTTCCTTGATGAGGGCAAGATCGTATATACCGATGGACGCAAACCCGAAGACAAAACCGAATATTTCGCCCATAAAGAGGGCACCTATACGGATTTCCCCATGGTCGTCCTGATAAATGGCGGCAGTGCAAGCGCTGCCGAGATCGTTTCCGGGGCATTGCAGGATAACAAGCGTTCAATAATAGTAGGTGTAAAGAGTTTCGGCAAGGCATCTGTCCAGAGCATTCGCCCGTTAAGCGACGGATCGGCCATAAAACTTACCGTGGCAAGGTATTATACGCCGTCAGGGACCTCGATCCAGGCAAAGGGTATAGTGCCGGACATATGGGTCGAGCAGAGGATCTCCGAAGAGGATGAAACAGGCGCCCAGAGGTTTATCCGCGAAAAGGATCTCAGGGATCACCTTGCCCCGGAGGAAGACGGTAAGGAGCCTGAAAAGGATAAGGAAAACGATCTTCTGGAAACAGATAATCAGCTCAAGTACGGCCTGGATCTCCTGAAGTCATGGGATGTCTTCAATGCAGTGAATAATGCGGCATGAACATAAAATCTGACAGAAGGATCGCGGTCTTCGCCGTACTCATAGCAGCAGCCCTGCTTGCAGGGCTTACCTTTCTTGTTGCGCGGTTTCACAGCCAGGACAGTGAATTGTCTGGCGGAGATAATCAATTTTATGGTGATGCAGTCCTTCAGGAGATCCTGATCAAGGGGTGTCTTTTTGATCTTGGTATAGATAAGGCGGCTATAGCAGTAGAGGGTCTGACGATAAGGGTCAGTGTCAAAGACGAGATCGAAGAGTTAGGGGTAGACTCTGCATTCGAGCCCATTAAGGGTATTGCACAGGTAAATCCGCTCGAAGATAAGACCACGCGCATCCTGTTCGGCGAAACCACCTGGGCGGTACTCTGGCAGGCCCCGGCAGACAAGAACGCTCAGGTTGCTATTATTGTTGACGATATTGGGCTCGACCTGAAGATGGCCATGCGTTTTTCCGCCATAGATGCGGACCTGACGTTTTCCATACTGCCGATGAGGCCGTATTCGATAAAGACCGCTGAATATCTTCACGGCCTGGGTAAAGAGATAATGCTGCACCTGCCCATGGAGGGTAACGGGAAAAATCCGGGTGAGGGGGCGATATTGCTGAACATGTGTCCTGTAGAGGTCAGCGCGGTTTTGATCAGTGATCTGGAAAAGGTACCGTACATATCAGGTGTAAACAATCATATGGGGTCAAGGGTAACGCCGGATAAAACCATCATGACCATTATCCACAAGGAACTGAAAAAACGTGGATTGTTCTTTATAGACAGCCTCACGACCAGTAGATCCGTATGCAGTGAGGTCGCAGGGGATGTGGGCATCAGGTTCAATGCCCGTGACATATTTTTTGATAATGAAAGGTCGTATTCCTATATCAAGGGGCAGCTCGATAAACTGGTCGCCATAGCGCGCGCATATCCGGATGCCATAGGCATATGCCACCCCTATCCGGTGACGTTAGAGGTCCTCTCAAAGGAATTGCCCGGGTTGAAGGACAGGGGTGTAGAGGTGGTCAGGGTATCGAGCTTTGTGCAGGATTGATGTTTCATAACCTATGCCGGATAAGGGTCACTGTCTCTTTTTTGCAAATTCACCCTGTATCTGTTGTAATAAAACAACAACCTGTATGGATATTACATGCCAGGTCATTGATATCCTTGTAGATAGCCGATGGCACGCATGTTGCTAATATCAACTTGGGTTGCTGGGATAGCGTGTTCGATAAAACACGCTATCTTTGTAAGCCGGATTAAGTAATTGGGGGTAAAGGTTTGGATCATCAATAGAACATATTTATATGTATGATTGTTTTATTGTTGACAAAAGGCAGTGCAATTTATAATAAATCATGTGTTAGATCTTTATTATTTATTGCATAAAAGGTTAAAAAAATAAAAAAAGATTTAGTAGAGGAGGAGAAATATGAAAAAAAGGTATCTAGTTTTAATCGCGCTACTCATGCTCGGTTTCGTCGTGGCAGGGTGTGACAAGGGCAGTGACAGTCTTGCTGTCGACAACCTGAACCCGGATGTGTTTACGCCGATGGGTTCTATATCCGGTGTGGTCTGGGACGATTGCCTCAGCTTACCTGTTCCGGGTGCAAAGGTCAGCGTCAACTACAGCGGCGGAGTGCATACCGTTGTCACAGGTGAGGACGGGACATACGGTTTCAGTGATGTTCCTGCAAACACGGAATTGGCTGCAGGCGGTGATTCCTATACCGTTGTATGTGATTTGACCGATGTTGCCAGCACCTTTGCAGTATACGGATACGCTCTGACCAATACAGTCGATGTATACTATGACGACCTTGAAGATGGTCAAAACTCAGGTTTTGTCGGTGATGCAACAGAGGGCGGCAGCGGTGCAGATACCCCTGTCAACAACCTCAATGCAAATTGTGACTTCGGTGTGGCTACACCGAGCGGTACAATCTCAGGTGTTATTTATGACGTGACAACAGGCAAGGCACCGACAGCTGCAACGGTTACACTTTATGCAGCTCTCGCCGATATGGTTGTCGGAACAACAACCTCGGATGCAACAACCGGTGCATTCTCATTCAGCAATGTTGTCCCAAGCGAAACAACAGGCATCAATTATAAACTGAGGGTTAAGAAGGCAGGGTATGTCATCGCTAATCAGGATGCCAATTGCGTAACAGATGATGGTACATGCTACGTAGTAGACGTAACATGCCCAGTCCTCTGCCCGGCAGCAGGCACCGGCGATACATTATCAGGTGTCAACGTCAATATCTGGGCAGATACAACTGCGATTACAGACCAGACAGCACCTTTCATAACATCAGTACTTAATGGTACAACCGAGGTCTATGACGATGATGATATATCAGCAGCAGTTTCAACTCTTGCCATCAACTTCAGCGAGGCAATGGATACAGGTCATACTGCTAAAGATGCTATAACAGATTTAAAAGCTTCTGGATTTACTGTAACAGTAACAAGTGGTGGAGCTGGTGGAGCAACAATTACACCAAATGCAGCTAATATAATTGATTTTGCTACTGATGCAGATTGCGATACAACCGTTGCATGGGACACAGCAGGTGATACAATAACAATAACATTGGCAACAAAATCATCAGCTGAATTAATGCTGGATGGTGTAGTTGCAGCAGCAATGGGTGCTCAGCTGCCAGCATGGACTACAGCCAACTGCACGGCAGCAGTAACTGGCGCTGTGGGTATTTATACACTGGAAATCACAGAAAATTGGAACAACCTCATGGATGTAAATTTCAATCCATGGTTGGTAGCTAACTTTGATGTAGTTTCTAATGCCGATGGTTATCCAGCTACATCTGCTTATACTTATCCACCAGGTGTAGGATATCAGAATGGCGTAATTTTCACCCCAACAATAGGAGTTGGCTCTGAAAGAGTAACACTCACTCTGAACAGAATCGAATAATATTCGGTTTTAATCAACAAAAAGGGGATGCCTATGGGCATCCCCTTTTTTTATGCTTATCACCCTTATAAATAACCACAGTTTGTGATATGGATTACCTTTAGAGAATCAGAATCTTGATGGGATAAATAACCTTTGAAACATAATATATATGTTAGATAGATATCATCTAAAACAACACATCCTGCCATCGGCAATCCTTATAATAGTATGCATCCTGATATATTCAAACACCCTGGAAGTCCCGTTCGTATTCGATGACAGGCCCAACATCGTAAAGAACGAATCCATACGTATCGATGATATAAAACCGGAGAGCATAATACGTGCGGCAAGCAACAATTTCTGCAAGAACAGGCCGGTGGCATACATCACCTTTGCAATAAATTATTATCTCGGAATCTATGACGTAAAGGGATACCACCTGGTAAACATCAGCGTACATGTCATCAATTCCATGTTGCTGTTTTATCTGTTCAGGATGACACTTGTCCTTATCTATAAAAGAAAAGGCGATATGCACGACCATAGTATCAGTTGCATAGCCTTTGCAGCGGCATTGATATGGCTTGTGCACCCCCTGCATACACAATCGGTAACATACATTGTTCAGCGGATGACTAGCCTATGCTCCATGTTCTTCTTGGGCTCGATGATATCCTATATAACAGCGAGGTTCTCCGCTAAAAGCCTGGTAAGGTATGCCCTCTTTTCGTTATGCATACTCTCGGGCATGCTTTCTATGATGACAAAGGAAAATGCAGCTACATTGCCGGTATTTATATTCCTGTATGAATGGTATTTTATTCAGGATCAATCCGTTAAATGGATTAAACAGAGATGTTTAATAATCATACCCGGCATAGCCGTGTTTCTGCTGATTGTTCTTTTATATCTCGGTATAAACCCGGTAGAGCGGATCATGGCGGACTATTCACAGCGCGAATTCACGCCTGTCCAGCGTATAATGACCCAATGGCGTGTCATAATGCACTACATAGGCCTTATGTTCTACCCGGATGCATCCAGGCTGAATCTGGATTATCATTTCGCTCTGTCCTATTCACTGTTTAAGCCAGTTACAACGATCTTATCCCTGATCGCAATAATAACGATGGTTGTAATGGCCATATACCTCGTAAAGAAAGAGCTCCTGATATCCTTCAGCATCCTTTGGTTTTTAGGTAATCTGGCAATAGAGTCATCTATTATACCGCTTGAGCTTGTCTACGAGCACAGGACCTACCTCCCATCCATGTTTCCGGTGCTTGCCTTAACCGTTTTTGCCGACCGGTATATAAGGAAATACCGGATAAAGATCGCAGCGGTGCTTATTATAGCAGCAGTATGTTCATATTGGACATACGAGCGTAATGAGCTTTGGGGGGATAGGATCGCATTCTGGGAAGACTGTATCGAGAAATCACCGGATAAGGCCAGACCCCATTTTAACATGGGCCTTGCATTATCCGGATCGGGCAAAAAGATTGATGCAATAAAATTTTATGAAAAGACCATAGAGATAGACCCTGATTTCAAGGATGCACACAAGAATATCGGATATATCCTTTTTCACCAAGGCAGGATAAAAGAATCGATACCATACTTCATTAAGGTTCTGACCATAGACCCTGATGACAAACAGGCCATAGAGAATCTGGCCAATGCCTTGTTGGCAGGTAAAGAATATAAAAAATCAATGACATTTTTTGCTAAACTCATACGCATAGACCCTGATAACGCACAGGCATACCACGGCATTGGTTACTGCCTTGCCTCGAAGGGCAGGATAGACGAGGCGTTAAGGTTCTATGAAAGATCTATATCCATAAACGCCGACAATGCCGAGACACATCTGCATCTAGGCATATCGCTGGCACGGAAGAGGCAATATCAGGAAGCCTTGAGACGGTTTTCAGAGGCTATACGAATCAGGCCAAACTACACCGAGGCGTTTGAAGGTGCGGGTACTGCCCTGTATATGATGCACAGATATAGAGATTCCATACGGTTTTTCAATAAAGCCCTTGCCAATGAGCCGGATTCAGAATCCTTGAGGAATAAATTAAACGAGGCAAAAAGGATGATGGATTACGAGACTAAGGCGGATAGTATCATGAGTATATAGGGTCTGGTCTTGATTTTTGAATTCTTCGGCAAAGATGTACTTCTTTATGTTTTGAAAAAATATTCTCACTGCAGGGAAAGCAGAGTGCTTTTTTTTACCAATCGGGAGACTGCGATTGGTGAAAAGAACATACCCAGCCACATTAGATGAGAATAAAAAATGTAGGTTTTTGCAATCAACTCAGTTGTGATAAATGATATTGAATATGGTAGATGTTGTTAAACAAATCTCTTTTTGGAGAAGAAGTGCTCAGGAATATCAATTAATTCTAAACAGATTGATCTTTTAGCAGACATGAATGCCTTTAATATAGAAGGTCGATATCCTGATATGCAAACGATTCAAATGACAAAGATTGAAGCAGAAACTTATATGCTTCGTGCTAAGGAGGTGTACGAATGGTTGATGAATCAGTTCTAAGGGGGGTGAAGAATTATCTCCGAGCATTAAATAATGTCATCAGCGGCCAGAAACAAGGCCAAAAACGCCAAATAAAAGAAGGCCAGTCAATGCATAGGGCGCAGAATCTCGATGCCGGCATTGAGCGAGCACGCAGAGTATGTATAGAAGATGGTCTCTAT
>Ga0272441_10000155_pt1 | contig 153161 bp, 154 predicted proteins | sample SSMProp6N_FD_193582 | JGI IMG/M metagenome (GOLD analysis project Ga0272441, IMG submission 193582) | Marine sediment archaeal communities from Little Sippewissett salt marsh, Falmouth, MA, United States - SSM-Prop-6N | ecosystem: Environmental > Aquatic > Marine > Wetlands > Sediment ...
GGCATTCGGCGTTGGGGTACCAATCGCCGATCGACTACATCATCCAGGAGGAAATCCTGCCACAGCCAGTGGTCGACTTAGCACTTCAACGCACCTAAACTGGTACAGGATTCCAACCGCATATCCATGACACTCATTGTCGAGAAACAGAGCCCAAGGCAGGCGCGGACCTCCTGGAGCGTGTGGTGATACCAACGGACGGCATCGTGAATAGCACTGACGCGCTCTGCTCGTGGCGTGCATTGCCGCGGCTAGTGACATGGTAGAGAGCACCTTCGTACTTGGTTCGCTCCGGAAGGAGTTGAGCTACGGGGCTCGTTCTAGCGCAGCAGTTTAACTCCCAAGCCACTGACTGTCAGGGAAGTAGCCAGTCATGAAGGCGAGGAGTCTGCCAGATCGCGACTCTAGAATAAAGGTCTGCCCCCGCGCCGATGATCTGCACTATCGCTTGCGGATAGCCGGAAGATGCTATTATGGAAGTGCATGGATATTACCATTCTAGCATAGGCCCGGATGTAAAGGGCAGAAGAGTGGGGAAGGCAAAGAGAGGTGACGGTCGTGTGCTTGCCGGAATTGGCGTGGTCGAAGAGAATGGCTAGGCGGGGAACGTCAAGCAGGGCTCTGAATGGAGGTAATGGCATGTGGTTCTACATCGCTCCTGCCTTGATTGTGGTCGGCTGTCCGATCTGGAGAGCGATGGATGGCTCGGACAGAAGAGATGACGAGAGGACTCGGTCTGTCCGATCTCCTGGATGTGCAGGACATGTGGATGGACGCTACTTCGCGTTTCGGCTGGAGACGGTCAAGTCTCTGAAGCGTGAAGGCAGATACGCTGAAGCACTCGAGCTTCTCATGAGGCTCACTGTGGCGACGGCGGCTGAGTCCGGCCGGAGTGGAATGAATGTTGCTCCTTGGTACTACGAGGGCGCTGCAAAACGTCACAGGAGACGCAAGGAGCACAGAGAAGAGGTTAGAGCCCCGGAAAGGCATGTCGGCAAGGTCTATGCGCCTGGTGTATCGAAGCCTCGACCTATCGATCGTCTGGAGAGGGCCAGGCGCTTGCTTCAGAGCTCACGAGAGGCAACTCAGAAGGAGTAGTCGTGTGGTTTTGGATCATCATCGCTGTCGCCGGGATTGTCTACTGGCTATGGAAGCAGGGAGACAAAGCTAGTAACTCATCAGGCCACTCTACGCGTGTGGATGGTGGTACGAGCGGCGAGAACACAGTCTCGTTTCGCAGGAGCTCGGATTTCGCTGAGAAGAGATATCGAGGGACCGATGCTGATTGGCTGCTCCCTGAGCAGGTAAGGGTCATTTCAGGGCGTGAGATTGCCTGTGGACTCATCTACGTTTCCGATTTCCAATCCGAAGAGCGATCAAGATGGCGAGATCCCTCCCTGATCAATGCGCGCCTCAGGGTGGGGGCAGCAGAGCAACCGCAGAAAGGGGACATTGGCTACTGGCCCTCTTACGAATCGCTTGCCCCCTCTAGCAGAGCCTGCTATCTTGACTGGCTCGCGTCTGGCAGGGCAGACGCGAACATTGATACAGGACTGTTGTTCGTGTTCTTCTATGGTCTCGAGCGACGAGCTCTCGATGAGATCCTGCCCGTCACCAATTGGTCTCCAGAGCTTGACACAATCAGGGCCGAGACTCGACGGCTTCTTGCACTCCACAAGGAGCGCGGATCGTTCCAGGGCTACGCGGGTTCATTTCTAGATTTCCTCAATTGCTATCAAATGCATCTGACAGGAGGCCATCCTCAATTGCCCTCCGGGCCATTCTTTAGGGGGCGACTACCTCTTAGCCTTCAGATGGGACTTGGGCAGCTTGTCCGGGCGAAGGAGCCAATTCCGGCGGATTGGGCATACGCATGGGCTCAGTGCGATCCATCAATCGCTTTCAGGACTCCGGCCAAACGGTGCGAGGAGGAATTCGCGCAGGTGTTCACGGCAGTCTATCGCGATATGTTTGGGGACGGCTTGAGAATCCCTGAGAACAAGACATCGTTGACTGTCAACTACCACCCGGCCAGTACCGCGCGCTCGTACATGACGACCGCGGTTGATTTGGATCTCCCTGATGTGAGCGTGCTCAAGAAACCAATTAGCAGGCTCCGAGACGTTGTCGAGTCCGCCACGGACAGGCTCGATGAGTACAGCCGAGCTTTGGGGAGGAAGTCAGCAAATGATCTAGGCAACTATTTGCTCGCCCTTCTGCCCGCAGAACTGCTCACGGAGGATCACATGCCGGAGAGAGTCAAGTCTCTCAAGAGTTTTCTGGTCCAGCTCCTGAGGGAGAACGATCGGGAACTGGTCCCCTACGAGGATATTGTTCAAGCATACGACCCTCTCGCAGATGGAGTTGCATCAAGGAAGCACGCGCAATGCCTTGCTCTACTGCTCGCCAAGCTCGGATATGGGATTGAACCTGACATCAGGAGGGATGGACATGCGCCTGCAATGAATGAAACAGTCTGCGTGTACCGCGGTGTCGGCAAGGAGGTTGATCCCAGGCCCACTGCAGTTCCAAACGCCAAAGAGATTCTCATTCAGATGGGATTGCTCCTCAGTGGAGCCGATGGCGAGTCGCCGGAGGAAAGCGTCCTACTCGATCGTCAGATGAAGCTTCTTCCGCCTCAAGGCAGAGCCCGGATGGAAGCTAGACTATGCCTGCTCCGCTCAGAGCCGACATCATTCTCGTCTGTGCGGAAGCGAGCAAGAGAGCTCAGCGCTACCCAGAAGCAAGCGGTTGCAACATTCCTACTGCTTGTGGCTGCTGCTGATGGACAGATCACGAAGCCAGAGATTGCCGCTCTGAGCAAGCTGTACAAGTATCTCGGACTAGATCCTGATTCCATTCATGCCGAGCTCCACTCACTAATGGCATCAGGGCAACCGCCCGTTTCTCGTGAAGGCGATCCAGTTCGAGTTCGAAACGCGAGCAGGACATCCGATGAGTACGACCTGCCTGAGGACACCGCAGCTGTTGGTGGGACGGTAACACTGGATGGCGACTTGATCCAGGCGAAAAAGGCGGAAACGGAGGCAGTCTTGGTCACCCTTTCCGAGGTCTTCACTGAGGAGAGCGAGCAAGAAACAGCAGATGTAGACGAGCAGACCGATGACGAATGCGACGGTCGACCGAACTTGGACCTGGAGCACGAGCAACTCGTGCTTGAGCTGCTCAGACTTGAGGAATTGCCGCGCGATCGTTGGAACGAATTGTGCGAAGAACGGGGCTTGCTCCCGGAGGCAGCGCTGGAAGTCATCAACGATGCGATTCTGGAGAGGTTTGACGACATACTCATTGTCGAGACTAGCCCGGTCATCATCGAGTCAGACGTCGGTAGGCTGTGTAGGAGCATCTATGAGTGAGAAGATCAGATCTCGAGTTCGCGACACGATTCTACAGGCGCTCTCGGCAGGCGTTGTCCCACGCACTGGGATTCAGCACATTCAGGTTGGCAGGCATCGCGAAATCAAAGAACTGCTCAGGGATATCGAAAGGATTTCGGGCGGAGGGGCGGGCATCCGATTCGTGATTGGTGACTATGGTTCAGGGAAGACCTTCTTCTTGAATCTCGTGCGCGAGATGGCTCTGCACAAGAAGCTGGTTACTGTCCAGGCAGACCTATCTCCTGACCTCCGCCTCTACTCTAGCAGGGGGCAGTCCAGAGCGCTCTACTCGGAACTTTTGCGAGGGATGTCGACGAGGAGTCGTCCCGACGGAGGCGCCCTCACGAGTGTTGTTGAGCGCTTCGTCATGAGCGCTATATCTCAGGCGGAATCGGAAGGGTGTTCTCCTGATGAGATCATCGCCAGACGCATGGACTCACTGACCGACCTGGTTGGTGGCTTCGATTTCGCTGCGGTCATTCGCACATATTGGGAAGCATGTGACGGAGATGATTCGGAGCGAAAGCAGAATGCGATCCGGTGGCTGCGCGGTGAGTTCTCAACGAAGACCGAAGCGCGTCAGGTCCTAGGGGTTCGGACGATCGTTGATGATAGCACTGTGTATGACCATCTAAAACTAATGGCTCTCTTCTGCCGCCTTGCTGGGTATTCGGGGTTGCTAGTGTGTATAGATGAGCTTGTTAGCATCTACATGCTACAGAATTCGATTGCTCGGAGAGGCAACTACGAAGTCCTTCTTCGTGTCGTGAACGACTCCATCCAGGGGAACACATCCGGAATAGGGTTCGTGATGGCTGGAACGCCCGAATTCTTGCAGGATCATCGCCGCGGCATCAACAGCCATGAAGCCCTTAGCTCACGCTTGGCAGGCAATTCGTTTGCGACCGGAGGTCTTGTCGATTTCACCGGCCCCGTGATTCGACTGCAGAACCTAACCCAAGAGGACCTCTACATACTGCTTGGAAAGATTAGAAATGTGTTTCGTAGCTGTGAAGATACAACGTTGGAGTTTCCGGATGAGGCCATAACGGCCTTCATGAAACACTGCATGGAGAGGATTGGAGAAGCGTACTTCAGGACGCCGCGGACAAGCATTCGATCATTTGTCCAGCTGCTGTCTGTGCTAGACCAGAACCCCGGCGCTAGATGGGAGGAACTAGTCAATCAGACAGACGTCGCAGCGGACTCGCCCGTGGCGCTCACCGAAATCGTGGATGACGAGTCTGAAGGCCAGACGGAGGATGATGAACTTGCCACCTTCAGGCTCTAGCGATGGATCAACTAGATCAAGCCTTGCATTCGACATGCTACACGCTGGCATCAAGAAGTGGGCTTGGAAGCAAGGTTGGCAACGTCTGCGGAGCATACAAGAAGAGGCGATTCTCGCAATCCTAGGGACTAGCAATGCAGATCTGGTGATCTCGGCTCCGACGGCTGGTGGAAAGACAGAGGCCGTCTACATGCCGATGCTCAGCAGGATCGCGTCGTCAGACTCTGAGATTGGGTTCAAGGTTCTCTACGTCGCTCCGCTTCGTGCTCTGATAGACGATCAGTACGAGCGAGTTTCGGACATGGCAGGTTCTGTCGACGTTCGTGTTGCAAAGTGGCATGGAGATGTCACACGGTCGACCAAGGAGGGTGTCCTGAGGCATCCTTCAGGAATTATGATGACCACCCCCGAATCACTTGAGGCCTTCTTCGTGCTTCGCGCGGGTTCGATGCAAAGGTTGTTCCACAGCTTGGAGTTCGTCGTGCTAGACGAGCTTCACTCTCTAATGCCATCTGAGCGTGGGCGACAGGTCCAGAGCTTGCTGTGCCGGCTCAATCGATTCACCGAGGGCAATGTGAGGCGAATTGCTCTGAGTGCGACAATCGGTGATATGCAGAGTGCGTGCAACTTCCTGCGCCCTCCAGTCAACGAGACTGCCATCAAGATAGTATCGGACGACACCTCCGAGCTTCGGATTGCTCTTCATGCGTTTGTCAGGAATGCTCCGGATGAAGGCTATGGCCGAGCACGCGCTGAGGAGATGTCGGGCCTGCTATTCCGGAAGTTGAGGGGATCGAACTCACTCGTGTTTTCCAACACAAGGCAGCAAGTTGAAACGCTCTCTGACACACTACGTAGGATGAGTGAGGAACAGGGTGTGCCAAATGAGTTTCACCCTCATCACGGTTCGCTTTCTCGCGACTTGAGGCATTACGCTGAGCAACAGCTCAAGAAGAAGTGCAGGCCTGCGACCGTTGTCTGCACAAGTACACTTGAGCTCGGGATCGACGTTGGGCATATCGAAAGCATTGCTCAAGTCGGCACAGCTCCTTCTGTTTCGAGCATTGCCCAGAGGCTTGGACGCTCTGGGCGTCGCGGGAACGCAGCTGTGCTGAGCTATTTCGTAGTCTCCGACATGGTCGGAGCTGACTGTCACGTCGAGGACCATCTCCACTTGGAGCTTGTACAAGTCATCGCTCAAACTGAACTGCTTCTTGAACGTTGGTGCGAGTCGGCATCAACGGGAGAGAAGCACCTCTCTACTCTGCTCCACCAGATCCTGTCAGTGATTTGCGAGCGCGGTGGTGCGCTGGCCAAGGACATCTGGTCCTTGCTCTGCTCAAATGGACCCTTCAGGAACATCTCTAGACATGAATTTGCTCTTTTGCTACGGCAAATGGGCGTACGAGAGCTCATAGAGCAGGCACCGGGTGGCTTGCTTCTCTTGGGAAGAGAAGGGGAGCGGCTCCAGCGGCAGAAAGACTTCTACGCCGTCTTCCACACGCCTGAGGAATACACGTTGCTCTCGCCGGAAGGCCCTCTTGGGGCACTCCCGATCCGCTTTCCCCTGATCCCCGGAGAGCACATGATCTTCGGTGGCACGAGGTGGCTGATTTTCTGTGTGGATGAGCTGAAACGTGTTGCAGTGCTTCATCCGTCCCCTGCAGGAAGAGTTCCTAAGTTCGCAGGAAGCGGCTGGCTTGCCGGTGATGAGGTGCGACGCCGCATGAAATCGGTTCTGCTAGGGGAGGCCTCACCCGCGTATCTTGACCCTACCGCACGCGAATTGCTGAACGATGCAAGGACAGCGTTCCGCGAATTCGGGCTCCATCACTCGGATTTCATTCGTTGGAACGGGAAGATGAATCTGTTTTGCTGGCGCGGAGATCGGATACGCCTCACACTCAAGGCTCTGCTAGGCAGGGCTGGGCTTGACACAACAGCGCTTGGTGTCGCGCTCAGTGCCGATTGCTCACGGGGTGAATTGATGAAGTCCCTCCTCCAGGTGGCCAGCAGTCCGGCTCCAATAGGTGAACTACTGGCGGCCCAGGTGCCGAACAAGGAGGGCGCCAAGTACGATGCCTATCTGGGGGATGATCTGCTCAGCGTTGATTACGCAAGCAGGGTATTCGAAGTACAGAAGACGGTCTCGTATGCATCGAGGATTCTAGATTCCTACGACGCTAGCGAACCGGCTGACGGATTCCCGATTGACTCTTAGGAGGAGAGCTCATTCCTGGGTCCACGCATGGTTGAGTAGTCCAGACTTGGAACGGGGAACCATGTAGGCGAACGCTATGGGGATAGAATGGGTACTCGAGGCAGTGTAGGTCTCCTCGTGGGCCAAGCGACGTAGACCAGTTGCGTCGAGGGGTAATGGTGGCGTGTCTCGGTGACGTTGGCCACTGCCTCAAGCTTCCGCTTCGAACTATGCACTCAAGGGCGAAACCCTCGAGCCAAAAGACAGAAAGCCCTTCGACCTGGTGACCGCGAGGCTCCGAATCGTCAACTGGTTCGCCCGACAGGATTCGAGAACCTGGCTGAGCTTCGCTCAGCTGGAGTTTCGCGCTGGAAGCGCGAAACGTCCTGCTGCAATCAAGTGCGGAATGTGCGGATTGACCGTCACCAACAGGATGTTTGGCAGCTTGCTGACAAACTCCAGCCGAACGCGGCACGTTTGGCCGAGCTTCCGCTCGGCTGGAGTTTCGCGACAGAGCCGCGAAACGTCCGATCGGATGACCGTTTGGCAAAGCTCGGCAGGATGGCTACTGCCGATGGCAGTAGCTTGTGAGGTTGGCTGAGCTTCGCTCAGCTGGAGTTTCGCGATGGAATCGCGAAACATCCGGGCCGATGCCCGATCGCGAAACATCGAGGCTGTAACTCACCAACAGGATGTTTGGCAGCTTGCTGGCAAACTCCAGCCGAACGCGTCGCGTTCGGCCAGCGTCACACAGGATTCGATAACCTGGGCCGTCTGGGCAGGCCGTGTCTTTGCCCAGACAGCTTGAGTGTTCGCTTCGCGAAACTCGGCAGGATCAAAGCGTCCGGACATACAGAAGGGGATAGGCGGCTGATCTTCGAATGTAGAACGTTCTCAGATCAGCTTGGGAGTTTGCGCGGTCGCGCAAACTCCTGGTGCAATTTCGGTTCTGTACGCCCGACAGGATTCGAACCTGTGACCTTTGGCGCCGGAGGCCAACGCTCTAATCCACTGAGCTACGGGCGCGTATTGAGCCATCGCGTCTTCGAGCGATGGTTCAGTCGGAGTTCTGCTTCGCGGGACTCCTCGAACAGTTTCCCTTCGTTGCGGTGTCTCGTCAAGTCGGTCTCAATGGACGGCTGCCATTTGTGGAGCTGGCAAAGAAGAAGCCGAAGGGATGTATCCCTTCGGCTGCCTGGCGGAGAGGGCGAGATTCGAACTCGCGGAGGAGCGTGAACCCCTCGCCGGTTTAGCAAACCGGTGTCTTGGACCACTTGACTACCTCTCCGGCGCCTCAATTCTATCCTTGGTCGTGGAGCCGGTCAACGCGCTCGGTGTCCAAGAATCGTCTGCTACGGCGGGCATTCGGCACATACGGAGCGGAAGAGCGTTGTGCTCAGGTATCGGTCGCCGCGGTCGGGGAGCAGGACGACGACGGTGCCACGGTCCATCTTGGCTGCTACTTGCAGAGCGCCGGCTACGGCGGCGCCGCTCGACATGCCGACGAGTATGCCTTCCTCGGTCGCCAGCCGGCGGGCCATCGAGAACGCGCTTTCACTCTCGACGTTCAGCTTCTCGTGGAGCACGCCGGGATCGTAGATGGCGGGAACCATCGATTCATCCATGTTCTTCAATCCCTGGATGGAGTGGCCGCGCTCGGGCTCGATCCCGATGATCCGGGCTTCCGGCCGGTGCTCGCGAAGGAATCGGCCGATGCCCATCAGGGTTCCGCCGGTTCCCATCCCCGCGACGAATGCATCGATCTCTCCACCGGTTTGCTCGAGGATCTCGGGTCCGGTGGTCTCGTAGTGCGATTGGGCATTGGCCGGGTTGGAGAACTGGTTGGGCATGTAGTAGCGGTCCGGGTGTTCGGCGATCATCTCGTGTGCGGTGCGGATCGCACCGTCGGTCTTCTCGACTGCGGGGGTTAGAACCACTTCCGCTCCGAATGCTTCGAGGATGCGGCGGCGCTCTACAGTGACGCACTTGGGCATGCACAGGGTGACGGGATAGCCCATGGCGGCCCCGATCATCGCCAGCGCGATGCCGGTGTTGCCCGATGTGGGCTCGAGAATGGTCTTGCCGGGGACGAGCGCGCCGGTGCGAACGGCGTCCATGATCATCCCGTATGCGGGGCGATCCTTGACCGAACCGCCGGGATTACAGCCTTCGACCTTGGCGAAAACGCGGACATGGTTGACCTTCGAAGCAACGTGGCGTAGTTCGACCAACGGTGTGTGGCCGATCGATTCAAGAACGGACATCGTTCACCTCCTGGTTCTGCACGAATACAGCAAAGACGGGATTTGTGGGGCGGATGATACTGGCGGAGGGGGCGGGATTCGAACCCGCGAGGCCTTTGCGGGCCTGCCGGTTTTCAAGACCGGTGGTTTCGTCCGCTCACCCACCCCTCCGAGGTGGCATTGTACGCGGGGATCTCCATGCAAGCATCCTTACAGGGACCGGACGATCGTTCCTCCGCCGAGAATCTTGTCTTCATCGTAGATCGCGGCGATCTGTCCCGGGGTGATCGCGCATTGCGGCGCCGCGAAATGCAGGGCGAAACTGTCGGATCCGCGCGAATGGTAGGTGGCTTCCACTGGAAGGGATCGGTAGCGGATTTTCGCCTGCACGGCTGCGCCGTCGGCTGGGGGATGTCCGGAGATGAAGCGGGGGTCGGTCGCAACGAGACCGCTTTCCAACAAGGCGTCTTCGCTGCCGACGATCAATGCGTTGCGTTGGGGGTCGATCGCTACCACGTACAACGGGCGGTCGGCGGCGATTCCGAGTCCGCGACGTTGGCCGATGGTGTAGTAGGGTAATCCCCGGTGCGTGCCGATTCTCCGTCCTTCGAGGTCTAGGATCGGTCCCGGCGTGGCGTCGGTCTCCTCGAACAGAAACGATGTCTGTCCTTCGACGGCGAAACAGAGATCCTGACTCTCGGGCAGCTCGGCGCAGCTCAGGCCGTTCTCACGGGCGATCTCAACGACCTGTGGCTTGGTCATCGCGCCGACTGGAAACAACAGTTGGGCCAGCTCATCCTGCTTCAATCCGTACAGGAAATAGGTTTGATCTTTGCTGGGATCGGCGCCCCGGTGCAGGCTGTAGGCTCCGTCCTCTTCCCGCCGAACTTGCACGTGGTGGCCTGTGGCGATGTAGTCGAAGCCGTGCTCTTGGGCGTAATGCAGCGCGAGGCCGAAGCGGACGAGGCGGTTGCACCGGCCGCACGGATTGGGGGTCTCTCCGCGGCGGTAGCGGGAAACGAAGTCCTTCAGCACGAGGTCATGGAAGGTTTGGCTGGCGTCGATCTCCTCGTGCGGGATCCCGAGCTCCGCTGCAGCCTGCGCTGCGTCGTCGATTGCACAGCATTTGGTTCGGCCGGCGTAGTCGGGCGCGCCCGGGAACGACCAGAACCAGAAGGTGATCGCGGCAACATCGAATCCTTGCTCTTTCAGGAGATGTGCGGCGACTGTGCTGTCGACGCCTCCGCTCAGGCACACGACGACCCGCGAAGCCATCGCTAGCCGTCGTCTCCTTCGAGCGGCACGAGGCAGAGGAATTCCAGCGGCTCGTCCCCGGTGTTCACGAACTGGTGCTCATCCAACGAAGGGACGAACACGTAGTCGTCCGGACCGATCGCCTCTTTCCCACCGGAGAAACAAGCTTCTCCGCTTCCGCGAAGCACGTAGACCTCGTGTTCCCACGGATGGGTGTGGTAGGGTGTGTGCCCGCCGACGCCGATCGTGAACCGCCGCATGACGAAGTTCTCCGCACCCTGTTTGGGGCCGATCAGAACGCGCTTCTCGACGGACCGAACCGTCTCTCCGTCGTTGTACGTTCGAGGTGGGACGCTCTCGCTCTTGCCCGTGGTGATCATCTGTTCTCTCCTTCCCTAAAGCGCTGCGGCGATCAGCGGCACCAGCATCTCGTCTTCGGTCAACCCGCCGTGCATCCCTGCCAGAAGCGGCGCATCGGGATACGGATGGCGGAGACCGACCTTGCCTGTCGACAGCAGCTGCAGATCCCCAAGCCGGCTTCTCGCTTCGGCGTGTTCGTCGCCCGTTCCGTACAGTCCCAGTTCGATCGCTCGGTCGCTTCGAATCGCCAAAAGCCCCTCCGCTACTTCCGTGGGAAGACGTTGCCCATCCGGGAATCCATTTCGCAGGTACACGTAGGAAGCCCGGGGCTCTCCGACCGGGGGCAACACGGCGGCCGATGTCCACGCCCCAAGGTCTGCCATCGAGAGATAGTCGCTGGGGGCCATCGGTACGAAGCCATGATCGGAGGACACCAGGAGGAGGGTTTTGCCGACTTGTCCCACGAGTTCTCGGCGGATGGCGCCATCCACCGCTGCGGCTTCCGCCCGATACGCATCGTCGGCCGGGCCTCGCAGGTGCGCGATCGAGTCCAGCCCCGGCCAGTACATCATGACGAAGGTTCTGCGCTCACTCTGATTGAGGATCCGGCGGGCGGACACGAGCATGTCGCTCAGGCTGGCACACGGCGTCACAGCGCCACTGCCGCGATACAGCACCTTCGAGAGGCCGGAACCGGCGATGTGCCCCGGGATCAGAACGTGTGTCGATACGTCGCGATGTAACAGCTTCTCGTAGACGGTGGGTTCCGACATCAGGGTCTCGGCCGATAGGCCGGCCGATAGCGCAGTTCCTGCTTCCGATGTGCCCTGGAGCGACAGGCGGATCATGTTGGTGATCGCTGATGCTTCGCGCAGATACAGACGGTAGCCGAGCAGGCCGTGGGCTCTCGGCGGAAGGCCGGTGCTGTACGAAGCCAGTGCGGCGACGGTGGTCGATGGAAACACGGAGGTGATCGGAACCAACGCTCCTGTCGCAGCCAGTTGCCGCAAGATCGAATCGGGCTGCTCAACGAAGAGCTGTTGCGCCTTCCTGTATCCCAGACCGTCGAGAATTATCAGTAGAACACGATCGTAGCGGGGCCCCCCGATGGCTTCGTGAAGCACGTTGTCCTTGGGAGACAATCCAAGCGTTGCTTCAACAAGAGACGCCATCTTGCAGATGGAGTAGCCGTCGTAGTCCGGGAGAATCGTTCCCGATGGGAACTCGGCCGGAACGGGTCTCGATAGGAGCCGGTGTTCGATTGCGGTCTGCTTGCTCATGATCGTCCATTATACGAGCTGGTTGCCGTGCCATTCGGCAACGGATCAATCTTCGGTTTGGGGTGACTGGATGAGTTCGCGAAGCTGGGCGAGGAACTCCTCCGGCACGGTTGAGGAATCCCATGGGAGATCATCAACCGGGATCTCCGTGGGCGTATCCGAAGACACGGACATCCAAGAGGTAACCTCGCCGATCAGTTCGAATTCGCCGGCTCCTTGGAGTTTCATGCTCGTCTCATCATCGGGTACGACGAATCCGCCGGAAGCAGTGCCCGCTGCGATGCCGTGGGCAACGATCACGGCGTCGGGCGTAACGATCGTGATGTAGAACAATCCCTCGCCGGATCCATCGACCGTTCCGCTGTCCTGTGCATCTAGCGAGCGAATGCTGATTCCCCCGCGGGCGACAACCGGATCGCCTTCCGGATTGGTTCCCGATCCGTCGAACAGCAACCACGCGGAGACGTTCAGCGTGGACATGTCTCCGCTCCCGCTCCCGGTTGCTTCTCCCTGCACCGAGAACGCCACGGTCTCTGCGTCTGCATGAACGACGGCCTCAAATGACAGGGATGCGTGTGCGGTGCCGGTAACCTGTGAGCCTTGGAACCAAAGAACGACGCTTCCATCTCCTCTTCCTGCGGCATGAAACGTGTTCTCGGCGTAGCCGACAAGGCTTCCGAACAGAACGATCAGGACCATGAATGCTGTCATGCGCATGAGATCTCCTCGCCTTCCCACGGGTGACTGTCGGTTCATCATACCACGCCGTGCAAGGTAGAGCCGTCGGGGGCTGCCCGCAGCGGGCGGGGACGTGCCCCTGAAGGACACCGGTCGTCTCTTGGCGTGCCCAATGTATCTTGTCTACGCCTCACGTGACCTCGAACGGCGTGGATAAACGGTGTCTGATGCTTGGTGTTGGTGATCGGCATCACACTGCGCTCCGATCTCCGGGTGGCTGCGAGCGATCGTGAGGCCTTGAACCAGCGCAGCACCTCCTTGCACAAGGCGCAGTGGAAGCGGGCTGCACACGGCGGCGTACGCCGACCAGGTCGCCCTTGAGAAGAGGAATTGCACATGATCGACTCGCTTCCGCTGCGCCGCTTCTCATTCTCATGCCTGGAAGCGTTCTTCCAGTTCTCTGGTTGATTCCCGAAGGGCGTTCATGCAGAATTGGTCGATTCCGCGGGCGGGGACATGATCTCCGCGGAGAGCTCAACTTGCGTAGTGAAGCACGCCACCCCGTTTGAACGTGCTCAAGGGGAAGGTCAAATGCAAGGGGACCCAACGACGGGTGGAGAGGCGCAGTACGCCACATGGCTCCGTGGAGCCTACCAGGAGAAGACTGTGCAGCCTGATGTGGCATTCTCGCGAATCCACCGCGGCGATCGTATATTCATCGGCACGGGATGTGGACAACCGCAGTATCTCGTGGATCAACTGGTCAAGTACACGCAAGCGCACCCCAAGGCCTTCTTCGATGCCGAGGTGCTGCATATCTGGACGCTGGGGGTGGCGCCGTACTTGCAGGAAGAGGTGCGCCGGAATTTCCGCCTGGACTCGTTCTTCATCAGTGGTCCAACGCGCGATGCGATCAATGCAGGGGCTGCGGATTACACGGCGATCTTCCTCTCTCAGGTGCCCGAGCTGCTGTACCGTGGCGTGACGCCGATCGATGTGGCGCTGGTGCAAACGTCTCCTCCAGATGCACACGGTTACGTGAGCCTCGGTGTGAGTGTCGATATCGTCCGTGCTGCGGTGGATACGGCTCGGACGGTCATCTGTCAGGTCAACGAGAACATGCCGCGGACGCACGGCGACAGCTTCATCCACCTGGATGAGGTGGATTTCTTGATTCCGTACGATGAGCCACTGCTCGAATACATCTCCGATGTCCCCGATGAAATCGCCGATGGAATCGGCGGGTACGTCTCGCGACTGGTGGAAAATGGTGCGACGATCCAGGTGGGATACGGGCGGATCCCCGATGCGGTTCTGTCGCATCTCAAAGGGAAACGGGATCTCGGGGTCCACACCGAGTTGCTCGGCGATGGGTTGGTCGAGCTGATGAAGGCCGGGGTCATCAACAACACCCGCAAGAACATCGACCGGAACAAGACGGTCGCGGCGTTCTCGATGGGGCGGAAATCGACGTACGAGTTCCTGTCTGACAATCCGTCGGTTGCATTCCGGGCCGTTGATTACACCAACAGCCCGGCGGTGATCTCTCAGATTCGCAAGATGACCGCCATCAACACGGCCCTGCAGATCGATCTCACCGGCCAGGCAACGGCGGAGTCGCTCGGTGGGACGTTCTACAGCGGCATCGGAGGGCAGGCGGACTTCATGCGGGGTGCGGTGCTCGCGCCGGAAGGGAAGTCGATCCTCGCCATTCAGTCGACCGCTCGGAACGGTGAGGTCTCGAGGATTGTGCCCGAGATCTCGGGCGGGGCCGGAATCACGCTGACCCGAGGAGATGTGCACTACGTGGTCACCGAGTACGGAATCGCCTACCTCCACGGCAAGAACATGCGCGAACGCGCGATGGAACTGATCCGGGTGGCGCATCCGAAGTTCCGGCCGTGGCTTCTTCAGGAGGCGAAGAAGCTCCATCTCATCTACCAGGATCAGGCGTTCGTCCCCGGCAGGCGTGGCCATTATCCCGAACAGCTCGAGACCTATCGTACGACGCGTACCGATCTCGAGGTCCTGCTTCGCCCGGTGAGGATCAGTGATGAGCCGCTCCTGAAGGATTTCTTCTACGCGCTGTCCGATCAGTCGATCTACCGGCGTTTCATCTCTGCGCGGAAGGACATGCCGCACGAGCGGTTGCAGGACTTCGTGATCATTGACTACACGACGGAATTAGTGATCCTGGCCGTTCTCGAGGATGAAGGGCGGGAGACGGTCATCGGTGTGGGACAGTATGGAATCGAGCCACAGTCTCACACCGCCGAGGTCGCTCTGGTGGTTCGCGATGACTACCAGAAGCGCGGTCTCGGAACAGAATTGCTGAGGTACCTGACGTACCTCGCGAAGCGGGAAGGGCTTCTGGGATTCTCCGCGGAGGTCCTTGTGGAAAATCAGGCGATGATGCGCTTGTTCGAGAGCGCTGGATTCGCGATTGAGAAGAAGAGGGGAGCCGGCGTGTACGAGCTCAGGTTGTTGTTCAAGTAGGGGGGAAGAAGGCAAAACTACCATGGAATATCTGTTTAGTCCCCGGTCGGTTGCGGTCATCGGTGCATCCACAAATCCTGCGAAGGTTGGGTATAACATCGTTGCAAACCTCCGCGCAGCCGCCTACCCAGGGGTCATTTACCCAATCAATCCGAAGAGCGACGAAGTGCAAGGCATCAGGGCCTATCCATCCGTTACGGCCGTTGAGGGGAACATCGATCTTGCATTGGTCTCGATCCCCGCGCATCTGACGCTGAAGGCCGTTGAGGAATGCGGGAAGAAGGGCGTGAAGCACCTCGTTGTGATCACTTCCGGCTTCTCCGAAGTCGGCAACATCGAAGAAGAACAGAAGATTGTCGAAGTCGCGCGTTCGTACGGAATGCGCATCCTCGGTCCGAACGTCTTTGGAATCTATTCGGCTTCGAAGTCGATGGACGCGACGTTCGGCCCTGGAGGTATTCTCCCGGGAAACGTAGCCATTGTGACCCAGAGCGGAGCGCTGGGAATCGCCATGATCGGCAAGACCGCGGTGGAGTCCCTCGGACTCTCTGCGCTGGTCTCGGTAGGAAACAAGTCCGATATCGACGAAGCGGACCTGTTGGAGTACCTGGTTGAGGATCCGCTGACGCACGTCATCATGCTGTACATGGAGGGCGTCAAGAACGGGGCACGCTTGGTCGAAACCTTGAAGCGCGTGACGCGGAGGAAACACGTTGTGGTCATCAAGTCCGGCCGTTCCAAGCGTGGAGCGATGGCTGCGGCATCCCATACAGGATCGCTGGCTGGAGCGGACGGGGTTTTCGATGATGTGATGCGCCAGTGCGGCGTGTTGCGTGCGGAGAGCGTTCAGGAGGCATTTAACTGGGTCCGCTTCCTCGCGTCGGCACCGCTGCCCGATGGCGAAGCCTCGGTGATCGTGACCAACGGCGGCGGGATCGGCGTACTGGCGACCGATGCTTCCGAGAAGTACGGCGTTGAACTCTACAACGACCAACAGGTCTTGAAGAAGACGTTCTCCGAGGTCATGCCGGACTTCGGTTCGTCCAAGAACCCGGTGGATCTGACGGGGCAGGCATCGGCTGACGACTACGCCAAGTCGCTCGCTGCGGTTCTTGAGCAACCGGATATGCACTCGGCCATTGCACTCTACTGCGAGACGGGGATGTTCGACACCGATCAGTTCGCCAAGATCCTGCGTGACTCTCACGCATCGTTCAGCAAGAGCAAGCCGATCGTCTTCTCGCTGTTCGGCGGCGGTCGCGTCGAAGCGGTGATTCGTGAACTTCGACGTGAGGGAATCCCGATCTTCGGCGATGTGTACGAGGCGGTTGCCTCACTGGGGGCGCTCCAGCAGTCGTGGCGGCACCTCAGCAGCAGCGAGGAGCAGATCGAGGCGCCGGATATCGATGTCCCGGCGGTTCGCCGGATCCTTTCCAAGGCCGCCGCGGAAGACCGCGGATTCCTGTTGGCTCACGAGGCGGCGGAACTTGCCGACGTGCTCGGGCTTCCGATGCCGCAATCCTCGGTGGCTAGGAACCTCGATGAGGCCGTGGAAATGGCCCAAGACATCGGCTACCCGGTCGTCATGAAGGTCGTGTCCAAGGACATCGTTCACAAGAGCGATGCCGGCGGCGTGGCCCTTGATCTTGTCAACGACAAAGAGTTGATCGATGCCTACCAGGCGATCGTACGAAGCTGCCGTGCCTACAAGCCAAATGCGGTCATCGAAGGCGTTGAGATCGCGGAAATGGTTCGTCCCGGTGTGGAGACCATCGTCGGCGCCCGTCAGGATCCGTCGTTCGGGCCGACGGTGATGTTCGGTCTGGGCGGTATCTACGTTGAGGTCATGAAGGATGTCGTGTTCCGGGCCGCTCCCATCGGGTTGCAGACCGCGTATGAGATGATCGCGGACGTTCGCTCGTATCCGCTGCTTCTCGGTGTACGCGGAGAAGCGCGCAAGGACATCGACACAGTCGCTACAATGATCACCAAACTCAGCCATCTGATCTCGCTGTGTCCCGAGATCACCGACATCGAGATTAATCCTCTCGCGGTCTACGATCACGGCGATGGAGCCAAGGCGGTGGACGTCAGAGTGCTGTTTACGGGTTCCAAGGAGGTGGAGTGAGTTGAAGTCGCTCATTGTCTCATCGACTCGAAAAGGGGCAGGCAAGACGAGCATCTCGATCGGACTTGCGCGTGCACTGGGCAAGAAGCTCGGGTACGTCAAGCCGCTGGGCGATCGCTTCCTGTATCGAAAGAAGCGGCTTTGGGATTATGATGCGGCGCTTCTGGCCAATGTCCTCGAGCTGAACGAAGAGCCGGAGACGATCAGCATCGGGTTCGACCACTCGAAGCTGCGGTATATGTACGATCGCACATCGATCTTCGGCGAGTTGGACCGGATTCTTCAGACGGTTGGCAAGGACCGGGACGCCGCGCTCATCGAGTGCGGCCGGGATCTGTCCTACGGCGCATCGGTCTGTCTCGATCCTCTGACGATCTCACAAGAGACGGGGCAGCCTGTCCTGATTGTCGCCGGTGGAGAAGAGGACTCGATCGCCGATGACCTCGCGTTTGTCAAGCGATTCGTCGGGGTGGACGAGGCAACCGTTGCCGGGGTCATCATCAACAAGGTGGTACACGTCGACGAGTTCGAGAGCGTCCACCTTCCTGAGATCGAGAAGCTGGGCATCAAGGTGTTCGGTGTGATTCCTCACCAGGAAGTCCTCACCACGCGGTCGGTTGGCACAGTGGCCGACAAGCTGTTCGCGCGCGTCCTCGCCGGCGAAGACGGGATGCAGCGGACGATCAAGACCGTTGTGGTCGGCGCGATGTCGGCGAACGCCGCCCTCTCGGATTCTCTGATTACACAGCCCGAGAAGCTCGTCATCACCAGCGGGGATCGTAGCGACATGATCCTGGCGGCGCTCGATGCCGGGGGTACCGCGGCCATCGTATTGACGAACAACATCGTCCCGCCGGCCAATGTCGTATCCAAGGCGGCACAGATGGGCGTGCCCCTCTTGTTGGTGCCGGGAGATACGTTTGCTGTGGCGATGCAGGTCGACCGGATCGAATCGCTGATCACCCCTGGTGACCAAGAGAAGATCGAACTGGTGACGTCACTGGTTCGCGATCATGTCGACTTGGAAGCGGTGGCTGCCCTGATCTAGCGGGGCGGGCGTTGGGATGCATGAACGGCCCAGCGGCGCAGGAATGCGTTGCTGGGCCCCTTCTTGATCCCTAGTGCAAAGAAAAGGGAGCCGCGTTCGCGGCCCCCAAACGATTCACTGCTTGCAAAAAAGGACTGTGGATACAAGAGCGGTCGTGCTGTCTGCACCGGCCCTAGCTCTTGTTCTCCTCGCGTTCGAGATACTGAATGATCGCATCAACGACCAAGTAGTTGATCGAACGGTCCCGCTTCTCCCCGAGCCGGATAAGGCGTTCTACCGGCTGCTGGTCCATTTTCTTCTGCGGAATGTAGATCGACAGTTTGTCAAGGATCTCTTTCCTCGCCATGTGACTCACCCCCTCTCCTCAACAACTGAGACCTTTGGGGACCTTAGGTTCTTTTTTACCTGAATGGATGGATAATACGAGGATACGCCTGAGTGGTGAACTTGCAATGGAGGTAAACAGAAAGCATGCTGGAAATAACCTGGCAGGCGGTTGTCTGCTACACTGGGTCGGTGATTGCTATGCATAGGACGAAGCAACTCGTGGTGGCGCTCGGTGTGGGCGTCGTTCTCCTCGTGTTGGGTGGATGCGCGTTGTTCCAGCAAACCTGCGCGGAGATAACCGTTGATCGAATGTCGGGCACGGTTCCTCTCACGATCCAGTTCTCCGGAAGCGAGTCGTGTGGCGCTGGAGGAATTGACACGTTCCATTGGACGTTCGGAACCGGCGATGAATCGTATGAAACTGGCGGAACCTACACCTATCAACATGCTGGGGAGTACACCCTGACCCTGAGCGTGCGCAGTGGGAATGGTACGATGCGGACCGAATCGATGAAGATCAACGTGCTCCCGGCCCTTTGGGTGACCGATGAGAACCTCGACCGGATCTACAAGCTCGATATGAACGGGCAAGAGATCCTGTCGTTCCCTGCGCCTGCTGCGGAGCCTCGAGGGATTGCTTCGGCGGTCTTGGGAGGGACGCAATGGCTGTACGTCGCCTGTCAGGGAGAGGGAATCCAGCGGCTGTATCGCGTCGATCCGAGCGACGGTTCCGTCGCCTCTGAGTACGGTGCGCCGGCGCAGAGTCCGGTTCAGTTGGCGTACGGGGCGGATGAGCCGGAGCGCCTGTGGCATACGGACGCCCTCAGCCGAAAGATCTACGAGTTGAACCCCAACAGTGGGGCGGTGCTGGGGAGCTTCGGAACGAATTACTTCCGATCTTCGCGTCAGGTCGGGGACGAGATCTTCCTTCAGACGCCGCAGGGGCTTGCATGGACCGAGCGCGTAGGCGGAGCGGGGTATCTTCATTACTTGGAGGGCGAGACACACCTCTTGTACGAGATCACGATCGTTCCCTCGTACGACCTGATGGCCGGCATGCAGCTGTCCATCGCAGGGGATCCGATCGAGATCCTCGCCGATGTGTTCCCGGTGAGCGGAATGGCGTGGCTCGATGGCTACCTGTGGGTCGCCGACCGCGATCGACACCGGCTTGTGCAGATCGATCCGGCGACGGGGCTCGGCACCGGCCAGACGATCTCGGGCTTCCCCGGGGCCAACATCGGAGGATTGGATATCCAGCAGTAGGCAGGCATCGCCGAGGGTTGCGGTATTGTGCGAATCGACCGGGACACCTAGAATCAGTGCTACCGTGACTCAACGCAACGACGTACTTCTTCGAGACGGGCGGTTCTACGGGGTTCCTCAGGCGGACGCGATGCTCTTGCGTGGCGGACGAATCGCTGGCATTGGTCCGGAAGCCTCGCTTGTCGATCGAGTGGATCCGACCGCGCAAAGGGTGGATCTCGAGGGTGGATTCGTATTGCCCGGATTCATCGATGCGCATGTCCACCTCCTCGACACGGGGTTGTCTGAACTCGGTTGGCGGGTGGATCTCTCCGGGCTGTCGCGCGCGGGGGCGCTGGAACGGATCGAAGCGGCGGCCAGGAATCGGGGGGATGGCGAGTGGCTCGTGGCTGTGGGGTGGGACGAGAGCCAATGGGACGATGCAGCCTACTTGACTCGGGCCGAGTTGGATCGTGTGGCGCCTCGTTCGGCCACGCTGGCGGTCCGGATGGATTGCCACTTGGTGGTCCTCAACTCGGAGGCGCTTCGCCGGGTCCTCGATGATGTGCTCTCCGCGCATGATGCTGCACTGGTCGACGTGCGGACCGGCGCGGTTCGCGAGGCCGCCGCATGGGCGATGATGGATCACGTCGAACCGGATCAACGCATCCTGGCGGATGCGGTTCGTGCGGTGATGCAGCGTTGCCATCGTCTGGGTATCACCTCTGTGCACACGATGACGCCCGCCGCCAGGGTTCCCGTGCTTCTCTCGGCGCGAGTACGGCAGGGTCTGCGAATCACGGTGTATCAGAAGGTCGCGTCCGCCGAGGAGCTTCGCGCCGTCGTCCCTCCCGACCGCTTCGATGAGACGTGGACCCGGTTCGGAGGGGTGAAGATCTTCGCTGACGGGTCGTTGGGCGCGCAGAATGCGGCGTTGCAGCAGCCCTACTGTGCGGGCGGGATCGGTGCGTTGAATCACTCCGACGACGCCCTGCGTGACATCCTGCGGCGGGCGGATGCTGCCGGGTGGCAGACGGCGGTTCACGCGATCGGAGACCGAGCGATTGCTCAGGTCGTGGATGCGCACGAGGTGGTGGGCACGCAGCGGTCCCATCGCCACCGCTTAGAGCACGTGGAATTGATGACCGAAGAACAGCTCGGGCGGATCGCGGATCTCGGGCTCTGTTTGTCGATGCAGCCGAACTTCATCGGGAACTGGTCCGGACCCAGCAGCATGTACGTCGAGAGGATCGGCGTCGAGCGGGACGAACGATCGAATCCTCTTGCCCATGTCGCGGCCGCCGGGATTCCGCTGGCATTCGGTTCGGATGGTATGCCGATGTCACCGCTTTACGGCATCGCATCCGCGGTCGGGGCGCCGTACGAGGGGCAGCGCCTGGGCGTGCAGGCAGCGCTTGACGGCTACACGAAGGGCGGAGCCTACTTAGGATTCGAGGAACGGCGGAAGGGTGTCTTGCGCGTGGGAAGCTGCGCGGATCTCGTGGTGTTGGATGACGACCCTCGCAACAATCCTGGGGGCGTGAACGAGCGCCGTGTTCGCGCGACGTTCGTCGATGGAGTACGCGTGTATGCTGAGGATGGGGTGAGATGAAGGTCGGACTGTTCACGGATGCTTACCTGCCGGAAATCAGCGGTGTCACAACGGTTGTACACTGGTTGCGAGAAGAGTTGGACCGCCTCGGACACGAGTCGTACGTCTATGCGCCGCGTTACGACCTGCCGATGGAAGAGGAACCGCGCACCTACCGGTTCCGTGCCGGGCCTGTCTTCTCGTACAAGACTGCACGCGCGGCCGTTCCGTATAGCCGGGAAGCGAGCCGGTCGTTCGAAAATCTGGACATCGTACACAGTCATACGCCGTTCTCGCTTGCGTATGTGGCGATGATGGCCTCCTTCCGGCAACGGATTCCCCACGTTCAGACATACCACACGTATCTCAGTCACTATCGGCACTACGTACCCCGTCCGCTTCGCCCCCCGGTCAAGGCGGCGGAGAAGTACTCCGCGTTGCTGTGCAATCGCTGCACAACGGTGACGGTTCCGACGCGATCCATTCAACGGGAACTGGAGCGATTCGGCGTTCGACGGCCGATGCACGTTCTTCCGTTCGGTCCCGATCTCCGTCAATACGGGAGACCACCGGTCTGGGATCCCCGAGCCGTGCTCAGCGTTCCGGACGACGCGCCGCTCTACATGTATGCCGGAAGGCTTGCGGAAGAGAAGAATCTGCTGTTCCTGCTTCGGGCGTTCGATCGGATTCATCGGGAGGATCCGCGAGCGATCCTCGTGTTTGCCGGGGACGGGCCGCTGCGAGCGGAACTCGAAGCGCTGTCGAGACAACGATCCATCGTGCCGGCGGTTCGTTTCGCCGGGTTTCTGGATTCTGGGCGGCTGATCGACCTGTACAAGAGTGCGGATCTGTTCTTGTTCTCCTCGAAATCAGAAACACAGGGGTTGGTGCTGGTGGAAGCCATGGCCGGAGGGACGCCGGCTGTTGCGGTCGATGCGTTCGGCGTGAATGACGTCGTGCAGGATGGCGTCAATGGATTCCTCGCTTCTGAAGACGAGGAGGCGTTTGCACAGGCTGTGATGCGGGCACGGGGCGATCGGACGTTGTATGAGACCCTGCGCGCGGGGGCGTTCGCCACCGCGGAGGCGACATCGGCCGAACGGTTCGTGAAACGAATGATCGAGATCTACGAGGAAGTCCTGCGAACGCCGCGATCGCGGCGCCGGAGGCTTCCTCTTCACCTGCGGCGGCAACCGAGGAGGGGGGCATGATGCGCGTTGCCATCCTAACGAGCGGTGGGGATTCGCCGGGAATGAATGCGGCGATTCGCGCAGCGGTGCGGTGCGGTACCGCCGCGGGGCTGGAACCGATTGGCGTTCGGCGAGGTTTCAACGGATTGATCGATGGGGACCTGTGGCCGCTTGATAACCGATCCGTCGGTGGAATCATGGAGCGGGGGGGCACGATCCTGCGAACGGCCCGTTCTCAGGCGTTTCGTACCCCGGAGGGCCAAGCCCGGGCTGTGAAGACCGCACGGCAGAACGGCATCGATGGGGTCATCGTCATCGGCGGGAACGGGTCACTCCATGGCGCGCAGTGTCTGGAGCGGCACGGGCTCCCCACCCTGGGGATTCCGGCGTCGATCGACAATGATGTGCCGGGAACGACGATGTCGTTGGGAGTCGACACGGCGCTTAACACCGTGGTGGAGTGCCTCAATAGGATCCGCGATACGGCGGTGTCTCATGAACGGGCGTTCGTGATCGAGGTCATGGGTCGCAAGTCCGGGTACATTGCACTGAATGCGGGTCTTGCCGGCGGGGCGGAGATTGTGCTGCTGCCGGAGATTCCGCTCTCGATGTCCGACATCATGACGCGCGTGCGTGACGGCATCAACAGGGGGAAGACCCACTCCGTGATTGTCGTGGCCGAAGGGTTCTGGCCGACCGACGTGCCGGCGCAATCGATCTCGCCGGGCCGGCTGATCGCCGGCGCGCTGGAAGAGACGGAGACCATCGAGAGCCGGCTCACGATTCTCGGCCATCTCCAGCGGGGCGGATCTCCGACTGCTTTCGATCGTTTGCTGGCTTGCCGGTTCGGTGAGGCTGCGGTGGCATGGCTGGGAGACGGAACGTCGGGGGTCTATACAGGAGCGGTCGGCCGCGAGATCGGCGCCGTCCCGTTCACCGAGCTGGACGAGCCGCCCGAACAGGTCAACCTGGCGATGGTTCGCCTGGCGAACACCCTGGCGCACTGAGCCTACTACTCCACGGTTACGGTCTTGGCCAGGTTGCGGGGCTGGTCGACGTCCGTTCCCCTCTGCACCGCGACGTAATAGGCGAGAAGCTGGAGCGGAAGCGTGAAGAGAATCGGACGAGAGATTCCGTGGACGACGGGCACGGGGAGCACGTGGTCGGCGATCCGGTGAAGGGTTGGGTCGTCGGGTGTGTCGGTGACGGCGATGACGCGTGCCTTCCGCGCCTTGACCTCCTGCATGTTGGCGCGCACCTTTTCGTAGGCGATGCCTTGAGAGAGCAGGAACACCACCGGGGTCTTTTCATCGACCAGAGCGATCGGGCCGTGCTTCATCTCTCCCGCCGGATAGCCCTCGGCGTGGATATAGGAGATTTCCTTGAGCTTGAGCGCCCCTTCGAGCGCGATCGGGTAGAGCGCGCCGCGGGCGAGAAACAGGACATCACTCGCTGCATGGATCGTTTCCGCGAGCTGTTGCACCGCCGGCTCGGCCTGCAGGCCTTCACTGATGCGACCCGGCAACAGCGCCAGCTCCTCCAATTCGCCGGCAAGCTGTTCCTTGGGCAGGTCCCCCCGGTGGCTTGCCAGGTGCAATCCCAGAAGGCCCAGAACGGCGATTTGGGATGTAAAGGTCTTGGTTGCAGCGACGCCGATCTCTATTCCCGCACGCATGTACACGCTGGCATCGGCTTCGCGGTCCATGGCCGATTGCTCGTTGTTCACCACCGCAATGACGTGGGCGCCGCGGTCGTGTGCATGGCGTAGAGCCATCAGGGTGTCGATGGTCTCACCGGACTGGGAGACTGCGACAACCAGCGTACGGGATGTGATGTGCGGCGAACGAACGCGGAACTCCGAGGCGATGATCGCCTGGATCGGAACGGAGAGGATCTCCTCCCACAGGTACTCCGCGACGACACTGGCGTGATACGCGGTGCCGCAGGCTACGAGGTAGATGTGATCCATCTCGGCTGCGATGCCGTCGATTTCGGGGAGGTTGAGACGGGCCGCGAGACTGTCCGTCTTCTCACGAATGGATTCTCCCACAGCACGGGTCTGATCGTGGATCTCCTTGAGCATGAAGTGCTTGTAGCCGCTCTTCTGGATCGATACGGGATCGACGGCGACACGGTGCGGTGGGCGCTGGATGCGTTGCCCATCGAGGTCGAAGACCTGGAAACCGTCTTCCCGGAGCTCGGCGACTTCGTCATCGGCAAGGAACAACACATCCGATGCCCGGCCGAGGAGCGCGGGAATGTCGGAACAGGCGAACGTGCCCGTCTCGTTCTTGGCTAGCACCAGAGGGCTTCCGCGGCGGGCAACCACCAGGCGATCGGGGAATTCGACGCCGAGAACCGCGAGGGCGAATGCGCCTTCGGCCTGCTTGACCGCTGCGGTGACCGCTTCGCGAAGGTCGCCGCGATCGCAGGCCTCGATGAGGTGTGCAAAGACCTCGGTGTCGGTCTCGGACCGGAATACGTGTCCTTCGGCCGTCAGCGAGTCCCGGAGTTCCTGATGGTTCTCGAGGATGCCGTTGTGAATGACGGCGATGTGCCCTCGGCAGTCCATATGCGGGTGTGCGTTCTCCTCGGTCGGGGCTCCATGGGTCGCCCATCGGGTGTGACCGATTCCGACGGTTGCCTGCAGGGCGAATCCCTGCAGCGAGTCTTCGAGGTCTTGGACCTTCCCCGAACGGCGGTGTCTGACGATCTCTCCGTTCTCGAGTACGGCGATTCCCGCGGAGTCATACCCTCGATACTCGAGCCGCTTGAGCCCACCCATGAGCAAGGGGAGCACGGCTTCGCGGCCAACGTAACCTATGATTCCACACACCCGTATCACCCTCCGATTGCGGCGTGTATTGAGTTTAACGGGCGTCGGTCCGATGTCCAATCCTCCTTTGTTGGGGGCGGGACAGGCTGCTATACTGTGGGCCTCGAAACGGAGGAGTAGAGTCATGCATGAAGTGGTCATCAAGGCGTTGCTGGTGGATCCGTCCAACAACTCACCGGTGGTCTTGCTCAAGGACAGAGACACCCAACGCGCCTTGCCAATATGGATCGGTGATGCCGAGGCGATTTCCATTGCGTTCGGATTGCAGAGCGAGGACTTTCCTCGTCCGTTGACTCACGCCCTGCTCAAGGAAGTGATTGAGGATCTGCGAGGGACTGTCGAGAAGGTCGTCATCACGAGCGTTCGGGAGGGAACCTACTTCGCTTCGATCTTCGTGCGCAATGACATGGATCAGCTGTTGGAATTCGATGCGCGGCCTTCCGATTCACTCGCGCTGGCCCTGCGGGCCGGATGTCCGATCTACATCGCCGACGATGTCTTCGAAACCTCCACGATCGAGTCTCCGTTTGCCGAGGAAGACGAGTTTCAGGAGTTCGTTGAGTACGACTTGGATCTCAGCGAGTTTCGGCGGCGACATCAGGCGGACGACGAAGAAAACTAGCCCCGGATCGTGGGCACTCCGCGCGGCAGGAACAGGATGTCTTCCGCGGTCAGGCCTTGGTTGATGGTGTAGCGCTCGATGCTGATGGTTTTGCTGCGCCGGCCTTCCTCGAAGAAGACCACCTTCTCGATGAAATACGTTTCGCGGTCGACCCACACCATGCGCATCAACTCATCCGTTTGGGCGTCCCGGACCTCGAGGATGTATTCATCGCTCAGGGTATCTCCCGCACGGTTCAGGGGATCATCGATGAAACTCAGATCCTGTCTTGGCGTCTCCAATCCCGGACAGAACGAGAATTCGGTCACGCAGGAATCGGACGCGATGGTATCGGCAAGCACGATTGGCGTCGTGAGCGTCTCGGTCGAGAAGCTGTGAACGTTCTGAAGGACCTGCATCCGGATCCTGCCGTCCGCCTGATCTTGCTCCAGTTGGGATAGATTGAGACTGGACAGGCCCACTGCGGACAGCGGAACGCCCAACCACCGCTTGACCACGAGGATGTTCTCCCGGGGAAGGTAGAGGGTCAATTGGTCGTTCTGTACAGTCACCAATTGGTCGTAGAGCGAGACCGGATCGAGGTATCGCACCGAGAGCGCTCCCGGAGGTTCGGTGAGCAGACGGAGCCGCATCCGGATGAACGGCAGATCGCCGCCATTCTCGATGACCTTGAGCTGCGCTTCGAGGTCGTCGACCCTCGACAGTGCGTTCTCGACACGCCAGATCAGACCGCTGACTTCGGATGGCGGGTGCTCATTGAACAGATACTCGTCCACCGCAGCGACGGTTACAATCAGACCAACGAACAGACCGATGGCCAACAGGATGAAGCTTTGACCGTTCATTAAAGACGATTATAATCCCGTACAGAAGGGCGTTCAATTGCCCGCCGCGCGATCGAAGAAGGAGTGTGACATGGGAAGCGACTCCCTGACAGTTCGAGGGGTGCAGGATGCGGAGGTCGAAGGGAAGACCGTTCTGGTTCGTGTGGATTACAACGTGCCGATCAGGGACGGAGTGATCACCGATGACGAGCGGATTCGTGCGTCCATTCCAACGCTGTCGTGGCTGGTCGAACACGGAGCCAAGGTCGTTCTGGCTACGCATCTTGGCCGTCCGGACGGACGCCCCGTGCCGGAACTCCGGCTTGACCCTGTGGGCGCTCGCTTGGCAGAACTCATGGATCATGCCGTCTCGAAGCTGGATGATTGCGTCGGGCCGGCCATCGAGGAAGCGATCGCTGCAGGTTCCGCCGGGGATGTCTTTTTGTTGGAGAACGTTCGCTTTCACCACGCCGAAGTCGAGAACGAGGGTTCGTTTGCGCGGGGTCTGGCTCGCCTGGCCGACCTGTTCGTGAACGACGCGTTTGCTACCGCGCATCGGGCACACGCTTCGACATTCGGGGTCACGGACTACCTGCCGGCGTACGCCGGATTGTTGATCCAGCGGGAAGTCGAAGCATTGAGCCCGCTGACCCGTGAGCCGGAGCGTCCGTACGTCGCCATCATCGGCGGGAAGAAGGCACAGAGCAAGCTTGCACCGCTGCGGGATCTTCTTCCGCAGGTCGACACGGTCTTGCTTGGTGGCGGGGTTGCCTTCACGTTCCTTCACGCCGCCGGGGTCCACACTAGGGATCTCGACATCGATGAGAAGCTGCTGCACGAGATCAAGGAGATCATTCGCCAAGCGGAGGAATTGGATGTCGACATCATCCTGCCGCAGGATGCCGTATTCGCGCAGGATCTAGAGCCGGGGAGCGAGACGCAGATCGCCGATGTTCGCAGCGCGCCGCAGGGATGGACGGGGTTCGACATCGGGCCGAAGGCCGTGCTCTCGTTCCGTGATCACATCGAGAGCGCGCGGACGGTGGTCTGGACCGGTCCGATGGGCGTGTACGAGCATGCATCCTTTGGCGAAGGGACCAAGGGTGTGGCAGCGGCGATCGCGGCATCGGAGGCCTACAGCATCGTGGGAGGTGGGGAGACCGGGGACGCCGTGGCCCGTTTCGGGTACGGAAACGAGGTGTCCTACATCTCTACCGGCGGTGGTGCGTGTCTTGCGTTCCTTCGCGGCAAGTCTCTGCCAGCGCTGGATGTGCTGTACGCCTAGCTTGCTGCGGCGAATTGCCTCATGCTATACTGTCTGTAGATCGATATGCGGGCATAGCTCAGTGGTAGAGCATCAGCTTCCCAAGCTGAGGGTCGCGGGTTCGAATCCCGTTGCCCGCTTTTGTGTTGTCGAGGCCCTGTCCGGCTGCGGCTTCGAACCGGGAGACGATTATGGCTCACGTATCGCCCTCACCGATGTTGTCGCTCGATAGCTTGAGGCCGCGCGTTCTCTCGTGCACCAAGTGCGGGTTGAGCGCTACCAGAACGAACGTCGTGTTCGGGGCGGGCAATCCCAATGCCTCGGTGCTCTTTGTCGGCGAAGGGCCGGGAGAGGTCGAGGACAACACGGGAGAGCCGTTTGTCGGTCCTGCGGGCCAGAAGCTTAGCGAGGTGTTGTCGTCGGTGGGCATCTCTCGCAACGACATCTTCATTACCAACATCGTCAAATGCCGTCCGCCAAACAACCGTGTACCAAGCCGGGCGGAAATGGAGGAGTGCAGTCCGTACCTGGAAGCGCAAATCGCACTGATCAATCCCGCGTTGATTGTCACGCTCGGAAACACGGCGACGCAGTGGCTGGTTCCCGATGCCCCAGGGATCACGAAGTCGCGTGGGACGTTCTTCTCGTGGCGGGACAGCGTACTGCTGTTCCCGATGTTCCACCCGAGCTACCTGTTGCGGTATCCATCGAAGGAGAAGGGAAGTCCGAAGCACCTGACTTGGCTCGATATCCAGAAGGTCAAGAAGTTCATGGACGAGCACGCGCGAGCGGTTCCACTTGGGTCACAGATGGACGATACAACATCCACCGATTAGGCTTCGCTCAGGCGCTGAGCGTGGTTCTGTTGCGATTCGCAAAGCCGTTCCGGTTTGACCGGCTCGCGTCGATTCTGTATAGTCGGGGCCGCATTTCTGTCAACACGAGAACGAAAGGAAAGACATCCCTTGGCAAAGAAGCGCCTCTATGAGATCGCCAAAGAGTTGGGTATTTCGAGCAAGGATCTGATCGCTCGGCTCGAGGAAATGGGTATGCCCGGCCTCAAGGCGGCAAACAGTGTCGATGATGAGGAATACGCGCTGATCGTCAACCTCTACCAGGACGAAGCCAAGGCGGACGTCGTGGAACCTGTCGTTGAAGAGGCACCGGACGTCAAGCCCGAAGCACCGGCCGGACGCCCTGCGGCGAACAAGGTGTCTGTCGGATCCCCGAGACCTCCCGTGGTCTCGGTATTGGGTCATATCGATCACGGCAAGACGACGCTACTTGATGCGATCCGCAGCTCGCACCTTGCTTCCAAGGAAGCCGGCGGCATCACCCAGGGGATCGCTGCATATCAGGCGGAGGTTGGTGGACGCAAGATTACCTTCATCGATACGCCGGGCCACAAGGCGTTCACGGGGATGCGTGCAAGAGGGGCTCAAGCAACCGATATTGCCATTCTGGTGGTTGCCGCCGACGACAGCATCATGGCACAGACTGCGGAAGCGATCGACCATATCCAGGCCGCCAACATCCCGATGATCGTTGCGATCAACAAGATCGATAAGCCGAATGCGGATGTGAGCAAGGTTATGAACGATCTTGCACATCGTGGATTGACGCCGGAGGTCTGGGGCGGTGACACGATTGCGGTGGAGATCTCTGCGCTGCACAACAAGAACATCGAAGAGTTGCTCGAGATGATTCTGTTGGTTGCCGAGATGGAGGATCTGCGAAGCGATCCCGCAGCACCGCTCAATGCCGTCGTGATCGAGAGCCACCTTTCATCCGGCCGCGGCGCGGTCGCGACCGCGATCATCAAAGACGGAACCCTGCGTGAGAAGGATTGGGTCGTTGCCGGTTCGACCTACGGACGGGTCAAGGCGCTGATCGATGATCGCGGAAACCGCATTGCCGAAGCTACCTCCGGTCAGGCGGTGGAGATTCTCGGCTTTGGCGAGGTCCCTGAGGTTGGGACGCAGATCTCGATCGCGAAGAACCAAGCCAAGGCACGGCGAGATGCTGCCGCAGACCAGGGCAAAGAGCAGCCCGAGAGGCGTCGCCGCCCGGTCAGTTTCGAAGAGCTGTTTCAGCAGGCGGAAGAAGAAGCCAAGATTCAGCTCGTCCTCAAGGCGTCCTCGACCGGCGCCCTTGAGGCGGCGCGACGGGAGATCGAAGCGATCGATATCCCGGGGATCGAGCTCGAGATCCTGCTGTCGGGCGTAGGGACCATCTCCGAGAGTGATGCGCTTCTTGCCTCCACGATTTCGGGCGATGCGCTTGTCGTTGGCTTCGGTGTGAAAGCTGACGCCAAGGCGGCCAAGCTGTCGGAGCATGAAGGGATCCCTCTCCTAACCTACGAGATCATCTACGACCTTGTGGATGAGATCGAACGTGCGCTGAAGCAGCGCCTTGCCCCGGAGTACACCGAGGTGCAGATCGGCGTGGCCGAGGTGCGGGATACGTTCAAGATTCCGGCGGGTGTTGTTGCCGGGTGCTACATCCTCGAAGGCAAAGCGGTACGCAATGGGAAGGCTCGTGTGCTTCGGGGCAGCGAGGACCTCTTCTCCGGCGATATCGCATCGCTGCGCCGGTTTGACGATGATGTGCGCGAGGTGGCCGCCGATCGCGAGTGCGGTATCCGGATCAAGGATTTCGATGATGTCCAGGTCGGCGATCGCATCGTGATCTTCCAACTGGAAGAGGTTGTCCGCTAGTCCTCGATGAACGTGGGCCTGCTCACCCTATCCTTCCATCTTCATGCGATCCACTCGCTCAAGGAGAAGCGCTCGGTGGTGCGACAGCTCCTCGCGGTGGTGGACCGTCACGGGACCGCCTTTGCGGCATGCGAGTCCGCCAACGGCGATGATCTTGCCCTCTTGACACTGCGTATCGCCCACGTGTCAAATGATGCACAGTACACGGACGCCGCCTTGCGGCGGCTCCAAGAGAAACTCGAGGCGAGATGCGGACATCCGGCCACCGAGGCGCGAATCGAGGTGTTATGAGCGGAGTACGTGGTAGAGCGAGGTTGGAGCAGGACCTTCAGCGTGAAATCGCCGCGATCATCGAGTTCGAGAGTCGTGACCCGGTGGTTTGCGATGCGTTTCCGACGGTCATGGATGTACGGCTGTCCCAGGATGCGCGGTACGCGAAGGTGTATGTTGCCGCCGGGGTGACGGTGGATCCGGCAAACCTCAAGGCGGCATTGCTGAGGGATCGAGGCTTCTACCGAAGCCTGCTCGCCGAACGGCTGGCCCTTCGACACACGCCGGATCTTCAGTTTGTCATTGACGAGACCGTCGAACGTGCGCTGCGTCTGAAACAGCTCCTCGAGGATGACAAGAAATCCATGACGTGAGGCGTGACGCGGGGCTCACCCGCGGCCATCTTCCCAAGAATCGGCGACGTCGTGGCGCGGGCCCGATCTATGGACATGTCCGGGTGAAGATCGTAGACTCTAGCGGACGAAAGACCACTCAACAAGAGGCAACGAGACATGCGCACAGACCTTGACATCGCGCGATCCGTGCAGCCGAGACCGATCACGGATGTGGCATCGGACCTTGGCTTGCGGCCTGATGAAGTGATTCCCTTCGGTCCGATTGTGGCCAAGGTGCGCGCGGATGCACTGCACGCCCGCGAGGATGCGATTCGTGCCAAATACATCGATGTCACGGCGATGACGCCGACCCCTCTCGGTGAGGGGAAGACCACCACCACCCTGGGGTTGGTTCAGAGCCTTGGGCGATGCGGCGTGCGGCCGATCGGCTGCATCCGACAGCCATCGCAAGGACCGACGTTCGGGATCAAGGGAGGCGCAGCTGGGGGCGGTCACGCGCAAGTCATCCCGATGGAGGAGTTCAACCTCCATCTCACCGGTGACATGCACGCGATCACTTCTGCGCACAATCTCATTGCCGCGGCCGTCGACGCGCGCATGATGCACGAGCGGGATTTCTCCGATCGTGGATGGCGGGCGCGAGGGCTTCCTCGCCTGGATATCGATCCGTACTCTGTGACGTGGAATCGCGTACTCGATGTGTGCGATCGTGCGCTTCGGCACACGATCGTTGGGTTGGGAGGTAAGCGTGACGGGTATCCGCGAGAGAGCGGATTCGACATCACAGCCGCCTCCGAGCTGATGGCGTGTCTCGCGCTGGCCGATGGCTTGACCGACTTACGTCGGCGGATCGGCCGAATCGTCGTGGGATACCGTCGATCCGAAGAGCCGGTTACCACCGAGGATCTCGGCGTGGCGGGAGCGGCTTGCGTGCTCATGAAGGAGACGATTCACCCCACCCTGCTCCAGACGTTAGAGGGCCAGCCGGTGTTTGTTCATGCGGGGCCGTTCGCCAACATCGCGCATGGGAACTCGTCGATTATTGCGGATCGGCTCGGGCTCAGACTTGCCGACTATGTGGTGACGGAGTCCGGGTTCGGCGCCGATATCGGGTGGGAGAAGTTCGCGGATATCAAATGCCGCGCGAGCGGTCTCGTGCCCGATGCGGCTGTCCTGGTCGTCACGGTACGCTCGCTCAAGATGCACGGCGGCGGATCGACGGTGATCGCGGGCAAGCCGCTGGCACCCGAGTACGAGCACGAGGATCTCGGCCTTGTGGAAGCCGGATGTGCAAACATGCTCCGGCATATCGAGATCGTGAGGTCTTTCGGGGTTCCGGTGGTGGTGGCTGTCAACCGATTCGCTACCGATACTGAAGCAGAGCTCGGTCTTGTTCGACGAACCGCGGAGGCTGCAGGGGCGGCGGCCGTGGTCTCGGATCACTGGGCGCACGGCGGTGCGGGAGCGGTCGATCTTGCGCAGGCGACGATGGATGCGTGTGCCCAGCCGTCGGACTTCCAGTTCCTATACCCGCTGGATCTCCCCATCGTCGAGAAACTGCGCACCATCGCCACGAGGATCTACGGGGCAGCGGACATCGTTGTCTCCGACCGAGCCGCGGCTCAGATCGCGCGGTACGAGTCGCTCGGGTATGGAGAGTTGCCGATTTGCGTCGCCAAGACGCATCTATCCCTCTCTCACGATCCGCGCCGCAAAGGGGTGCCCAGCGGATACGATCTTCCAATTCGTGAGGTCCGCGCAAGCGTCGGCGCCGGGTTCATCTACCCGCTCTGCGGTGACATGCGCACGATGCCCGGACTCCCTGTTGCGCCTGCGTTCATGGGCGTCGACATCGACGAAACGGGCGCGGTGTGCGGCTTGTCGTAGATTCAATCGTCGCGGCCGGACGGCGTGCAAACGGCATGGAGCGTGCCGTTGAGGATCCGGGGTGTACAACGGGCGCTTGCGGTGCACCGACACCCAGGGTAGTCTGCATCCGAGATGGCTGAATCCGCACGTATCGATACCCTCGCCGTGTTTCAACGGCATCCGTTTGCGAAGCATCTGGTGGAGCGTCTCGACGATGCAGGTCATGAAGCGGTGTTGATCGGCGGTGTCGTGCGGGATGGACTGCTTTCGCAGATGGGCGACGACGTACCGTTCCCTCCCGAAGATGTCGATATCGCGACGTCGGCCGTTCCCAACGAAGTGCGGCGGGTGTTTGCCGATTGCCCCATCGTGGGGGTCGGGGAGGAGTTCGGTGTGCTCGTCGTGGTCGCCCCGGACGGGCGGGCCTATGAAGTGGCTACGTTCCGGGTCGAGCAGGAATACGATGGGCGGTGGCCGAGCAAGGTGACGCTGGTGCGCACGTTGTCTGAAGACGTTCTCCGGCGGGACTTGACGATCAATGGACTGGCGGCGCGGCCGGACGGCACGGTCATCGATCTCGTCAACGGAATCCCGGACCTGCACGCGCGAAAGATTCGGTCGATCGGGGATCCGGAGGCCCGGTTCGCCGAGGACTACCTGCGTATGCTGCGTGCGGTTCGCTTTGTCTGTCAGATTGGAGGGACCCTCGACAGGGAGACCGAGCGTGCCATCGCGGGCAATGCTTTCCGGATCCTGGACATCTCCAAGGAACGGATCGGCGATGAGTTGATCCGGATGCTGCGGACTCCCCGATCCGCGGAAGGACTGCTTTGGATGGACCGGCTGGGACTCCTTGAGGCAGTGCTCCCCGAACTTGACGCCACGCACGGCGTTCCGCAGCCCGAGGAGTATCACCCGGAAGGGGATGTCTTCGTTCATACGGTGGAGGCGCTCCGCGTGGCCGATGGCTTTGTCTGCGATCCGATCGTCAAGCTGGCGACGGTTCTCCACGATATCGGGAAGCCGGCGGCGCTCATCCGCAGCGGCGGGGTCAACATGGGGGGGCACTGCGCCATCGGCTCGAGAATGACCAAGGCCGTGGGACAACGTCTCCGTTTGAGCCGTCACCAGATTGCCCGGCTCGTCTATCTCGTCAAGCACCACATGCGGATCGCGGATTTCCCTCGCATGGGAAGGGGCAAGCAAGTGCGCTTCCTCAGTGAAGGGGAGGTGCCCGATGGGACCGGACTTCGCGGCAGGTTCCCGCTGTTCTTCGATCTGCTCCAGCTGTTGGTCGCCGACTGCCAGGCGAGCGCGCACCGCGCGTCCGGATGGATGCCGATCTTTGCCGAGACGCTTCGCGTCGCGGAGCACATCGATCGGGTCTGTGATCTGGCCCGCGCGCGGCAGATGATCGACGGACACGTACTGATCGAGCTCGGTCTTCGTCCGGGACCGGATCTCGGGCGGATTCTCACGGCGATTCACGATCGGATTCTGTCCGGGGAGATTGTCAGCCGTGGAGATGCCGTACTCGAGGCGCAATCGATGATCGAGGCCCTGGGTAGGGGGAAGTAGGGTCTCGGCTGAGGGGACAGACGCCCTCGCAGCTTCCGGATTCAGAGCCTATCCTTGTGGCGCAACGGGGCACAAAGGAGGAATCCGGGAACGCTCTGCGCTCGCCGCATGAACGATATGGGAACACCACTTCACATCAGTCGCGATCTCGAGATCGATCTCGAACAGCTCATCGGACAGTGTATCGCCATCCTCGGGATCCGCGGATCCGGGAAGTCGAACACCGCTGGCGTCATCTTCGAGGAGTTGCTGGCGAACAACTACCCGATGTCCATTGTGGACATCGAGGGGGAATACTTCGGCCTGAAGGAGAAGTACGAGGTCCTTGTCGTCGGTGCGGGCGAGGGCGTGGAGATCGAAATCGATGCCGATTGCGCAGCGGAGATTGCCCAAGTGAGCATGGAACAGAACGTTCCGGTCGTCCTCGATCTGAGCGGATTCCTGTCCGACGAGCGAACGGAGATCCTGAAGGAGTACCTGGGGAGTTTGTGGGCGCTTGCCGGGAACCTGCGCCGTCCCTACATCATCGGGATCGAGGAGGCTCATGAGTTCATTCCTCAGGGGGTGAAGAACGAACTCAAGGAGATGATCGCGCGCGTCGCGCTTCGCGGGAGGAAGCGCGGCCTTGGAGCGATTGTCGTCTCGCAGCGCAGTGCCAAGGTTGACAAGGACGTCCTGAGCCAAGCCGGGATGCTTCTGCTTCATCGTGTGGTGCACGAGGTCGACATGCGAGTCTACGGAGAGCTTCTTCCGTGGCGCAAGAGCGAGGTCAAGGAGATCATCGGCGCGTTGGACACGGGCGAGTGCATCTATCTCAACGGAGATACGGTTCTGCCGATCTACGTTCGAGAGCGGGCCACGTTCCACGCCGGCTTTACGCCGTCGCTCGATGCGGTCGTGACGCCCGAGCTGAAGCAGGTCAGCACGTCGATCATCGAGACGATCGAGCGGGCCCGGAAGTCTCGCAAGAAGAAGACCCGTACCGAGGAGCTGGAGGCCCGCATCGCACAGCTGGAGGAGAAGCTGCTCAAGAAGGACGAGAAGATCGTGAAGCTCGAGGAGATCGCAAAGACCTTGGGTTACATCCGCGTCGAGGTTCCCGAAGCAGGTGGTCGCCCGCTCGCAAGCCCGGAGGTGAATCGTCCCGAAACGGGCTCCGGCCAACCGCTTCCATCGCGTGAACCGCTGCCGCGGTCTTCCATCGGAACGGCAATCGTCGAGGACTCGATCGGCTCATCGGCAACGGGCGGAGGTTCCTCTTTCGACCTGCGGGTGATCGATATCGACGGCGAGGCGGAGGTCCGGAGGAACGATCTTCCGCCGGCCGTCTTGGAACACATCGAGCGTCTCGTCGCGCGCATCAGCAAGAGAGACCTGCTGCACCGCCGGTTGCTGTCGTTCCTCGTTCAGCACGCTCCCGAGTCGTATACCGTTGACCAGATCTCCGCTTGGACGCGGTGCGCACGAGAACTGATCGAGGATGAACCGCCGCACGAGTTCCTTGAGTGCGGCCTCCTTCTGCGCGAGAGACGGACTGACGGGATGCGTTATCGCAGCAATCTCAAGACGTTTGTTGCCAAGGAATTCGGCGTGTATCAACCGGACATCGGGCAGGATGGATTTCATCACGTGGTCCGGCTGCTGCACGCCCAGCTCGCTGCTCTCCCCGTAATGTAGTTCGGCAGGGCTATTGTTCGACACGCGCGGCGTGTCCGATTGACGACTTTCTCCTTTTCTGCTATAATCTCTTTGGAAGGGGGAGTCGATGAAGATCAAGATTGCAGAGCGACACACCGATGCGAGTGAAGCACTCCGTGCATACGTTGTGGAGAAGACAGAATCGCTCGAGCGGTTCTTCGATCGAATCATCAGTGTGGATGTCGTTCTATCCGTGGAGAAGCAACGCCAGATTGCAGACCTCCACGCTCACCTAACCAACAGGAAGATCATCGCGGCTCACGAGGAAACCACCGACATGTACGCGTCGATCGACAAGGCCGTCGATCGGCTACGCAGGCAATTGGTCCGCTTTAAGGATCAGTTGCAGGATGTCAAGGAAAGGAACCCCGAGACGGGGGCAACATCCGAGGTTGAGCCGGAGATCGAGAAACAGATCATTCGCACGGAAACGTTCTTCCACAAGCCGATGCCTCCCGAGGAGGCTGCACTTCAGCTCGAGGCGATTGAGAAGGACTTTCTGGTCTTCATCGATGCTGAGACAGACAACGTGGCGATCATCTATCATCGTCGAGATGGGAACTATGGGCTGATTGAACCTCGAAGTTAGCACGGCAGGGGAGTTGGGGTACAGGGCGTGGCGAAAGTCTTGTCGTTGTTCTCAGGAAGCCTGGCAAGTCGGATAGCTACACGCGTCGTCGAGTGTCACCCGGACGTGGACGCTGTCTTCCTTCTTCATTTGCGCTCGCCGTTTGCCGAGGAATCCGAGGACCTGCGGCAGATGATCAAGGATGAGTGGAACCACCTGAGCTTCCGCACCCAATCCCTCAAACGTGAGTACAAGAGCCTGGTCCAGCTTCCGCGGAGCGGCGCGTTCTCTCTCACAAAGAGCTGCTTGGGCTGCCGGTATCTCCTGCTTAGGCGGGCCGCTCGGTACATGGAGAGAATCGGGGCGGACTTCGTGTGTACCGGAGGGGTCGACGGAACCCACGGCATCGAGGCGGCCGATCTGCGTGAGATCGAAAAACGGGCAGGCCTGGAGCATCGTGTCCTTCGGCCGCTGTACGACGGGTTCCCATTGACGCAGGTGAGGAATCTCGAAATGTGGTCCGGCCTTCCAGATAGCCCGCACACTTCCGCCGGGGTGCAGGAGGATCTGCTGGAGCTTGCGGAGGCATTGGGTCTGGATCCGAGCGACCCGGCTTCCCATACGAGGAGATGCAAGCTCACGGTGCCCGGTTTCGGTGACCGGGTCGCCAACCTCTTCGGTGAGCCGGGATTCACCCTGAATGCCTTGCGGCTTCTCGACTTCCCGCTGTACTACAAGATCGCTCCTGACACGAAGCTGGTCATCGCAACCGATGAGCAGAGCAAGCGAGAGCTTCAGAATCTCTTTCTTCCGCAGGATCTGCGTATCTATCCGCCCACGCCGCATGGCCCCATGACGCTCGTTCGCACTGCATGGTCAGACAAGGGGTGCGATGAGCGCGCCCGGGTCATCGAGCTGGCTGCAAGGATCACCGCGACGTACCTTCCCGAACGGCGCGAGTTTGCGATTCCCATCTACTACCGGTTCGAGAGCGAGGACGAAAGATGGCTGCTGAACGTCGCGCCGTTCGAATCGGTTGAGACGATCTCGGCATTGGCGTGCGTCGAGGTGGCTCCCTCCACGGGGGCGCCGTCGCGGGCCGCTGTGGGTTGATTCCCTCACCCCGGGAGGTATACTTCGACATGATGTGGGAGGGTGCGACTGCAAGAGCAGATGGTTGATCCCTCAGAGATTGCGAGATCGATTGAATGTGACGAGACCCCGGAGTGCGGGAAAAGGGGTTTGTATGCCTTTTTATTGCTTTGAGTGCGGTGAGTGCAAGCAGCATTTCAAGGTGTTGCAGCGCAGCAGAGGAGAGAAAACGCCGTCTTGCCCCGATTGCGGAAGTCACCGGGTGCGTCGACTGCTCCCTCACATTGGTGTGGTCTACAAAGGCAGCGGCTACTACTCGACTGATCATCGAGTGAAGAAGGCCTCTTGACAGCAAATCGCTGTTGTAGTGAACCAGAGACAACAAGAGCACACAAGGGATGGACGATTGAGCGCAACACCGGCCGAATTGAGGGCATACAGAATATGACGTTTGCAACGGCTCAGTCTTGGGCCGTTTCGTTGTTCGTTGACAGAGTAACGAACGCAATGGCGTGTGGGGTGAGGTGAGTAACGTGATTTCCGGCGACGACATCAGACGCATTACGCTCAGGTTGGCTCCTCCATCAGCCATTCTCGGCTGGTCCCACGGGGAGGTAACGGAGTCCGAGACGATCAACTACCGTACGCATCGTGCAGAACGTGGCGGGCTGTATGCCGAAGAGATCTTCGGCCCTGCAAACGACTACGAGTGCGCCTGCGGGAAGTACAAGGGGAAGAAGTACGAGGGGATTACCTGCGAGAAGTGCCACGTGTTGGTTACCGATTCATCCGTGCGTCGTGTCAACATGGCCCACATCAAGCTGGCGAGCCCCGTGGTGCACTTCTGGTTTCTCAAGGGCGTATCCAGCCTGTTGAGCCGCCTGCTGGGGATGAAGAAGCGCGAACTCCAGCGGATCGCGTACTACGAGACCGAGCCGATGGAGCAGGCACTGTATATCGTGACCTCCTCGGACTGCAAGGAAGTCCGGCCTGGCGAGACGCTCTATACCTCCGAGTACGATGTCTTGTCTGCTGCATTTCCGTTTGAAGTCGAATCCGCCTACTACGTCGAAGGGGCGCCGCGTGTGCTGAGCGAGGAGGCGGGGCGCGTCACGATTGAGAAGCGTCAGCTGACGAACGGAGAGAAGACGCGCTCGATCATCGTCGGTTCGCAGGAATACCCGTTGGTCGGCGACGTCGACCTGCTGGTCGAGGATGGCGACGAGGTTGACGCGGACACGGTTCTTGTCGAACGTCCGGTCGGCGAGCTGTGCTCGAAGACCTCGTTTGAGATGCTCGTTGAGCGGTACGGCGCAGCGATCAAGGGCGAACCGCTGGACCGAGAGATCCTTGACAGCTTGGTGTTTATCGTTACACGGATCAAGGATCCCGCATTCCCCCTTGCGCTGGGTGATCGGCTGAACATGTTCGAGCGGCGTGCCTACGATCGCGTTTACGCGAATGGATTCATTGCAGAGACCGGCGCCGCAGGGATCAAGGGCCTGCTTGAGGTGCTCGATTTCAACGAGCTGCATCGAGCGCTGACCGACGAACTCCACCACGAGACCGCCGCCGGCAACCAGCGCCGGTTGATCAAACGGCTTGAAGTCGTCGACCAGCTTCGTTCATCGGGGAACAACGCCCAGGACATGATCCTGGATGTCATCCCGGTCCTGCCGCCGGACCTTCGTCCGATGATCCAGTTGGAGGGCGGCAAGTTTGCCACCACCGACTTGAATGACCTGTACCGGCGAATCATCAACCGCAACAACCGGCTGAAGAAGCTGATCGACATGGGCGCCCCCGAAGTCATCCTGAGGAACGAGCGTAGAATGCTTCAGGAGGCAGTGGATGCGCTCATTCACAACGAGAAGAAGGAGAGTCCGATTCGCGGGCGGGACAACCGTCCGCTGAAGTCGCTGTCCGAACGGATCCATGGGAAGCACGGGCGCCTCCGGAGGAACCTGCTCGGTCGCCGGGTCGACTATTCCGGCCGGGCGGTCATCGTTGTCGATCCCAAGTTGCGCCTTCATCAGTGCGGCCTCCCGAAGAAGATGGCGCTCGAGCTGTTCAAGCCGTTCATCCTTCACCGGCTCGAGACCACGACCTTCTCGGATTTCGATGAGATCAAGAATCGTGCGCTGATGGGAGAGATGCCCGAGGTTTGGGACATCCTTGACAAGCTCATCAAGGAGCATCCGGTGTTGCTCAACCGGGCGCCGACGCTTCACCGGCTTTCGATGCAAGCGTTCGAGCCGGTGTTGGTCGATGGGCAGGCGATCCACATTCATCCCCTGGTTTGCCCGCCCTACAATGCCGACTTCGATGGCGATCAGATGGCCGTACACCTTCCGCTTTCGCCGGAAGCCATTGCCGAAGCTCGCGAGCTGATGGCGGCGCCGAGGAACATCCTCTCGCCGTCCAATGGCGAGCCTCTGAGTCTTCCCACGCAGGACCCGATCTATGCGTACTACTACCTCACCGTAGAAGATCCGGGCGCGAAGGGGAGCGGGATGGCCTTCCGGGACATCGATGAGGCACGCAAGGCGTACGAAGAGGGGTTCCTGGACATTCACAGCCCGGTTCGGATCCGGATCGACGGGAAGTTGGTCGAAACCACGCTTGGGCGGGCCGAGTTGAATCTTGCTCTTCCCGAAGACATCCGCGACTACAGCCGGACGATGGATCGGCGAGCGATCAAGCGGGTGGTCATGCAATCGTTCCACCAGTATGGGTGGCAGAAGAGCGCCGAGGTCCTGGACAGTCTGAAGGACCTCGGATTCAAGTTCGCCACCCGGTCGGGACTGACGATCTCGCTGAAGGACTGTCTGATTCCCGAAGAGAAGGAAGAGATCGTTCAGCAGTCCCTCGCAGCGGTTCAGCGTATCGAGACGATGTTCAAGATGGGGCTGGCGACAGAGGATGAGCGGCGTGAGGCCGTCATTCGCATCTGGCGCCACACCGTAGATGATGTCGAGGATGTGACGATGGAGAACCTCCGGAGTCACAAGTTCAACTCGGTCTACGGGATGGTCACCTCCGGGGCCCGTGGCGGGCCGGATCAGGTCAAGCAGCTGTGCGGAATGCGCGGACCGATGGCCGGTCCATCAGGAGACATCATCGAACGTCCCGTCATCTCGAACTTCCGCGAGGGGCTCGACATGATGGAGTACTTCATCTCCACGCACGGTGGACGAAAGGGCGCGGCCGATACCGCACTCAAGACCGCCGATTCCGGGTATCTTACGCGGCGGCTCGTGGATGCTTCGTCGGATACGATCATCCACGAACACGATTGTGGGACCACGCAGGGTGTGGAGATCGATCCCCTTCGCTTCAGCAAGGCGGAGATCATGGAGTCCATCGAGGATCGGATCTACGGAAGGGTGACGGCGCAGCCGATCATCGACCCGTCGAGCGGTGAGGTCCTGGTCGAGGCCAACCAGTGGATTACCCGGGACATCGCCGAATACGTCTCGCAGATCGAGAGCGAATTGCCGCTCGGAAGCCCGGCGGAGCAAGAGAAGCTCGTTGGAACGAAGAGCGTCGAAGAGATCAAGCACCCGGAGGAGGGACGGGTCCTGGTGAAGATCGATGAGACGCTTACCCCTCGGCTCCTTGGTGCATTGAAGGCCGCCAAGATCGATCGGATCCGTGTCCGGCCGCGCATCGTCATTCGATCACCGATGACGTGTGATACCCCCGGTGGGCTGTGTCAGCTCTGCTATGGCTACGACATGAGCAATCATCGGCCAGTGCAGTTCGGGACCGCCGTCGGCGTGATTGCTGCGCAGTCGGTCGGCGAGCCCGGTACACAGCTGACGATGCGGACGTTCCACACCGGCGGCGTGGCTGGTGAGGACATCACGCAGGGGCTGCCGCGGGCGGAAGAGCTGTTCGAAGCCCGCAAGACGTTGAAAGGAAGCGAAGCCGGGATCTCGCCCCTGGATGGGCATGTAACCAATATCACATCCACCGCAACGGGTGGCGATCGGGTTCAGATCACCGGTGAGACACGAACGGTTCAGATCCCTGTAGCGTTGCTCAAGGCCGGTGCAGGGGACGAACTCGATGTCGACGATCTGATCTCCTCCGCCAGTCCGTGTAGTGGACAGATCTTCTTCCTGGACGGAGAGGATGGGCGATCGGAGCTCCTGGTCATCGACAAGGATTCGGGCGATCGAGCATTCCCATTGCCTCCGGGCGCGAAGCCGAGCGTAAAGACGGGCGATCGGATCAGTGTGGGGGATGCGTTGACGGGCCGGTTCAATGTCGAGCCGATTGTCGCGGATCGTGCCGGTGTTCTTCAATTGACCGAAGACAAGGATCGCTTCTTCCAGATCGTGGATGAGGACGGCGGCGTGTTCGAACACGAGATTCCATTCGGCGCTCGATTGATGATCGATCCTGGGACCTCGGTTGAGGAGGGAACACAGCTTACGTCTCGTTCCAAGCCGATCTTCGTGGCTGCGGAGACGGAAGGCACTGCCGTGGTTCTTGCGGATGCCATCGTGGTGTACAACCCCGATGGGGGCGCGTTGCAGATCCCGCTGACACAGAACATCTCCGCGATCAAGCGGAACGGAGCGACCGTCAAGTCCGGAGAGCCCCTCGTTCGGTTGGAGATTCCGCACATCGGAACCGTATCCATCAAATCCGTTGAGGAGTCCGGAGAGATCGCCACGCTTCAGTTGCAGCCCAAGAGTACCGTCAAGATCGACAAGGTCGTGACCGTGCGGATCGGCGACAAGATCGAGGAGGGCGACCTATTGACCAAGGGTGTCGTCGCCCCGCATACGCTCCTTGAGGCCGCCGGTGTGCAGAAGGCACGGCAGTACTTGCTGAACGAGATCCACAAGGTTTACAAGCAGCAGGGCGTGGACATCAACGACAAGCACCTCGAAGTGATCATCCGGCAGATTCTCAACAACGTACGGATCGTCGATCGCGGCGATTCGAGATTCCTGCTCGGGGATCTTGTTGCGCTGGAAGAATTCCGCAAGGAAGTCCAGGATCTTGCGGTGTGGAATCACGAGGCCGAGCGCATTAGGGAAGAGGCAATCGGGTCCACGCTTGCAGAGGATGTCGTCGCTGGAGGGCACCTCCTGGCTTCGTCGGGTTCGGCGCTGACCCGGGAGATCATCGGCTCTGCGCGCAAGATGGGCCTTTCGGTGGTACGCATCCTGTCGAACGAAGAAACCATCGACATTGCGCTGATCGAGAAGCAGCTTCCCGATGGAGAGCGCGAGCTCCTTCGGATCTCGAAGGCCGCGCTTCAGACCAAGGGATGGTTGTCGGCGGCGTCGTTCCAGCGAACGACCAAGATTCTGGCCGAAGCGGCGCTTCGCGGGGAGGTCGATGACCTTGCCGGACTGAAGCCCAGCATCATCGTAGGAAAACGGATCCCTGCGGGAACGGGATTCCGGATTCCCGCTGCGGCTGTATCCGTCGAGGAAGACCAGGAGATCGGAGCAGAGGACGGCGCGTCGGACGTGGATGCTGCCGAAGGGCAAAACAGTTGAAGGACTCACGGGTTGAGCCTATAATCATCCGCTATCTAGGGGAGATACGATGCCAACAATTAACCAGCTAGTTCGTCAAGGACGAAAACCGAAGTCGAAGAAGAGAAAGGCTCCACAGCTCGATGCGTGTCCGCAGCGCCGTGGGGTTTGTACGCGTGTCTACACGCGTACCCCGAAGAAGCCGAACTCCGCTCTTCGTAAGGTGGCCCGTGTGCGTCTGAGCAACGGGAAAGAAGTCACGGCCTACATCGGAGGCGAGGGTCACAGCTTGCAGGAGCACTCGATGGTTCTCGTACGGGGTGGGCGCGTCAAGGATCTTCCGGGCGTTCGCTATCACATCGTTCGCGGTACGCTGGATGCGGAAGGCGTCGGCGGCCGGAAACAGGGCCGCTCGAAGTACGGCGCCAAGAAGGGGAATTAGGAGAACGAGATGAAGATCCCTGGACGAAAAGTACAACCCGACATCACGTACAACAGCGTGCTCTTGTCGAAGCTTATCAACTACGTGATGCTCGATGGGAAGAAGTCGGTCGCCCAACGAGTCGTGTACGATGCCCTCGAGATCGTCGAACAGAAGAGCGAGTCCACGGCACTTGAGACATTCAACGAGGCGATCAACAACTGCTCTCCTCGTCTTGAGGTTCGCACCCGCCGCGTGGGGGGTGCCAACTACCAAGTCCCCTACGAGGTTCCTGCAGATCGGCAGGTCGCACTGTCCCTTCGCTGGCTGGTTGGCGCGGCGCGCGCACGGGGTGAGAACACGATGGCCGAACGCTTGGCCGGAGAAATCCTCGATGGGGCTCGCCGCGAAGGCAAGGCGTACAACAAGCGACTCGATTCCCACCGCATGGCCGAAGCGAACAAGGCATTCGCCCACTATCGCTGGTAGGACTACGCAGGCAAGGGATCTCTCCAGGATCAATCCGCAAGGAGAAGGCGTCGATGTCGACCGTGAACCCGTTACGATTGGAGAAGCTCCGGAATATCGGGATCATGGCGCACATCGACGCCGGCAAGACCACGACCACCGAGCGGATCCTCTTTTACACTGGCCACATTCATCGCATGGGAGAAGTCCATCACGGGGACACCGAGATGGACTGGATGCCTCAGGAGCGGGAGCGTGGCATCACCATCACGTCTGCTGCGACGACCTGCTCGTGGCTCGAACACACCATCAACATCATCGATACCCCGGGGCACGTCGACTTCACTGCCGAAGTCGAGCGTTCACTTCGTGTCCTTGACGGCGGGATCGTGGTGTTCTCCGGCGTCGAGATGGTCGAGTCGCAATCCGAAACGGTCTGGCGGCAGGCGGATCGCTACAACACACCCCGGATCGCCTTTGTGAACAAGCTCGATCGGCCCGAGGCGGATTTCGCGGCGACCTTCGACATGATCGAGGACCGGCTCGGCGTCAAGGCCGTGCCGCTCACCATCCCGTATCGTGACGAGAACCGGAAGCTGCTTGGGCTGCTCGATGTCATCGAGAACACGTTGCTGGTGTGGGATCAGGAGTCCCAAGGGACCGTATTCGCGCGGAATCCCGTGCCGGCCGAATTGGCACAGGATGTTGAGATGTACCGCGAGATTGCGATCGAGCGGGTCGCCGAGATCGATGATGTGATCATGGAGAAGTTCTTGGAGGGTGGCCAGATCGAACCGGAGGCATTTCATACCGCCCTTCGGCGAGGGTGTATCGAACACGGATTGATTCCCGTGCTCGGGGGATCGTCGTTCCAGAACATCGGCGTTCAGCCGTTGATCGATGCTGTGGTGCGGTATCTTCCATCGCCACTCGATGTTCCCGATGTGGTGGCGGTGGATGGCAAAGAGACCCGGGCACCTGATCCGGACGAGCCGTTCTGTGGACTGGCCTTCAAGGTGGTGGCCGACCGGTATGCCGGACGCCTGGTCTTTGTGCGGGTGTATTCGGGGACGCTTGCGGCCGGTGGGCACGCGTACAACGCCACGATTGAGAAGGGGCTGCGGGTCACCAAGATCTTCCGTATGCACGCAAATCGGCGCACCGCACTCGATGTGACGCAAGCGGGTGATATCGTTGCCATGGTCGGATCGGTGAACGTCTCCACCGGAGACACGTTGTGCGACAAGGAAGCGCCGATTCTGCTGGAGAAGATCGAGTTTCCCGATCCGGTGGTGTTCGTTGCCGTGGAGCCGCGAACCGAAGCGGAATTTTCCGAGCTTCTCGATGCACTAACACGGTTGGCGCACGAGGATCCGACCCTCCAGGTCAGAACGGATGAGACGACCAACCAGACCATTCTCGGTGGGATGGGGGAACTCCATCTTGAGGTTCTCATCCGGCGATTGCGCGAAGAGCTCGGCGTGTTCGCACATGTCGGTCAGCCTCAAGTTGCGTATCGTGAGACGCTATCGGCGCCGATTGAAGCGGAGGATCGCTTCGTCAAGCAAGCTGGTGGGCGAGGGCAGTACGCGCACGTGGTGATTCACCTTGCCCCGTTGCCGAGAGGAACCGGGATTCAGTTCGAAGTGACCGCCAAGGAGGAGGAGGTCCCGAGAGAGTATAGAAGCGCGATAGAAAGCGCACTTCGGGGAACATTGACAAACGGGCCGCTTGCGGGGTATCCTTTGGCCGATATCGGAGCTACCGTAGTTGGTGGGTCATTTCATCCGGTTGACTCGTCTGAGTTAGCGTTTCGAGCAGCAACTGCTACGGCGTTGCATGCGGTATACAGCAACGAGGCGTTTGAATTGCTCGAGCCGGTGATGGAAGGCGAAGTCATTACGCCCGGAGAGTATCTGGGCGAAGTGATGGAGGACCTGGCGCGCAGGCGTGGGGAGATTCGAGAGCTTCAAGCGCGGGAAACGGTTCAGATTCTTACAGTTTCTGTTCCATTGGCTGAGACGTTCGGATACGCCACGCGGCTGCGCTCTTTGACCCAGGGGCGGGCCACGTATTCGTTGCGTGTAACGCACTATGCGATCGTCCCGGAGGGCCTGAAAGAAAAGATCATCAAGAGTAGAGGATACTAAAGATGGCGAGGGAAAAGATACGAATCAAGCTGCGAGGCTACGACCACGAGCTCGTCGACAGTTCGATCCGCAAGATCGTCGAGTCGGCCAAAGAAACCCGAGCGAAGATCTCTGGTCCGATTCCGCTACCGACAGATCGTAGGGTGTACACGGTGCTCCGATCGCCGCACATTGACAAGCGGTCCATGGAGCACTTCGAACGAAGAATTCACACGCGTTTGCTCGACATCAAGGAGCCGACGTCGGAAACGATCAACGCTCTGATGGACATCGAGCTCCCTACGGGAATCGATATCGAGATCAAACTGTAGCTAGCACGGAGGTTGGCAAGGATGGCGCAAGGACTCCTAGCACGGAAGATTGGCATGACGCAGATGTTCGTCAACGATCGTGCCGTGGGCGCTACGGTCATCGAGACGAAACCATGTACTGTCGTGCAGGTCAAAACGATGGACAAAGATGGCTACAACGCCCTTCAATTGGGGTACGACCCGGTACGAGAATCGCGCGTGACGCGCCCGCTTGCCGGCCACTACAAGAAGGCTGGCGTGGCGCCTCACCGGCATCTGTTTGAGGTACGAGTAGACAATCCCGAGGACTACAGCCCGGGTACGGAACTCGGCGTGGACATGTTCACCGAAGGCGAGAAAATCAGCGTTTCGGGAAACTCGCGGGGCCTCGGGTTTCAAGGGGTTATCAAGCGGTGGAACTTCGCCGGCGGGCCGAAGTCGCACGGATCCCACTTCCATCGTCGACCGGGATCGATCGGCAACTGCGTGAAGCCGGGCCGTGTCATCAAAGGGAAAAAGATGCCCGGACAGATGGGCAATCGGCGAGTGACCAACCGTGGGCTCGTCGTTTTGCGCGTTGATCCGGAACGGAATCTGCTGATCGTCAAGGGTTCGACGCCCGGACCTCGCGGCACGATCCTCGAGTTGGTGAAGCGAAATGGCTGAAGCGAGACTGTACAACTTCGCGGATACGTCGGTTGCCGAAAGCACGGCGCTCGAAGAGCGGATGTTTGGCGCGGCCGTGAACCAAGATCTTCTGTACCGAATGGTGCGCATGCAGCTCGCCAATCGGCGTCAGGGAACCCACTCGACCAAGACGCGTGGCGAGGTCGCCGGTGGCGGTCGGAAGCCTTGGCGACAGAAGGGAACGGGCCGCGCACGCGCTGGCTCTCGGCGCTCGCCCGTGTGGGTTGGCGGCGGGATCGTCTTCGGTCCCAAGCCCCGCTCGTACGAGAGCAAACTCACGAAGAAGATGCGGCTCGGGGCTCTTGCCTCCGCGCTTTCGGACCGAGCAGCTGATGGGCATGTTACGGTGATCGATCGCATCGCATTCGATGAGCCGAAGACCAAGGCAGCCATTGGGTTGCTCGATCGCCTTGAGCTTTCGGCGACCACGACCCTCGTGGTGGTCGCGAGTGATGAACTGACCTATGCAGTCAAGAGATCGTTCACGAATCTCCCGCGGGTGCGGTGCATCGCCGCGGGGGGAATCAACGTGTACGACATCCTTAGACACGACAACCTCCTCATTACGCAAGGTGCGATTGAGGAGATCAAAGGAAGATTCTGATCATGTCCAAGTACCAGCATGCCGAGGACATCATCCTCACCCCGATCCTTACCGAGGATACGTGGCAGAAGATGGAGGAGAGGAAGTACGCGTTCCGGGTTGCTCTCGGCGCGAACAAGATCCAGATCAAGAAGGCTGTCGAGGAACTGTTCAAGGTCAAGGTCGAGAAGGTCTGGACTGCCAACAGACAAGGCAAGCCGCGACGAGAGAGTATGCGGCAGATGTTGGGGCGGACTCCGCGATGGCGAAAGGCCATTGTGAAGCTCGCTCCAGGCGACAGCATTGAGATCATGGGAGGCTAGACAGAATGCCGCTGAAGAGATACAAGCCCACATCACCCGGACGCCGACATGCCGAGTTGCCGGATTTCAGCATGCTGTGCGATGTGGCTCCTGAGAAGAGCCTCCTCCGCCCCATGCCGAAGAAGGCCGGGCGAAACAGCCAAGGGCGCATCACGGTACGGTTTCGGGGTGGAGGTCACAAGCGCCGGTACCGCATCGTCGACTTCGCGCGAAACAAGGTTGGCGTTCCCGCCCGCGTTGCAACGCGGGAATACGACCCGAACCGATCTGCGTGGATCACGCTGCTTCACTACGTCGATGGGGAGAAGCGCTACATCCTCGCCCCGACGGCATTGGAGATCGGATCGATGGTGGAAGCGGGGGAGAACGCAGAGATTCGCGTCGGCAATGCCATGGCGCTGGAACGAATCCCGCTTGGCTCTGAGGTGCACAACCTCGAGTTCTATCCGAAGAGTGGCGGGAAGATCGCGCGGTCGGCCGGAACGGGTGCCAAGCTCATCGGCAAAGAGGGCAAGCGGGCACATGTACGGCTGCCTTCGGGAGAGGTGCGCATCTTCAGCACCGATTGTCGGGCAACGATCGGTACGGTGTCGAATCCGGATCACAAGAATATCAAACATGGAAAGGCCGGGCGTGTTCGCCATCTTGGCCGGAAGCCCCATGTTCGTGGTGTTGCCATGAATCCGGTGGATCATCCGCACGGCGGTGGGGAAGGCCGGGCGCGTGTGGGCCGTCCGCAGGTGTCTCCGACGGGCAAACTCGCCAAGGGCGGACGAACCCGGAAGAAGAGGAAGGCCAGCAGCGCGTTGATCGTACGACGTGCGGGCAAGGGCCGACGGTAAGGAGAGCGTATGCCGAGATCAACGAAAAAAGGCCCGTACGTGCTGGAAAGCCTGCAGAAGAAGGTTCAACGAGCGAAGCGAGGCGACCTAAAGGAGATCATCACATGGTCGCGTGCCTCGATGGTGACGCCGGAGATGGTGGGCCTGACGATCAAGGTTCACAACGGGAAGATTCACATTCCGGTCTACATCGTTGAGAACATGGTAGGACACAAGCTGGGAGAATTCGCCCCGACCCGGACGTTCCGTGGTCACGGCGGAATGAAGAAGAAGAGAGCTCCGGGCTTGACCTAGGGAGAGAGAGAATGGAAGCACGAGCGATAGCAAAGCACATTCGCATGTCTCCGCGCAAGGCGCGCCTCGTCATTGACGCCATTCGTGGCAAGGATGTCAATGAAGCGCTCCGGATTGTTCGGATGTCGAACAAGAAGGCTGCCCGCCCGATTCAGAAGACACTTGAATCGGCCATTGCCAACGCGGAGAACAACTACGACGTCGACGTGGATGATCTCTATGTTGTGAAGGCGACCGTGGACATGGGGCGATCGCTTCGGCGACTGCGGCCGCGTGCCTACGGACGAGCCGACATCGTTCGGCGACCCTACAGCCACGTTTCGATCGTTGTCGGGGACAGGGAGAGTGACTGATGGGACAGAAGATTCATCCGGTAGGATTCCGAGTGGGTGTTACGCGGAAGTGGGTGTCCAACTGGTACAATCCCAAGCTCGCTCCGGAATACATCGCCGAGGATCGACGGATCCGGGAACTGGTCTATGAGCGGTACCGGCGCGCATCGATTGCCGAGATCAACATCGAGCGGTCGAAGGAAGATCGCGTATCGATCATCATCCGTTCGGCGCGGCCCGGAATCATCATCGGTCGAGGCGGAAGCGAGATCGAGAAGCTGCAGATGGCGCTGGAGGACCTGACCGGACGGATCGTGAAGGTGTCGATCCAGGAAGTGGAACGGCCGGATCTTGAGGCTCGTCTGGTTGCTCAGGATGTTGCGATCCAGATCGAGAGCCGCACCGCACCTGCTCGCGCCATGAAGGAAGCCATCCGGCGGGTCATGGGGGCAGGAGCGGCGGGGATCAAGCTGAAGGTCAGTGGCCGGCTCGGTGGTGCGGACATCGCTCGCTCGATCAGCATGAAGGAAGGTCGAATTCCGCTGCAGACATTGCGGGCCGACATCGACTACGGACTCGTGGAAGCGAGAACAAAATACGGCAATATCGGCGTCAAGGCATGGGTGTTCCGCGGCGAGCAAACACCCAAGGGGCGTCGAGACGAGGCAGGTTAGTCATGGCACTCCTTTTCCCGAAACGAACGAAGTACAGGAAGACACATCGCGGGCGGCGGCGAGGGCAGGCCACGCGCGGACAGCAGATCACCTTCGGCGAGTATGCGATCCAGACTCTGGATGCGGCGTGGATCACCGGAGCGCAGATTGAGGCGTGCCGAACCACGATCGCGCGAACCACACAGCGTGGTGCGCGCATCTGGATCCGCATCTTCCCCGACAAGTCGGTGACGAAGCATCCGGCGGAAGCCCGAATGGGAAAGGGAAAAGGGCCTGTGGATCACTGGGTCGCCGTTGTGCGGCCGGGCCGGATCCTGTTCGAGATCTCCGGCGTGAACGAACAGCAGGCGAAGCGGGTCCATGAACTGGTGTCTCACAAGTTGCCTATTCGCACGAGATTGAAGAGACGAAATGTCCTGGGAGGCGAAGTATGAAGTCGGCGGAGCTGCGAGAGCTGACATTGGATGAGCTGGCTCAGAAGCAAAGCGAGCTGAAGCGCAAACTGTTCAACCTTCGCTTTCAACGTTCTACCGGCGAGCTGGACAACACCGCCGAGCTTTCGAAGACTCGACGGGACATCGCTCGGATCATGACGGTGACGGCGGAGAAGACGGCGGAGGGTACACGATGAAGAAGACAAAGATTGGACGGGTGGTCAGCGATCGAATGGCGCAGACCATCGTCGTGAGTGTGGAGGAGCGCCGCCTTCATCCACGCTACAGGAAGCACATCCGCCGGCACTTCAAGTTCCATGCACACGATGCGCAGGGCGAGGCTTCGGTTGGCGATATGGTCAAGATCGAAGAGTGTCGTCCGCTGAGCCGGACGAAGCGGTGGAGACTGATTTCCATCGTAGAGAAGGCGGAGGCCGAGCGATGATCCAGATGCAAACGATGCTCAAAGTGGCGGACAACTCCGGCGCGAAGCTGGTGCGTTGCATCAACGTGCTCGGGCCGTCGAACCGGCGTGTAGGAAAGATCGGAGACATCGTCGTCGGTTCGGTTCGGAAGCGGCTGCCGACCAGCGATATTGAAAAGGGTGAGATCGTGCGTGGCGTTGTCGTTCGCACACGGAGTGCATACCGCAGAAAAGATGGGACGTTCGTTCGGTTTGACGACAACGCGATCGTGCTGATCAACGCCCAAGGCGAGCCCGTCGGAACCCGCGTTTTCGGGCCGGTGGCGCGCGAGCTGAGAGACAAGCAGATGATGCGTATCATCTCTCTCGCGCCAGAGGTTCTATAGGGGGAATGATGCAAAAGGTTCGCAAAGGAGATCGTGTACAGGTGCTTTCCGGCAACGATCGTGGGAAGATCGGGAAAGTGCTCGTGGTGTACCCGGAGAAGAACCGGATCATCGTGGAGAACGTTCGGATGATCACCAAGCATCAGCGGGCGACGCAAACCCTTCGCGAACCGGGCATTGTAAAGCGGGAAGGAACGATTCATGTATCCAACGTCCTGCCGATCTGCCCGGAGTGCGACGAGGCGACCCGTGTCGCACTCACGGTCGTCGATGGGAAGAAGATGCGCCGGTGCAAGAAGTGCGGGGAGATCTTTGAGTGATGCTGCTACGTGAAAGATATGAGAAAGAGATCGCTTCACAGCTCCAGAAGGACCTTGGGCTTTCGAATCCAACCGAGACGCCCCGTGTCACCAAGGTTGTGGTGAACATGGGCGTGGGGGACAAGGACAACCCGCGGGTGCTCGAGGGCGCGGTGAAGAACCTGACGATGATGGCCGGTCAGAAGCCGATCGTTACGCGAGCGAGGAAGTCGATTTCCGACTTCAAGCTTACGGAAGGCGATCCGATTGGGTGCAAGGTTACCCTGCGGCGCGACCGTGCGTATGAGTTTCTGAATCGACTGTTCAACGTCGTTCTCCCCGGGATCCGCGACTTCCGCGGCTTGTCGCCGTCCGCGTTCGATGGACGAGGGAACTACACGCTGGGGCTGTCTGAACAGCTGTCGTTCCCTGAGGTGAACTACAACGATGTCGTGAAGAACCAGGGAATGGATATCACAATCGTGACATCCGCGCGAACGGATCGTGAGGGCCACGCGTTGCTCAAGGCGCTGGGTCTTCCGTTCAAGGACGAGTAGGGGGCGAGAATGGCAAGAAAGGCGCTAATCAATAAGAGCAACAAGACGCCCAAGTATCGCGTGCGCGCCTACAACCGCTGCAGGCTGTGCGGCCGCCCTCACGGGTACATCCGCGACTTCGGCATCTGTCGGCTCTGCTTCCGCAAACTGGCGCATCAGGGAGAGATCCCCGGCGTCAAGAAGGCAAGCTGGTAGGGAGATAGCATGATTCCATATCCAATAGGCGACATGTTGACCCGGATTCGAAACGCAAGCGCGCGCTTTCATCCTGAAGTGTCGATGCCGCACTCCAAGATGAAGGAAGCGATTGCTCGCATCCTTGAACAAGAGGGCTTCATCGAATCGGTGACGATTGTGGAGCAGGAACCTCAGAATGTCCTGAAGATCGCCCTGAAGTACAAGGGCGAGCGCATGCAGGCCAAGCGAGCGATCAACCGAATCCAGCTGGTAAGCAAGCCGAGCCGCCGAATCTATGTAGGAAGCGATGACATCCCGCGGCCCCTTGGTGGGATGGGGATGGCAATCCTCTCTACGTCACAGGGCGTCATGTCCGGGAAGGAAGCAAAGGCGCACGGCATTGGCGGCGAGGTTCTGTGCGAAGTTTGGTAGACATAAGGTGATCTGAACATGTCCAAAATAGGCAAGGAACCGGTGACGATTCCCGACGGGGTCAAGGTAACAGTCGAGGCCGACACGATGATCGTGGAAGGCCCACACGGTCGCCTGACTCAATCATTCCGTCCGGATATGGTGACCATCAGCGTGGCGGATGGGGAGGCCGTGGTCTCCCGGCGCAAAGAGGGAAAGCAGTTCCGTGCCTATCACGGACTCTATCGCAGTCTGCTCGCCAACATGGTCTATGGCGTGTCTCAGCGGTGGGAGCGAGGACTCCTGGTGCGCGGGCTTGGGTACCGTGCACGGTTGGAGAACCAAACGCTGACGCTCGATCTCGGATACTCGGACCCCAAGGAGTATGTCGTCCCCAAGGAGATTGAGGTCGAAGTTCCGAATGCGAACGAGATCATCCTCCGCGGGGCGGATAAGCAGCAGGTCGGCCAGGTCGCTGCCAAGATTCGGGCGTTTCGCAAGCCGCGGGTCTACGACGGAAAAGGAATCCGGTACAAGAACGAGCAGGTCCTCCAAAAGGCCGGCAAGCTCGGTGGATCGTCGGGCTAGGGAGAGTGAACGAAGATGGCTAAGTTCGATCGGGCGGCTGAACGGCTTAAGCGGCATCGCCGGCTGCGGAAGAAGGTTTCCGGGACCAGTGAACGGCCTCGTTTGTGCTTCACCAAATCGTTGCGGCACCTATACGCCCAGATCATTGATGATGAGACCGGAAGAACCTTGGCCGAAGCCAGCACGCTGAGTGCCGAAGCAAGGGAGAAGGTCACGGGGCCGAACATCAGTTCAGCCAAGACGTTGGGAGCACTTGTTGCCCAGCGTGCCAAGGATGCGGGGATCGTGACCGTGGTCTTCGATCGTGGTGGGTACGTGTACCATGGCGTGGTTTCGGCCTTTGCGGAGGCTTGTCGCGAGGGAGGGTTGCGGTTTTGATCAACCACGACGAATTCGAGAATGAGATTATCGACCTGAGACGTGTCAGCAAGGTCACCAAGGGTGGACGGAACCTCCGGTTCCGCGTCACGATGGTGGTCGGTGACAGGAAAGGAAAGGTCGGTGTGGGCGTCGGCAGCACGCGGGAGATCCCCCGTGCGATCCAGCAGGCGATCCGCGATGCGAAGAAGAACCTCGTGCAGGTCAATGTCGATGGAGACACCATTCCCCACGAGGTCGTCGGCAAGTTCAAGGCTGGACAGATCTTGTTGAAGCCGGCATATCCCGGGACCGGCGTGATCGCCGGAACCACCGTTGGCGCGATCTGCCGTCTGGCAGGGATTAAGGACGTTCTGACGAAGTCGATCGGAACGACCAACCCGCTGACGCTTTCGCGTGCGGCGCTTCAGGGCCTGAGACAGCTTCGCAGTCAGCGGGAGATTGATGACATGCGCGGAGTGGGTGCCGCTGAGGACGCCAAGGAGGAGAAGAATGCGGCTTGAGGATCTGCGTCCCACAAAGGGAAGCGTGCACAAGCGGAAACGCATCGGCAGGGGATATGGATCCGGCCGTGGGGGACACGAGAGCACGCGCGGGACCAAAGGACAGAATTCCCGGAGTGGCGGTGGAACGCGCGTCGGATACGAGGGTGGACAGACCCCGATTTGGATGCGGTTCCCGAAGCGAGGCTTCCGCAATTTTGCGCGGGTGGAGTACGCGGTGGTAAACGTGGACACGCTCGAAGCGAATTTCGATGCAAACGAAACCATCACCCCGGAACGGCTCCGCGAGAAGCGGATCGTGCGCGGGCGGCTCAGCCGAGTCAAGATCCTTGGGCGAGGAGAGCTGAGCAAGCCATTGATCGTCCAGGCGCATCGGTTCGCTGATTCGGCGCGGGAGAAGATCGAGACTGCAGGTGGGAAGGCCGAGGTGGTCTGAGCATGTGGGAGAAAGTCGCGAGCCTGTTCAAGGTTCCTGAGCTTCGTAAGCGTATCCTGTTTACACTGGGCGCAATCATCGTGTTTCGCTTGGGAACGCACATCACTGTTCCCGGAATCGACGCAGACGCGCTTCGCGCGATCTTCGATGCACAGGGCGGAGGCGTGTTCGACTTTCTGAATATGTTCACGGGCGGTGCGCTTCAGCGGTTCTCGCTGTTCGCACTCGGCGTGACTCCTTACATCAATGCTTCGATCATCTTCAGTCTTCTGACGTCCGTTATCCCGAAGCTGAAGGAATTGCAGCAGCAGGGACGCGAAGGACGCCGAAAGATCACGGCCTATACTCGATATGCAACGGTTGCTTTGGCGATCGTGCAGGGGATTGCCATGACGTCGCTGCTGCGAACGGCGGCATCCGGCGGCGCTGGGATCTGGTTCTATCTCACGTCCATCGTCTCTTTGACGACGGGAACGATCTTCCTGATGTGGCTCGGAGAGCGAATCACGGAGAACGGGATCGGTAACGGAATCAGCATGCTGATCATGGTCAGTATTCTTTCCCGGTTCCCCGCAAGCCTTCGCGACATGTGGGTCGCGATCAGCACCGGATCGGCAAACGCTATCTGGGGCCTCGTCTTCATCGTGTTGTTGGTCGTCGTGGTCGCGGGAATGACGATGGTGCAGCAGGGGCAGCGAAAGCTGTCGATTCAATACGCGAAGCGAACCATGGGGAGAAGGATCTACGGCGGGCATACGTCGCACCTTCCGTTGCGGGTGAACCAGGGAGGCGTTATCCCGGTCATCTTTGCATCGGCGCTTCTCAGCCTGCCGGAGACGCTGTTCCGGGCAATCCCCGGATTGAATCAATACTCGATCTACGTGACACAGGGAAGCCTGGCATACATCGTTGCCTACGTGTTGTTGATCTTCTTCTTCACGTTCTTCTATAGCTCGATCGTGTTCGATCCGAACGACATTGCCAAGAACGTCCGCGATGCAGGCGGTTTCATTCCGGGTGTTCGACCCGGGAAGCCGACGGCCGAGTACATCACGTCTATCCAGAATCGGATGCTGTTGATCGGTGCGGTCTTCCTGTCCGTGGTCGCGGTGCTTCCCTACATCCTTTCTTCTGTCAGCAACCTGTCGAGCATGTTCCTGGTCGGCGGGACCTCGTTGCTGATCGTCGTCGGTGTCGGCATTGACACCCTGATGCAGATTGAGGCCCATCTTGTGATGCGCCACTACGACAGTCTGACGAAGTCCGGCCGGTTGTTGGGGAGGAGAGGCTGATGGGCTACGCAAGGATCGCGTTGTTGGGGCCTCCCGGAGCCGGAAAAGGGACGCAGGCGAAGCGAATCGTCGAGGCGACGGGGTTTGTGCATCTATCGACCGGCGACATCTTGCGGGACGAGGTTGCGCGCGGTACGCAGCTTGGCGTCGAGGCAAAGGGGTTCATGGATCGAGGAGAGCTCGTTCCGGATGAGCTGATCGTGAACATGATCCGCGGGCGGATCGAGGCAGCTTCCAGCGGATTCTTGCTCGATGGATTCCCGAGAACGCTTGCGCAGGCCGAGGCATTGGAAAAGATCGTGGCATTGGACATCGTCATCAACATCAACCTGTCTCGCGAGGAGGTTGTCAACCGATTGACCTCGAGACGGGTGTGCAGGAACTGTGGGGCGATTTACAATCTTCACTTCAAGCCTCCCGCTGATCCCACCCGATGTGAGGCATGCGGGGGAGCGTTGTACCAGCGAGATGACGACCAGCCGGACGTGATCTCCAACCGATACCAGGTATACGAGGAATCGACCGCTCCGCTGGTTGAGTTTTATCGACAGCGAGGGTTGTTGCAGGATGTCGATGCCGAGCGTCCCAGTGATGAGGTTTTCGAGTGCATCACGGCTCTGTTGCGCGCATGATTCCGATCAAAGGCTCCGAAGAGATCGCGGTGATGCGTGAGAACGGCGTGATTCTTGCCACGGTCCTTGACAGATTGTGTGATGAGGTGATGCCGGGACGGGCGACGATCGAATTCGACCGTCTGGCGGAGGCGTTGATCGTTGAGAGCGGGGGCGAACCGGCATTCAAGAAGTTCGCGGGATTCCCGGGAACGATCAATGCCTCGATCAACGAAGAGATTGTGCATGGTGTGCCTTCGGAGGAGCGGAAGCTCAGAGAAGGCGACCTGTTCTCGATCGATATCGGGATGGTTCGGAACGGGTATTGCGTGGATATGGCGCGAACCGTTGCGGTGGGAACGATCTCACCGGAGGCACGAACGCTGCTCGAGATCGGGGAAGAGAGCTTGTGGCAGGGCATTAAACGAGTTAGAATCGGAAACCGCTTGTCCGATGTCTCGCATGCGATTGGCTCGTTTGTAGAAGGAGCGGGCTACCATGTTGTGCGCGAATACGTCGGGCACGGAATCGGGAGAGCGTTGCACGAAGATCCGCAGATTCCGAACTACGGTCCACCGGGAAGAGGGGTTCGGCTGCGCCGTGGAATGACCATGGCGATCGAACCCATGGTGAAGACCGACGGTCTGCCAACCAAGATCCTGGATGATGGATGGACGGTCGTCACGGCATCTGGAGGATTGTCCGTGCATTTCGAACATACGGTTGCATTGACAGATGAAGGTGTATACGTGTTGACGCAAGGAGGTGACAGCAGGCGCAATGGCGACGGAAGAAACACGCGGCAAGAGTAGCGATGTGATTCGACAGCGCGGAGAGGTTACGGAGAGCCTTCCAGGTTCAACGTTTCGTGTGAAACTGAGCAACGGGCACGTAATCCTTTGCCACATTTCCGGACGAATCCGAAAGCACTACATTCGAATTCTTACTGGAGATCGAGTGATTGTTGAGCTTTCGCCGTACGATCTGACCAAAGGGCGGATCGTGTACCGAGAAAGCTAGGATGGCGCCTGTACCGATATGAAAGTAAGAAGCTCAGTTAAGAAGATTTGCGCACATTGCAAGGTCATCCGACGGGCGGGTCGTTTGCAGGTTATCTGCCGGAATCCGAAGCACAAGCAGCGACAAGGCTAAGGGGAGTAACGTATGGCGCGAATAGCCGGGGTCAATCTGCCGAACAACAAGCGGATCGAGATCGCGTTGACCTACATTTTCGGCATCGGGGAAGCCCGCGCAGCGGAGATCATCTCCAGTTCGGGAATCTCGCCGGATGTCCGGGTGAAGGATCTGACGGAAAACGAAGTTGCTGTTCTTCGACGCGAAGTCGAGCAGTACATGGTGGAGGGAGACCTTCGCCGACGGCTGCACGCGAGCATTCAGCGGCTTAAGGACATCAACACGTATCGCGGAAGCCGGCATCGAAGAAGGCTTCCTGCGCGAGGTCAGCGAACCCGTGCCAATGCGCGCACGTGGAAGGGCCCACGCCCGGCCAAGGCAGGAAAGAAGAGGTAGCCATGGCAAAAAACATCAAAATCGAGCGCGCGGTGATCCATATCCATGCTACGTTTAACAACACGATCATCACAACGACAGACCTCAACGGACACCCGATTACGTGGAAGACCCCGGGAAGCGTTGGGTACAAAGGTTCCAAGAAGGGAACACCGTATGCAGCGCAGATTGCTGCGGAGTCCCTCGCACGCGAGTTGAAGGACTACGGCGTTCGCTCGGTGGCAATTCGTGTTAAGGGGACAGGCTCCGGACGGCAGTCGGTGGTGCAGACGATCAAGGCGTCGGGAATCCGTGTTGAAGAGGTGAAGAACGTGACGCCAGTTTCCCATAGCAAGGGGAGAAGATAATGGGACGAGACACCAGCCCAAAGTGCAAGCAGTGTAGGAGAGAGGGGGAGAAGCTCTTCCTCAAGGGCGATCGTTGCTATTCGCGGAGTTGCGCGATGTCTCGCAAGTCTCGTCCGCCTGGTGAAGGGCCGAAGAAGCGACGTCCGCGGCGAAGCCAGTACCAGCTCCATCTTCGGGAGAAGCAAAAGACGCGGCGGATCTACGGGATTCGCGAACGGCAGTTCCGCAGCTATGTGGCGCAAGCGAAGCGCAAGAAGGGCATCACGGGCGAAGCGCTGTTGATGCTCCTGGAGCGTCGCTTCGACAACATGGTGTACCGCGCGGGATTGGCATCTTCGCGGCAGCAGGCGCGTCAAATGATCACGCACGGTCACTTCGAGCTGAACGGACGGGCAACGAATGTCGCATCGGTTCTGCTCAGAGATGGTGACGTAGCGAGGGTCAAGGAAGCCCGGCGCGAGCGTGTCAAGTCGATCGTGGACGCGGCCAAGGGCCGTGAGACGGCACCGTGGATCGAAGCCAACACGGAGACGATGACGTTCCAAGTGATTGCTGCGCCGAACGTCGAGCAGATTGGCAGCACCATTGAGACCAATCTGATTGTTGAGTTCTACTCTCGCTAGGAGGAGGTGGGAATGGACGAGTTGATCTTCCCCCAAGAGATCAGAGTTGCGGAGCTAACGGAGACCGATGGGAAGATTGTCATCGAGCCGCTTGAGCGTGGCTTTGGGACAACACTCGGCAACTCGCTCCGCCGAACCCTCCTGTCAGCGATTCCGGGAGCGGCCGTGGTTCGGGTTCGGTTTGCGGGCAAGTACCACGAGTATGACACGATTGAGGGTGTCAAAGAGGATGTCCTGGAGATCATTCTCAATATCAAGGGCATCGCACTGCGCCTCTCGGATGACGAACTCACGCGGATCACCCTGGAGAAGAAGGGTGCGGGTGCCGTGACGGCCGGGGACATCGAGGTCCCGCCGGGCGTGGAGATCATCAATCCCGAGCATCACATCGCGACCCTGAATGAGAACGGGGTGCTGGACATCGAGATGGAAGTCGAGACCGGTTTCGGCTACGCGCCGGCCGCGATGAACCGCCCGGAGGACTCTCCGTTGTCGGTAATCCCGATTGACTCTGACTTCTCTCCCGTTCGAAGGGTGAACTTCTCGATCGAAGATACGCGCGTCGGTGGTAAGACCGGCTACGAGCGGCTTATCCTTGAAATCCAAACGGATGGAGGAATCCGACCGGCGGAGGCGTTGTCCGAAGCCAGCCGATTGCTCCAGAGGCACCTTGATCTGTTCAAGGACTTCGCCGAGCATCCGTTCGGGCTGTCGCCGGTGGAGGTTGAGGGGCCTGAGGAGGAAGAGCTGAGCATTGCGTTGCTCGATATGGATATCGACCAGCGGGCGTGCAACCTTCTTCACGAAGCCGATATCATCACCTTGAACGATCTCTTGTCCCATCCACGCGAAGAGCTGCTTGACATCCACGGGTTTGGGGCAAAGACGCTGAGCAAGGTCGAAGACCGGCTTGCCGAACTCGGGTACGCACTACGAACTGAAGAGGAGCTACGCAATGAGACATAGACGAACGGTGGACAAGATGGGCATGGTGAGCCGCGAACAGCGCAAGAGTGTGCTGGCCAATCTAACCACCGCTCTGATCATGAATTCGAAGGTCGACACGACGTTTACGCGCGCCAAGGCAAGCCAGCGGTTCGCTGAGCGGGTCATCACCTTGGCGCGGCGTGGGGATCTTCATGCTCGGCGGCTGGTGTTCGCCAGGCTGCGAAGCAAGAACGCGGTGGACAAGCTGTTCGACGAACTCGGGCCGAAGTTTCAGGATCGAGCCGGTGGGTACACCCGGGTCGTCAAGCTGGGACCCCGCCGAGGCGATGGAGCAGAGCGCGCACGATTGATGTTGGTCGAGTAAGAACGCTCGATCTCAAGTCTGATTGAGGAATGAAGAGCCCCTCGTCCCAAGACGCGGACGAGGGGCTTTCTGTATGGTTCACTAGGGGGTCAACGACCCTTCTGCGGAGAGTCGTGCGCGAAGGCGCGTCAACATGTCCTCGGTCATGCTGGCAAGATCGTAGCTCGGAGCCCAGCCCCACTCGGTACGAGCCGCGCGGTCGTCGATCGCCTTGGGCCAGGAATCGGCGATCTTTTGACGGAAGTCCGGTTCAAACGTGCACTGGAACCCGGGGACGTGCTTGCTGATCTCCGCAGCGATCTCGCCTGCTGAGAAGCTCATGCCTGCGACATTGAATGACGCGTGGTGTTTCAGGGATGCAAGGTCGGCCTCCATCAGATCGAGGGTCGCCTTGATGCAATCGGGCATGTACATCATCGGCAGCACCGTGTCTTCGCGAACGAAGCACGTGTAGCGGCCTTTCAGCAACGCCTGATAGAAGATGTCCACTGCGTAGTCGGTCGTCCCGCCGCCCGGGGGTGTCTCGCTGGAGATGATGCCGGGGTAGCGCAGGCCGCGTATATCGAGGCCGAAGCTGCGGACGTAGTAATCTCCCAGAAGTTCGCCGGCGACCTTGGTGATTCCGTACATGGTTGTCGGAAGGAGCACGGTCTCTTGCGGGGCGGATTCCCGTGGTGTCTCCGGTCCGAAGACGGCAATCGAACTTGGAATGAAGATGCGGGAGAGCGCTCGCTCTCGCGCAACTTCAAGAACATTCATGGTTCCATCGATGTTGACCCTCCAGGCCAGCTGAGGGTTTTCTTCCCCTTTGGCGGAGAGGATCGCTGCGAGGTGGTAGACCGTGTCGATGTCGTACGCATCGATCACGCGTTCGAGATCCCCCCGGTTGGTTACGTCAACTGTCTCGTACGGCCCGGAGTCGCGGAGGGTCGCACCTGGTGGGGTGCGATGCCCGGCGGCAACGACACGTTCGCTCCCGTAGCGCTCGCGAAGCGCCAGGGTGAGTTCTGAGCCAATCTGACCGACAGCGCCTGTTACAAGGATCGACTTGTTGGTAGTGGTGGTCAATCTGAATCCCCCTTGCTCGGATGTGCGCCGATTGTACGCGGCGGGGGGAAGCGGCGGCAATGCGGGGGCGAGACGATTGAGAGTGGGCTTGGGTGATCCTATACTCACCGTCGGCATGCGGAACGCAATCGGGATCGATATCGGCGGAACGTTTATCGACATCGTCATGTCCATCGACGGACGGATCGAGATCGCCAAGGTTTCATCCACGCCGGATGCGCCGGCACGCGGGGTGGTCGAGGCGATGCGTCAGCTGTTCGAAGGCGGGGTGCGGTTGGCAGATGAGGTTGGTCGAATCGCCCACGGATCGACCGTAGCGACCAACGCGCTGTTGGAGGGCAAGTGGGCCAAGACGGCGCTGGTCACCACGCGTGGATTTCGAGACGTTCTCGAGATCGGGCGACAGAACCGGCCCGCCCTGTACGATCTCTTCTACGAGCGGGCGGCACTGCTGGTTCCGCGAGACCTCCGGTACGAGGTGACGGAGCGGATCGGACCTCGCGGCGAAACAGTCATCGCAATCGACCGGCACGAGGTCGAGGACCTCGCGCGTGCGCTGCGTGGCGAGCGGATCGAAGCGATTGCCGTGGTGTTTCTTTTTTCGTACTTGAATCCGGCACACGAGCGGCTGGTTCGGGAAGTGCTGAGGAATCATCTCGAGATCCCCGTGGTGCTGTCGAGCGACGTGTTGCCTGAGTTTCGCGAGTATGAGCGCACGTCAACCACCGCTGTTTCCGCGGCCCTGAGGCCGATTGTGGGAGAGTATCTGACCGATCTCGAGGCGGGGGCTTCTGCATGCGGACTTCCAGCGACGTGGCAGATCATGCAGTCGAGTGGGGCGGTAACGAGCGCGGCGCTGGCCCAGCATCAGCCGGCGAGGATCCTGCTTTCCGGTCCTGCGGCCGGCGTGGAAGGGGCGCGCATCATCGGCGGGCTCGCTGGTGAGCCGAACCTGATCACGATGGACATGGGCGGCACGAGTTGTGACGTGTCATTGATCCATCAAGAGAAGATCGGATGGACGACCGGCGGGAACGTGGGGGGACACCCGGTCTCGCTGCCGATGGTCGACATCCACACGATCGGTGCTGGGGGCGGGAGCCTTGCCTGGATCGATTCGGGCGGAGCGCTGCGTGTCGGTCCGCAGAGCGCGGGCGCCGATCCGGGCCCAGCGTGTTACGGGCGTGGTGGCGCTGCGCCGACCGTGACCGACGCACACGTGGTTCTGGGGCACCTGCTGGCTGCCGATGGGCTGGGAGAGCTGGATACGCTCGATGGTGAGGCGGCCAAGCGTGCTGTGAGCACCGTTGGGGAACGATTGGGGTTGAGTGCGGAACAGACGGCCCTTGGAATCCTTGAAGTCGCGGATGCGGCCATGGAGGGAGCGATCCGGGTGATCTCCGTCGAGCAGGGGTACGATCCGAGGGACTTCGCGCTGCTCGCCTTTGGCGGCGCGGGACCGTTGCACGCGGTATCGATTGCGAGGCGGCTTGGAATCCCCCGCGTCCTCATTCCGCTGGCCGCCGGCGTGCTGTCTGCGTTCGGCCTGCTGGCCGCGCCGGTCGGACACGATACGAGTCAGAGCCTGGTGCGCCCGCTGCGCGACGTGGCGCCCGACGAGCTGTTGTCCGTTTGGAGACGGCTCGCCGATGCCGGACAGGCAGCGCTCGAGAGCGAGGGGGTGCCGTCCGAGGGGATTCGGCACGAACCGGCTGCCGATCTCCGGTACATCGGGCAGTCACACGAATTGCGGATCGAGATGGACGCCGGCGACATCGAGGCAGCGGATGAAGCGACGCTCGAACGGCTGGCAGACCGGTTCCACGCTGCGCACAGCGCCCGATTCGGTCACGCCGCCCCGGACGATGGTGTCGAATTCGTGACGGCTCGAGTCCGGTCCAGTGCGCCGGCTCATCCGCTGGATCTGCGTCGCCAACCACGGGATGCGGAACGCCCTCTGGGTGCAGTTCGGGCGTGGTTCTCCGAGGACGGTGGGATCGATGTGTCTGTGTTCGATCGGGAGACGCTTCCTCCCGGGGCGATCGTTTGCGGTCCGTGCATCCTCGTGGGGCGGGACGCGACCGCCGTGATCCCGGAAGGGTGCAGCGGGACGTGCGATGCGTACGGTAACGTCATGCTGGAGGTGAGATGACCGCCGACAGGTTCGATCCGATCACGCTCGAGGTCCTCCGGCATGCGTTCTCCGCCATTGCGGAGGAGATGAATGCAAATCTGGTTCGCACGTCGTACAGCCCGAACATCAAGGAGCGCCGGGACTGCTCCTGCGGGTTGTTTGACCGGCATGGAAGGATGGTGGCCCAAGCGGAGTCGATTCCCGTTCATCTCGGGGCGATGCCCTTCTCGGTTTCAGCGGCGCTGGCATCCGTCCACACGTTCGCTCCGGGGGACGTGGTGGTGCTCAACGATCCGTATGCCGGTGGGGCCCATCTTCCCGATATCACCTTCGTGGCACCGGTGTTTGTCGACGGTGAGGTGGTCGCGTACGTAGCGAACCGGGCGCACCACGCCGATGTGGGCGGGAAGGAGCCGGGAAGCCTGGCGGGCGATGCCGTGGAGATCTATCAGGAAGGGCTTCGTATCCCCCCGATCCGGTTGTGGAAGGCGGGACACCTGGATCGGGACCTGCTGAACGTCATTCTGCTCAACGTTCGTACGCCCAGCGAGCGCCTGGGCGACCTGCGTGCGCAGCATGCCGCGTGCGAAACCGGAATCGAACGGGTTGCGGCCCTCTGCGGGCGGTACGGCGCGGACACGGCGGAGGCGGGGATGGCCGCGGTGCTCGACTACTCGGAGCGCAGGATGCGGGCTGAGATCGCCAAGCTGCCCGATGGAACGCTTCGGTTCGAGGATGCGCTGGATGAGGACGGGATCCGTCCGGGACCGGTGCCCATCGTGGTCACGGTGACCATCGCTGGGGACGTTCTCAGGGTGGATTTTCACGGCTCCGCCCCGCAGGTGGCCGGTCCGGTCAATGCAGTGTTCGCGGTGACGGCATCCGCGACCTACTACGCGCTGCGGACCCTGACCGATCCGGAGATTCCTCCGAACGAGGGCTGCTATCGTCCGATCGAGATTGCAGTCCCCGAGCGCTCGGTGGTCAATGCAGCACCGCCTGCGGCGGTTGTCGGTGGAAACCTAGAGACCGCACAGCGAATCGTCGATGTGATCCTCGGTGCATTCGGTCAGGCGCTTCCCAAACGAACCATTGCCGCATGCCAAGGCACGATGAACAACGTCGCCATCGGAGGAATCGATCCTCGAACCGGGCAGCCGTACTCGGTCTACGAGACGATCGGCGGAGGGTTCGGCGCGCGGCCGACCGCCGATGGCGTCGACGGGGTCCACTCACACATGACGAATACACTCAACACCCCCGTGGAAGCGTTCGAGACCGCCTATCCGTTGCGGGTGTCGCGCTACGAGCTTCTCCCCGGCAGTGGTGGCGAGGGGAAGCACCGCGGCGGTCTGGGAATTCGTCGCGACATCACTGCCATCGGTCACGAGGCCCGTGTCTCCCTGCTGTGCGACCGGCGGCTCCAGGGGCCGTACGGACTTGCCGGCGGACAGCCCGGCGTCCCTGGACGGAACGTGCTGATTCGTCAGGGCAAGGAAACGGCCTTGCCCTCTAAGGGCACGGTGACGCTGCGGCCCGGGGAAACCGTCAGCATCCGAACGCCAGGTGGTGGGGGATACGGTCTTCCGGCACTGCGGTCAGCGTCGCTCATCCGGAAGGATCGAGCGGAACAGAGAATCTGATCGATCGCTGTCTTTCTGCTTTCCCTTTTTGCGTTGGATGAATCCTTCTTGCTATACTGATTGTGTTACGGAGCAACATGCTTTCCAATGAGACGGCCTGGTGTGCTGTCTTGGTTTGTCGAACCATGAACTGACGCAGTGGTCGAACGCAGACTCGAATTGGCAGGACTGTAGACGACCCCGATCAAGTGATGAAACGGTAGACGTTCCGCACGGCGGCCTGCGTGTCGTCGGCGTCGGTGCGCTTTGGAGGTGACTGATCATGGACGATCGCCGGTGGCGTGAGTCGGGCGAGGAGGCGGTGCGGAGTCGCCTCTTTGAAGAGGACGAGACGCTTGGGGTGCTTCTGGCGTCCGCGGATACCGTGGAAGATGCGCGCGATGCGCTGCTGTCGTACCTGAGCGATCTCGAATCCGTTCTCCACGAAGGCGCGCTTCACATCGGACGTCTGGCGTGGGCACAAGGCATTGAGGCAGCCGGCGTCTTCCGGTCCCTCTTGTCGCCTCGAAACGAGGCAACGGCCGGCTTCAGCACGCTCGAGGTGCTATGGCGGCTTGCGCGGGGAGAACGTGAGGAGGAACTGTCCGCGGGCTTCGCCGAGGAGTTCGTTCATCTGATCCGGGCCATGTACGGACGAAGCGGCGTAGAGCACGGATGGCTCAGCACGGGAGAGGACGAAGCGGAGGAGGAGTTCGAGCGGTTCCCGCCATCGGGGCGCCGGGCCGGTCTGGCACGTTCGGCGAATCTCGACACACTGGCCCAGGCAGCGGGCCGGTCGATCGCCCGGCATCGAAGCGGATTGGATGAGGCGATGGTGCGCCAACGGGCGGAAAATGCAGAGAAGATTCTCGCCCACTTCGGTGCACGACAGCAGGATTGGGAGGATGCCGCTTGGCAGCAGCAGCATGTGCTGAAGGGCGTCAACGGTGTACAGGATCTCGAACGCCTCGTACCGCTCACCGGAGAAGATGTCGCGGCCGTTCACTGGGCGTTGCGATACGGATTGCCCTGGGGAATTACACCCTACTACCTCTCGCTGTTCGACTTCGGTTCCAGCCGTCGCGTACAGGACGGCCAGGTGCGGGCGCAGGTCATCCCGCCGATTCATACCGTTCGATCGATGATCGAGCACCGGCACGACCGGGTGCGCGCGTTGGACTTCATGCGGGAGAGAGACACATCTCCGATCGATCGTGTCACGCGCCGGTATCCCGCGATTGCGATCCTGAAGGTCTGCGATACCTGTCCCCAGGTGTGCACCTACTGTCAACGAAACTGGGAGCTATCGGATGCGATGGATGTGGCGCGGATTCCCGACGAGGCTGCCTTCGATCCGGCGCTCGCATGGTTCGAACACCATCCGGCCATTGTCGACGTTCTCCTCACGGGGGGCGATGCGCTCATGCTGAGCGATGCATGCTTGGCGTACATCCTCGAGCGCCTGGCGGCGATGGACCACGTTCGCCACATTCGGATCGGCACCCGGATGCCGGTGACGCTTCCGATGCGGATCACCCCCGAGTTGGCCGGACTCCTTGGATCGTTCGTTGAGCCGGGGCGAAGGAACCTCTCCGTCGTGACGCACGTCGAGAGTGCCTACGAGGTGACGCCGGATCTTGTGACGGCGGTGGATCGCTTGCGCCGTGCCAGGATTTCGGTCTACAACCAGCAAGTCTACACGCTGTACGTCAGTCGGCGATTCGAGGCGGTGGCTGCAAGGATCGCGCTGAAACGCGCCGGAATCGATCCCTACTACACCTTTTATACCAAAGGGAAGGACGAGCATCGCGACTACCTGGTGCCGGTCGCTCGGATTCTGCAGGAGCGCAAGGAGGAGGCGCGGCTGCTCCCGGGGCTGTTTCGAACCGATGAACCGGTGTTCAATGTGCCCGGATTGGGCAAGTGCCATCTTCGGGCGGGGCAGGACCGCGAACTGATTGCCATCCGTCCCGATGGCCGCCGGGTCTATCTGTTTCATCCGTGGGAGAAGGGGATCGCAGCGGTGGAGCCCTGGGCGTACGCGGATGTGTCGATCCACGACTATCTGCGGCGTCTGGAGGCTCTCGGCGAGGACCCGGACGACTACGAGAGCATCTGGTACTACTACTAGCCAGCGCAAAGCGCGTTTGCGCCTAGGGTTCGGTTGGCGGTGGAGCGACGAGATCGGCGGTCCACGAGAAGGGATAGGTGTTGCTTCCGATCGTCTGCTCGCCGGTTCCGGATAGGGTGCCATCGGCGGCGGTCCCATCCAGGGAGATGGCCACCGTGACCGGCGGAGCGACGATGTCGTTGATCCCGGACGCTTCGATGTGGACCGAGGTGCCGGTGGTCTGCCCATGGCTGATCTCGATCGGGAACGGCAGCGAGCCTGGTCCGAGCAGGGTGATGGTTCCATACACCTGGCGATCGTCCTGAAGCAGATCGAGGGAGATCGGGCTGGTGAATCCGCTCGCCGGTCCGCCTGTCCACAACAGCTGTCCTTGCCATACTCCCGACACATCGATCTGCACCAATCCCATGCATCCTGCAAAGGCCATGGTGGCGAAGAAGACCGCACCGACCAAGGTGACTCTGGATCGTCGACTCATTCGTTCCTCCTCACCGTAGTGTCGCCGCGCGAGGCCGCATCGCGAGGAATCGTGGACCGGGATGATCGGACGTCGAGCACCTCATCCGGAGAAAGGTATAATGCCGCGGAGGAAGACATGCCGGAGCTGCCTGAACTTGAAATCATTCGCGAGAGTCTGACGACCCGTGTCATCGGGCGAACCATCGAATCCGCCTGCGAGATCCGCCCGGGGGTGCTGCAAACGGTTGCGCCTCCCGTTGGAGATCTGGCCGGGCAGCGGATCCGCAGCGTGTCACGGCGTGGAAAGCACCTTGTGCTGACGGTCCGGGATGACCTGTTCCTGGTGATTCACCTGATGCGCGGGGGGCGGCTGATCCTCTGTCGAAGCGGCACCAAGGCGACCAAGGCGACCGGTTTCATCGTCCGATTTGCGGATGGAGAAGATCTTCGGTTGGTGGAGAACGGATCGATCAAACAGGCCAAGATCCACGTGGTGCGCTGCCCGGATGATGTGGCGTGGATTGCAGCCGCCGGCCCCGAGCCGTTGTCGGATGGATTCACCGTAGCGTACCTGAAGTCGGCGTGTGTGGGAACGCGGCGGCAAGTGAAGAAGCTGATCACCGACCAGACCGTGGTGGTCGGAATCGGCACAGCGTTTGCGGACGAGATCCTCTTCGAGGCGAGGCTGTCTCCCATACGCTATGTCAGCACGCTTGACGATGATGAAATCGGGCGGCTCCACGCATCCATCCGCACGATCCTTTCCGATGCGGTGGCGCAGATCCGTGTTCGAGCGGGGGGCGTCGTGCTCGACGGGCATCGCCGCGACATCATGAAGATCTACAAGAAGACGGGACAGCCGTGTCCGCGGTGTGGCAATCGCATCGCGGAGATTCGCTACGCGCAGACCAGGACCTACTACTGCCCCGTTTGCCAGGCATCGGGGAAGCCGATCAGAGATCGGCGCGCCTGGCTCACCCGCTAGCAGATTCGCGGCACGGGATCTCCGAGCGGCATGTCGAGGAATCGACGTCCGCCGACCTCCGTCTCGATCACCACGCGGCCCGGATACTCGGTGCCCACTTCCCCGATGTCCGCAGCGTCCACGCCCAGGGGGTGGTTCCGCAGGATCTCGAGGATTTCCTCGGCTCGATCCGGAGCCACCACGAGAAGGGCCTTCCCTTCGTTCGCGACCTCCAGTGGGGAGATGCCGAGGAGTTCGGAGAGCCCATAGACCGCTTCCTTAATCGGGATGTCCTTTTCGGCGATTGCGATGCACGTGTTCGACTTGCGTGCCATCTCATTGAGTGCAGCGGCCAATCCGCCCCGTGTCGGATCCTTCATGGCGTGAATGCCGCCGGCCGCCAGCGCGGGCGCGAGCATCGGCCAGACCGCGGCGACGTCGCTCTCCAGGGTCGTCGTCAGGTGGAACTCCTCGCGCGCCGCCATCAGGGCCATCCCGTGGTCCCCGATGGTCCCGGTCGTCAGGACCCGGTCACCCGGCCGCAGGTCTGCGTCGGACACCGCGTGCTGGGCCGTCCCGATCCCGGTGGTATTGAGAACGATTCCGTCCAATTCGCCGGAGGGCATGACCTTGGTGTCTCCACAGACCACGGTTGCGCCAACCCGGTCGAGTGTGGCTGCGAACGAATCGAGGATCCTCTCGAGATCTGAGAACAGGAACCCTTCCTCGATGATCGCCGCCAGGGTCAACGCGATCGGCTGAGCTCCCATCACCGCCAGGTCGTTGAGGGTACCTGCCGCGGCAAGCAACCCGATGTCTCCCCCGGGGAAGAAGATCGGTTTCACCACGTGACTGTCGGTGGTCAACACCACCTCTCCTGCGCCCGGAGGTACGGAAACGGTCGCGCCGTCATCGAGCTCGGCCAGACCAATCCTGTGGGCTCTCCCGCCGGCGAAACGAGGCAGAATCAAACGGTCGAGCAACTGTCCCATCATCTCTCCACCCGCTCCGTGAAGCGGGCCGATCTTCACTTCCTGATCGATCATATCGCGCGTTCTCCTTGGTATCGGAACCAAATGCTGCAGGCGCCCTCCGCCCCGACCATGCAGGGGCCCACCGGTGACAGGGGCGTACACCGAACCGCAAACAGCGGGCACTCACTAGGAACGGCGCGTGCGGTCAGGATGTCCGGACACCGGCACCCGGGGATGTCTCCCGCCTCCTTGGGTCGCTCGAGGCCGAAACGCGACAGCGCATCAAAGGTGGAAAATTCCGGTTTCAAACACAGACCCGAACGTGGAATCATGCCGATTCCCCTCCACGAAGCGTCGGAGGTCTCGAAGACCGCTTCGGTCAGCTTCCGTGCGACGGGGTTTCCGTCGGCTGCCACGCCGCGTGGATAGCCATTCTCCACCTCGGCCCGCCGATCGCGATGCTGCCGCAAGATCAGGGCCACGGCATACAGGATGTCCAGTGGCTCGAATCCACCGACAACCACAGGAATCGGCCGATCGCCAAGTGCCGCTTCGTACGGTGCTAGGCCGATGACCGTTGACACGTGTCCCGGAGCCAAGTAGGCGCCGATCCGGTTCTCCGGGAGGTCCAACAGTGCGGACATGGCCGGTGGAACGAGCTTGTGCGAGGCGAGGACCGTGAGATTCTCGGGCGGATCGTCGAGCAGGATCGCCGCGGTCATCGGGGCCGTCGTCTCGAATCCGACGGCGAAGAAGACGACCTGTTCCTTGACGGTCCGCGCGAGGTCCGCAGCATCGCTGGCGGAGAGAATCGTCCGGATGTCGAGCCCCTCGGAACGAGCCTGATCCAGGGATTGGCGGCTGCCCGGAACGCGGATCATATCTCCGAAGGAGCAGACGATTGCGCCGGCACGCGCCAACTCGATGGCTGCATCGATGTCCGCCGAGGGGGTCACGCAGACGGGACATCCGGGGCCCTCGAGCACATCGACGGTCTCGGGAAGGAATCGACGCAAGCCGTTCCGGGTGATCGCCATCTCGTGCGTTCCACAGACGTGAACGATCTTGTACGGTTCCGCGGGGGCAAGCAGGTGGATGGCATCCGCCAGCGCCCTGCCGCGCTTCGGATCGGAGAAGCGAAACACAGGGGTCATGTCTCCGGCTTTTTCGCTGCTGGACGATCAGCTGGCTGTTCGCTGCGAAGCGAGGCGGAGAGTTCGTCAAACAGCCGAAGGGTTTCCTCTCCGTCTTCTGCCGAGAGACGGCGTATCGCAAACCCGGTGTGGATCAATACGTAATCCCCCGGGGCTACGCGCTCGGTCATCGTATCCAGCCGAGCGGTCGTTTGGACTCCGTTGTAGTCAACCGTTGCAGTCTTGTCCTTGATCGCGATCACACGCGCGGGGGCTGCTAGACACATGGCTATCACCGGTGGGATTATACCCCTCTTGATGGAGAGTCTCAGGTGGTCAGGCTTTGTGATCCGCGGCCTTGCGTGAGGCGACGTCAGTCCGTAGGGTTGATGCGAAGGCGGGGTGATCATGACGTGACGAGTGAACTGTACGAGAAGATCTACGAGGCTGTTGAACAGATTCCCGTCGGCAGGGTGGCGACCTACGGTCAGATTGCTTCCATGGTCGGCATGCCTCGCGGAGCGCGGCAGGTCGGATACGCCATGGCCGCCCTTGGGCGCGGCACACCGAGGCCGAACATCCCCTGGCATCGCGTGGTGAATGCGAAGGGCGAATCGAGCATCGGCGGCGAGCAGATCCATCGCTTGGAGCGTGAGGGGATCGTCTTTGACGAACGGGGCCGGATCGATCTCAAAGCGTTCGGTTGGGAGGGACAGATGACGGGAGGATTGTTCGAGTGAGCCACCGGTCGAACGGCAGATGGCGCGTTGGGAAATGGATCATGTTTGCCCTTGCCACGCTCAGTCTCGGCGGTTGCTGGGGGCCGGCCGAGCGTCCGACGGCCGACTTCGCTTGGTGTCCCGACGGCCGCGATGGGCTTCTCGATTACTGGTTTGTCTCGACATCCAGCACCGTGCCCGGGGAGGCGATCGTGGCCTACCGGTGGGAATTCGAGCAGTCCGGTCCTGTTCCTCCGGACGTACCGGTTGTCTCGCACCGTTTTCCGGAGAGCGGCCTGGCAGCGGTGACGCTCTCCGTGACCGATTCACGCGGAATCGCCGGCACCACGACGAAGCACGTGCCGGTCGAGCTGGCAGCGTTCATTCACTCCACTTGGCAGCTGACCCTCGGGTACCCGCCCACCGTCTCGGGGATCGTAGAGAACCGGTACGAGCGCACCCTGTCCACGGTTGTCGTTCGGGCGAAGTTCTTCGATTCGGAGGGGATGAGGCTCTCGGACGGGCGCTTCGAGGTGTCGGATCTTGCACCTGGGGAGAAGGCCGCCTTTGCCATCCAAGCGACGGCGTTCTCTTCGTGGATTTTCCACGCCACAGTGGATGTCGAATCCTTCGTGGTCGAATGTCCGTGGATTGGGTTGGAGGCCGAATGATTCCGGTGATCGTCGATCTTCATCTGCATTCGCGCTACAGTCTTGCCACAAGCTCGGCGATGGAGCCGCCGGAGCTCGCACGGTGGGCGAACATCAAGGGGATCGACCTGTTGGGAACAGGCGACATCACCCACCCGGAGTGGTTGAAGACGCTGAAGCAGCAGCTGCGGCCTCTCGATGACACCGGGATCTACGAGCACGGCGGCGTGCGCTTCGTCCTGTCCGGCGAAGTTTCGGTGGTCTGGAAACAGGATGGGCGTGGCCGCCGCATCCACCTCTTGTTTCTGGCGCCAACCTTCGGTTGTGCGGAGAAGATACAGCACGCGCTGGCCTCGATGGGGAGGCTTGCCTCGAACGGCCGGCCGATGCTCACCCGTTCGGCGGAGACGGTCGTTGATGCGATTTGGACCGCCTGTCCGGATGCGGTAGTCATCCCCGCGCACGTGTGGACACCATGGTACTCGGTCTTCGGGGCGAGGTCGGGATTCGACAGCATGGCTGCATGCTTCGGGAGACACACGGAGCGGATCGGTGCCCTGGAAACCGGCCTCTCCAGCGACCCGGCGATGAACCGCCGGTGGGCCGCGCTGGACCGGTACCGATTGGTTTCGTTCTCCGATGCGCACTCTCCCGCCAATCTGGGTCGGGAGGCCACGGTCCTGGAGCTGCCGGACATGAGCTTCTCCGCCTTGGCCGGGGCGCTGGGAGACGGTCCGGGGTACGTCGGGACCATCGAGTTCTATCCACAGCAGGGGAAGTATCACTACGACGGCCACCGTGCGTGTGGCGTACGGTTCGCGCCGGAGGAAACGAAGAAGGCTGGCGGGATCTGCCCGGTGTGCGGCAAGCCATTGACGGTTGGGGTGCTTCACCGCGTGGATGCACTGGCCGATCGTCCGTCCGATGCGTGGCGTGCGTGCCACGACGGGGACGTTCGCTACGTCGTTCCTCTGATGGATCTCCTCAGCAAGCTCCTCGGCGTGTCCGCCAAATCCAAACGGGTGGCGGCGGCCTATTCGGGATTGATCGACCGGTACGGCAGCGAGTTCGCGCTTCTTCTCGACTGTCCGGTCGAAGAGATCGAAGACGGCGGATCCGGGGCACTGGCCGATGCAATCCGGCGGGCACGTGCGATGGCGTTGCACGTCGAACCCGGATATGACGGGGTGTACGGAACGGTCGATCTTGCTGCCCGGGGCACGGGCTAGAGGGAGGCGAAGTACGCGTCCACACGCGTACGCAGCTCACCCTTGATCTCGTCGGGCGCAAATGCCGCATCCACGGCATGGTACACAAGTTGCCGGACCTGCTCGCGGGAGAAATCGAACGCCTCCGCGATGCACTCGTACTCGTGCGTGAGATCGATCTTCGACATCAGCCGGTTGTCGGTGTTGATGGTGACAGGGATTCCGAGATCGAAGTAGCGTTTGATCGGGTGATCGCTGTACTTCTGGATGAATCCCGAGATCTGGAGGTTGCTCGTCGGGCACATCTCAAGCGGGATCTGTTTCTGCGCGATTCGTTGTTCGGTTCCCGGATCCCTGAGGAGATAGACGCCGTGGCCGATCCGGTCCGCGCCGAGGTCCACTGCTTCCCGGATTTGCTCCGGGCAGCATCCTTCGCCCGCGTGGATCGTCAGCGGAACACCGGCGGCGTGGACGAAGTCGATCGCCTGGCGGTGGAGAAGTGGCGGGTAAAGCCGTTCCGGACCGGCGAGATCGAATCCCACGACACCCCGGCCGGCGAACTGGGCGGCTAGTTGAGCGACCTCAAGAGACGACTCGGTGGAGTCCTGCTTGATCGCGGACAGGATGAGGCCGGCCTTGATGCCGTGTGCCTCTTCCGCCTGGCGAAGGCCGTCGAGTGCCGCGAGTACAACGTCTCGCGGTTTGAGCCCTTCCGCGATGTGATAGAGCGGGGCAAACCGGATTTCTGTATAGATCACGTTTTCCTGTGCCGCGTCCTCGCACAGTTCGTATGCCGCGCGCGCGAGCGCTTCGCGGGTCTGAAGCAATGCGATCGTCACATCGAATGCTCGAAGATACTCCTCGAGGGAGCAACGCTCTGGTGGACTGACCTGCTCGATCGGATCGCCCCCGTCGACCACAAGAGGATGGTCCGCCGGGAGTTGCGAGAACAGCTCGCGTACTGTGGATGAACGAAGCGAACCATCGAGATGAACGTGTAGTTCGACCTTGGGCGCGCTCCTTATCCAGGACATCATGACGATAGAATCTACTACGTCTCACGGCATCGAGCAAGCAGCAAAGGAGAGTCGCCAGATGCGTTGACGTCTCTCCTTTGGGCTTGGATACGGGTTGCGTCTATCCTGCGGCGGTCTGATCGAAGGCGGTGAACATGGTTCGTCCGGTGGAACGTCGGGGCTGGATGGTGTGTCCGGATTGAACGCGTGTTGCTGTCACGGTCTTGATGGAAGCGGGAAGACGGATGCTGGTCGCGGAACGGGTTGGAAAGCCCTGTCCTTCCGTCAAGGTCTCGCCGCCGTAGGTGATCCGCCGACCGCTCGATGTGTGGGTCGGATGGACCGATACCTCGCTGTACGAGAACAGTTTGTCCGCGCCATCCATATACGATTCTGCGGCATCCTCGACGATGCTCTTGGCGGCACCCGCGGCTCGTCCGCGAAACACGATCTGTCGTGCGCCGCACGCGGTCGCAATGAGGACGGTGCCGATGAGTGCACCGGAAAGGATTCCTAGTAACCCATTGGAACTCACAACAACCTTCTTGTAAAGCACAAAACTATGAGAATCGAAAAAATTCAACGAGATCTGCCACAAGGCATCCAGGCGCCGTTGTGTCTCTTGCCTCGATGGGATTGGCACCGTTGCTCGTTACCCGTGCCAGGCGTCGTGGTCGTCTCACATGCGTGGTTTCCGGCATCATCGAACCGGAATCTCCGCAAGCCGGTAATTCGGCCCTTCCGATGCACCGCCCCCTCTTCTAGTGATCGGCGCCGTACGAAAGCATCCACGACGTCTGATCTCCAACGCCGTCGATCCGGATGGAACGGCTCGCCGGATCCAGGGTGACCTGCGCCCATGACGCAGGCGTATCCTGGTCCACCAGGGCCTCGAATGTCACGTAGTGGATCCCGGCAACGGACTGATGCGCGTTTTCGTGATCATGACCTTGGAATACGGCAATGACGTCGCCGTCTTCTTCGAGGATCGACTGTACGGCCCGTTGATTGGCAATCAACGGGCGTCCCCACGCCTCGATGTACCGGTCGAGCATCTGATGGACGAAGACGATGGTCGGCGCATCCGTTGACGCCAATTCGCTTTGCAGCCACGCAAGTTCGGTCTCCGGCACGAAGCCGGAAACGCCGGTGAATGTGTTGGCGAGGTCTGAACCGTCGGTCGAGAATTGCACGTCGAGCACCACGAAGTGATAGGTCCCGACATGAAACGAATACGCGGTCTCTTCGATTCCCGCCATTTCTCGGTATTCGCGCTTGTCCAGGTTGTAGATGTCGTGGTTCCCGATCACATGGTATCTCGGTCCATCGAACCGAGCGTAGAGGCTCTCCGCCCACGCGAAGATCTCCGGAATCCGTTCCTCCGGTCCCGGATCCTCGCCGAGGACCACCCACCCGTTGATGAAGTCACCCAACTCGATCACGAAGTCGGGGTTCCATGTGTTCATTGCATCAATGAATTTAGAGAGCCGCTCCTCGGTGTGGGTCATCCACTTGCCCTCCAGCGGAGAGTCGGTGTCGTGGGCATGCAGGTCGGCGAACAGACCGAATCGCACGGTATCCGCACGGTTTGGATCCTCCGATTGGGCGATGCACGCTCCGGTGAGGAGTACGGCGACGAGCATCGCAAGGAGCAAGGGCTTCGGTCCGAATCTTGCCATGTCGGCTCCTCCTGGTGTGGTATTCCGTCTAGTAGGACAATCTGTAGGACTGCTGGAGCCCGTATCCGTCGATCACGAGGCTGCGCTCGGCCGGGTCGAGCGTAATCTGGGCCCACGATGGTGGGGTCGGGACTGTGTGATCCACCATGGCGGCAAACGTGATGTAGTGAATGCCGTCGATCTCGCTGTACCGGTTTTCGTGATCATGTCCCTGGAAGACCGCGATGACCCGACCGGACTCTCGAAGGACACGCTGCACATCGAGGTGGTTGACGATCGGAGGACCGCCGGCCAGTGTGTCGAATGTTGAATCGATCGGCTGATGGACGCAGACGATGGTCGGCTTGGCCGTCGCGGCGAGGTCGGCCTGCAGCCAGGCGAGCTCTTCCCCGGGGATCCGGCACTTGACCCGCATGAAGACGTGATCGTACGGCTTCTCGGAAGGGTCCTCGAACTCCGCATCGAGAATCACGACATGGTAGGCGCCCACATCCATGCTGTAGTACGTGGTTTCCGTGCCTGTGGCGGCAAGGAACTCCTGCTTCGAGAGATCGTACAGGTCGTGGTTTCCCGCAACGAAATCGATCGGGCCGTCGAATGCGGACAGAAGCGCAACGGCTTCCTCCAACAGACCTGCGATTCGAGTCGTATCGCCCGGAGCTCCCCCCATCACGAACGCACCGTTCACCAGATCGCCGAGTTCGATCAACCGGTCGGCCGGCCAAGCATTCGCCGCGGCCGTGAACGCGGACAGCCGTTCGGCGTAGTTCGTCATGACCTTTCCTTCGACCGGGGAGTCGGCATCGTGTGCGTGCACATCCGTGACCACGGCGATTCGTACGGCGTCCTCGGCTGTGCTGCCGGACAGTCCTACGCTTGCGATCAACAGGACGAGCAATGCGGCCAGAAACCAGCGACTTCTCATGACTACCTCCATCTGCGGCCTTGCCGGTTGCCACAGCCTAGCAGGTGAGGAGCGGGTGCACAAGATGAGGGGCGCGGGCGATTCGGAAGCCGCCCGCGCCCCTCACTGAAGGCATGCGTACTGCGCGTTTCTGTAACCTCAGCCTGCTCCAGCGGTGCTGGCCTGAACTCCGAGGTGGAATGCGCGGACGTTCGTCTCAGCCACGGCAACGGACTTGCGTGAGAAGATCGTGCGAATCGCTTCGACGAGCGCCTCCTCGGGGAGTTCGAGGAACGTCGAACCTGCACCGAGCATCACCATGTTGCCGCTCTGAAGGGCTCCTGCCTCCTTGGCGAGGGCTGGCGCGTCGATCAATCGGTGACAAGGCAGTTCCCGAATCTCTGAGAGAAGGATCGATACATCCGGATAGTCCGGCGTGTTCACAAACGGTTCGGCATTGGTGACGAGCGCTCCGCCTGGAGCGAGGAACGGGACGTACCGCAGCGCCTCCATCGGTTCGAGAGACAGGATGAGATCGGCGGCGCCCTCTTGCACGAGATCGGAATGAATCGGACGGTCGCTGATCCGTACGTGGCTCTGAACCACACCGCCACGCTGGGCCATTCCATGAACCTCGGCCTGCTTGAGGTGCAGCCCGAGGGCCCGGGTTGCCTCGCCGATCACCGCTGCTACACTGAGAAGCCCCTGTCCACCGACACCTGCCAAGATGATGTCAGACTTCATCGCTTGTCCCCCTTCTCCCGTTTGGCGGCCCGTGCGCGCCGCCTTGCCGTTTGGATGCATTCGCGCTGCGCGATGATCACCGACGGACCTTCGTACGCGATCTCCTCGTTCAGTATCGCGACGTTCTCGTCGTGCGACTTCGGGTGGGGCTCGATGATGCGGAGATGCTTCTCGTCGATTCCGAGCCCGAGGCAGATGGCGGCCAGTTTGTTCTCCGCAGCCGATGTCTGCCCGCCGGTCATTGCCACGGTGAAGTTGTCGACGATGATCACCGTGACATTCGAACCTTCGTTGATGCAATCGAGAAGACCGGTCATCCCGGAGTGCGTGAACGTCGAGTCGCCGATCAGGGCGATGGCCGGGTGTACGCCCGCATCGGCGGCACCACGTGCCATCGTGATGGATGAGCCCATCTCGATGCACGTATCGATGGCCTGGTGCGGCGGGAGCGCGGCAAGGGTGTAGCACCCGATGTCCGAGAAGACGCGACCGGTCTCTCTCCGTCCGGCGAGCACCGCATTGAGTGCGCGGCTGGTATCCGTGTGGGGACACCCGGGACACAGTGCGGGCGGTCTCGGCGTTGGGACCGTGGATGCGGTTGCTGGATCCCCCGTGCCCAGATCCAGCGCCGCGGCAACGACGTCAGGGGAGAGTTCCCCTGTACGGGGTACGTTCCCTGACAGACGCCCGAGAATCGTCGGGCAGCACGGCCGGGGGTGCCCGAGGAGCTTGTCTTCGACGTACGGGTAGCCGTCCTCGAACACCATCACGCGCTCGCAACGCTCGAGAAGGCGTGCAATGAGTTTCTCCGGAATCGGGTACTGCCCGATTTTCAGGATCGGGTGCGGACACTCGCCGCCGTAGACTTCGAGCACGTAGTTCAGCGCGATTCCGCAAGCCACGATTCCCAAGGAGTTGTCCGATCCATCGATCCATCGATTGAAGGGGCTCTCCTCGCTCGCCTGCAGCAGTTGCGGCTGGCGGGCGACCAGGTCCTTGTAGCTGTCCCTTGCGATCGCTGGCAGGAGGATGTAGCGGCGGGGATCGTCGGGCAGGGACAGCGCATTGGGAGCACGGCGTCCTTCGGCGCACTCGACGGTGGCCCGCGAGTGGGCGAGCCGGGTGGTAAGCCGGATGAGCACCGGGAGGCGGTTCCGCTCGGACAGCTCGAAGGCGTAGGCCGGCACGCGGTAGGCCTCTTGTTGATCCACCGGCTCGATGCACGGTACGAGGGCGAGATCGGTGAACAGCCTGGAGTCCTGCTCGTTCTGCGACGAATGCATCGAAGGGTCATCGGCGACATTGATCATCAGTCCGCCGTTGGCTCCGGCAATCGCCGAGTTGACGAACGGATCGGCGGCTACGTTGAGTCCGACGTGCTTCATGCTTGCCATCACGCGCTTTCCGGCATAGCTCATCCCGAGGGCGGCCTCGAGGGCCGTTTTTTCGTTGGCCGTCCAACGGCATGTGATGTCTCCGGATTTCGCCTCGGGCGACTGATGTACGTACTCGGTGATCTCGGTCGACGGCGTTCCCGGGTAGGCATAGGCGCCGGACAGGCCGGCATCGATGGCTCCTTGCGCAAGGGCTTCGTCCCCCAACAGTAGCCGGGTGGGCATTCAGTCCTCCTCTACAGCGTTTGATTGTCTTTGCTTGACAGCTGTGCAGAGGGTACGCCCCGTCCGAACCTGCCGCAACCACGCGCCGCGGATCGCACCACCGGCTCGTCCGAAACCCCATGTGGGAGAGGCGAACCGCGAAAAGCCCGTCAGGAATACGCTGTCTTGCTAACGTTTCAGGGCGTGGATATACTGCCGATGAATTCTTTCGACACTACCCAAGGGGGATATCGACATGGGGCAAGCGAGAAACATTTGCTTGGTGGGCCATTCAGGTAGCGGGAAGACGACGCTCGCTACCGCCCTACTGAAGAACGCGAACATCAAGGATCAGATCGCGCTTGACGCGTCTCAGGAGGAGAAGGATCGAGGCTATACGATTGACATGGGATTTGCCTCCTACAAGCAAGGGGATCTGACCGTCACATTGCTCGACACGCCCGGCGGGGACGAGTTCACCGAGGAGATGTACAAAGGTGTCCCTGTCGCCGACCTTACCCTCCTTGTGGTCAATTCGGAGAAGGCCGTTGAGGTCGTAACCGAGCATGCTTGGGAACTCATAGCCGGCGGGAAGTACCCGGCCGCGATTCTCGTCAACCACATGGACAAAGAAAACGCCGACTTCGATCAAGCGGTTGCATCGCTCAGAGAGCATTTCGAGGCGAAATTCCTCCCGATCCAGCTTCCAATCCGAGATGGAGGGGCGTTCGTCGGCGTGGTGGATCTGCTGGCCAACCGGAGCGTTTACTTCGGGGACAAGGGCAAGAAAGAGATTCCGGCCGATCTGAACGATGCCGTGACCGAGGCTCGCGCTGAGCTCATCGAGGAGATTTCGACGCTTGATGATGAGCTGATGATGCGCTTCCTGGACGATGAACCGATCAGCGAGCAGGAGCTGTCGTCGACGCTGGCAAAGGGCATCGCCCAAGGAGAACTCGTGCCGGTCCTCTGTTCGTCCGCGAACGAAGGCAAGGGCGTTGCGCTTCTTGCCAAGGCATTTGCCGACCTGGCCGGAAACGGGCCGTCGGACGGCGGCGACACCCGGGCGGTGGTCTTCAGCCTGACCAACGATCCGTACTTGGGGCGTTTGGCGTTTGTCCGCGTGTTGGGCGGGACCTTACAGGAAGGGAAAGGCCTGGTCGAGGTCGGTTCCGGTGCGCGGGTCGATGTCCGCGACCTGTACGCGCTCGAGGGCACCAAACAGAAGCGGGTTCCACAGGCTACAGCCGGCGAGATCGTTGCGTTGGGCAAGGCGGAGAGCCTAGCACTGGCCACAACCATCTCTTCGGCAAAGGACGCCGAGGCGTACCCCATGCCCGACTTCCCGAAGCCGGTCTACTCGAGAGCGATCGTTCCGAAGACCCAAGCGGATGTCGAGAAGATGAGCGAGGCCCTGAGAGAATTCGCGGCCACCAAAGCCACGATCTATGTCGAGCGGGATCCTGTCACCAAGGAGAACATCGTTCACGGAATGGGCGACATCCATCTCTCGTTCTTCATGGAGCGGTTGAAGAATCGCTACAACGTCACCCTGGAGACCCATCAGCCTCGCATTCCCTACAAGGAGACCATCCGAAAGAAGGCCGAGGCGAAGTACCGCCACAAGAAGCAGAGTGGCGGCCGCGGTCAGTTCGGGGAAGTCGTCCTCCGGTTGGAGCCGTTCGAGGGCGAAGGAGGATACCAGTTCCTGGATGAGATCAAGGGGGCATCCATTCCGGGTCAGTACATTCCAGGCGTTGAGAAGGGCGTTCTCGAAGCGATGGAAGAAGGGAACCTCGCGAAGTACCCGGTGACCAACGTCTCGGTTGCCGTCTTCGATGGAAGCTTCCACCCGGTGGATTCGTCGGAACTCGCGTTCAAGACGGCCGCACGACACGCCTTCCGGGATGCGTTCGACAGTGCCAATCCGTGTCTTCTTGAGCCGGTGGTCGCGGTGCACGTCCGGACGCCGGAGGAGTACACCGGCGACATCATCAGCGATGTCAATGGACGACGGGGAAGGATCTTGGGGATGGACCCCGTGGGCAAGTTCACCATCATTCATGCCGACGTTCCGCTGTCTGAGATGCAGAGCTATGCGCTGGATCTGAAGTCGCGAACGCAGGGGCGGGCTGCCTTCCAAATGGAGTTCTCCAAGTACCAGCAGGTCCCTGGGAACATTCAAGAGAAGATCATCGCTCAGGCACAGCAAGAAGAATGAACGTAACGCAGTTCATGCAAGAAGGAGCGGTGACCGCTCTACCGGGTACTCCGGTCAAGACGATTCAGAAGGTCATGGACGAGAAGGGCTTCGGCATCTTGTTGATCGCCGAAGCCGAGGGGCGGCTGGTTGGATTCGTGACCCGAGCGGCGGTGAAGGCCGCCAACGAAGATGTGGCGGTCGAACGGATCGCGCATGCCGTGAAGGCGACGGTCTCTTCAACGGATACCCTTGAGAAGGCTGCGTTGATCATGCTCGAGCAGCGGCTCGTGCTCCTGCCGGTGACGGAGGACGGCCGGCTCATCGGCGTGATCACTCAGAGCGAGATTCTGCGCGGGCTCGCGCAAGGATTGGGGATCGGGCTCGAGGCGACGCGGCTCAGCATCCAGCTTCGACCGGAGTCGCAGGATCTGTACAACGTGCTCGAGATTCTGAGGGCGCACGGTGCCCATGTCATCAGCATCGCGCGCGGTGAGCCCCGAGGAGATCGATGCGAGATCGTGTTGAGGATCCAGGGTGTCGCCGATCGAGATCAGTTGCGCGAGAAGCTGGAAAACTGTCTGCGCGATGCCTGAGCCGGTGATGGGTTCGATCTCGGTGCGTAGCGTCAAGCAGACGGAGTGGATCGATTTCACCGCCGAGGTGGAGCGTTTCGTCGAAGCGTCGGGGATTTCCAATGGGTTGTGTCACGCGTATTGCTCGCACACCACCGCGGGCTTGACGATCAACGAGCACGCCGATCCGGATGTTGCTCGGGACGTCTGCGAGGCGCTGGACGGCATGGTGCCTTTGGACATCTCGTGGCGTCACGCGGAGGGCAATTCGCCGGCGCATGTGAAAGCGACGCTGGTCGGCGCCAGTGTTTCGATTCCAGTTCGGGCAGGCAAGCTCGGGTTGGGAACGTGGCAAGGTGTCTTCCTGTGCGAGTTTGATGGACCGCGGACGCGGCGAATCGAGCTTTGCGTTTTCTCTTGAAGAGATGAGCCAAGGTTCGGTACAATCCGGCGAATCGAGCACGATGCCAGCGTAGCTCAATGGGCAGAGCAACTGATTTGTAATCAGTAGGTTGCCAGTTCGACTCTGGCCGCTGGCTTTTCGCGGCTGGTTTGTGTGATGTTTTTTTGGAGGGGTACCGAAGCGGCCAAACGGGGCGGACTGTAAATCCGTTGGCGTATGCCTACGGGGGTTCGAATCCCTCCCCCTCCATTTGGAACCGTCGAGGGTTTTGGTTACACTCCGTGAAAACGGAGTTCGACGCGCCCGTGTAGCTCAGGTGGTAGAGCACCCCCTTGGTAAGGGGGAGGTCGTCGGTTCGACTCCGACCGCGGGCTGAGGTTCGCGGCAGAAGCCGATTCCACACTCAAAGACTTGGGCAGAGCGAGAAGATGTACATTTGTCGCTAAGGAGGTCCAGCGAATGGCGAAAGAAGCATTTGTGAGGGACAAGCCTCACCTGAATATTGGAACGGTCGGGCATATCGATCACGGCAAGACGACTCTGACATCTGCGATCACCAAGGTGCTCGCAGCGCAGGGGCAGGCTAAGGCCATGGCGTTCGAGGATATCGACAATGCGCCGGAAGAGAAGGCGCGGGGTATCACGATTAACGTCCGGCACGTTGAGTATCAGACCGCGAGCCGACACTATGCTCACATCGACTGTCCGGGACACGCCGACTACATCAAGAACATGATTACCGGTGCGGCCCAGATGGACGGCGCCATTCTCGTTGTAGCCGCTTCGGATGGACCGATGCCGCAGACGCGTGAGCACGTCCTTCTCGCCCGCCAGGTAAACGTTCCCGCGTTGGTCGTCTTCCTCAACAAGGTCGACCAGGTTGACGATCCGGAACTGATTGATCTGGTCGAAATGGAGATCCGTGAGCTCCTGTCTGAACACGAATTCCCGGGCGACGAGACCCCGATCATCCGTGGATCCGCGCTCAAGGCGATGGAGAACGGCGACGATCCCACGCACCCGGATACGCAGTGCGTCATCGAATTGATGAATGCCGTCGATGAGTACATCCCGCTTCCGGACCGCGAAGAAGATAAGCCGTTCCTCATGCCGGTCGAGGACATCTTCTCGATCAAGGGTCGCGGTACGGTTGCCACCGGGCGTGTCGAGCGCGGAAAGATCACCCCGGGAATGGAAATCGAACTGGTCGGTGTTCACGAACAGGTTCAGAAGACCGTGGCCACGAGCCTTGAGATGTTCAACAAGACGCTCGACTATGCCATCGCCGGCGACAACGTCGGGATTCTTCTGCGCGGCGTCGACAAGGACGCAATCGAGCGCGGACAGGTCATCGCTGCGCCCAAGTCGATCACGCCTCATACGAAGTTCGAGGGTGAGATCTATGTGCTGACCAAGGATGAGGGCGGACGCCACAACCCGTTCTTCTCCGGATACCGCCCGCAGTTCTTCTTCCGAACGACGGATATCACTGGAACGATGCTCCTTCCGGAAGGTGTCGAGATGGTCATGCCGGGCGACCACGTGAAGATCATCGGCGAACTGCTTCACCCGATTGCGATGGACGAAGGCCTTCGTTTCGCGGTCCGCGAAGGCGGCAAGACCATCGCCTCCGGCGTCGTCACGAAGATCATCGAGTAGATCGGCCGGGATAGGACAACGACATGGCAAAAAAAGGCGAAGTGGTTGTGCATGTCACCCTCGCGTGCAGCGAGTGCGGACGGCGCAACTACCACTCCAAGAAGAACAAGAACAACACGCGAGAGAAACTTGCATTGAACAAGTATTGCAAGTGGGATCGCAAGCATACCCTGCATAAGGAAGTCTAGCCGCAGCTGGCTAGGCCGATGAATACAGGCCCTTAGCTCAACTGGCAGAGCGTCCGACTCCAAATCGGAAGGCTGGGGGTTCGAGTCCTCCAGGGCCTGCTAGATGATCAATAGACGAGGAGATCCGAGATGTTCGAGCGCATAGTGAAGTACCTCAAGAGCGTGCGTACTGAAGCCGCGCGAGTCAGCTGGCCAACGCGCAACGAAGTCATATCCCTGACCGCTCTCATCCTGATCGTGGCCGCCATCTTAACCGTGTACATCTGGGGGGTGGACGGGGTCATCGGAACCGTTCTACGGCTCTTCGTTTGATAGAGGTTCCTCCCCCAACGCCATGCGATTGAAGAAGTGGTATGCCATTCAGACTTATGCTGGATCCGAGTTGAAGGTTAAGGAAGACCTCAATGAGCGGGTCCGGCGCCGTGGGTGGGAGGGCGCTATGGAGTCCTTCACCGTGGATGGCGAGAGCACCTTCTTCCTCGTCCCGGTGGAAGAGGTCATTACGTCTCGAAGCCGGCGGGGCGCCGGCGCGGAGTACCGGATTCCGTATGACTACGACCTGGTGGCCAAGCCGAACGAGCGGGTACTTCGTGGAGATACGCTGGGACGAAAACCCCCGAGGCACATGGACGCCGACGCCAAGGTGACGGACGTCGAAGCATTGCAGCGGGTGATCGTGGAGATGACCAACCGGAATGAAGAGGTCTACCTCATTCCGGCCGAGAAGCGTATCCGCCGGGATATTCGGGTTGGAGAGAAGATTCGCAATGCCGTTCCCCTGACGTCGGATAGCGATGAGCGATTCCTTGTGGGAAATCGGGGAACGATCGTCCTGCGGGACAAGGTCCGGCGGGTTACGTTCGAGTATGCCGGTGGCAAAGAGAAGAAGAGGATCATTCCCGAGAAGTATATGGGGCGGATCCGAAAGGGACAGACGTTGCACGCGGGCGATCTGATCGAGACGGAAGATCAGCTGGCCAGCCGTGCGTCCGGTCTTCTCAAGGTCAAGGAATACAAGGACAAGCGTGTCGTGATGATCCAGCGGATCGAGAAGCGCCGCCTGTTCCCCGGTTATGTCTTCGGACGCATGGGCCTTGACGAGGAAGAGATGATGGAGCTGATCGACGGAATCAAGGGCGCGGTCCGGTATGTCGGATCTCGCTACAAGCCGATGCCGATCGACGGCCCCGAGATGAAATTGATCAAGCGAAAGGCCGGCTTGTTGGCCGTGCCGGTCGCCGCGACTCCGGCATCTTCCGCCTCGACTGAACCGAGGATTGAGGTCGATTTCACCGTGGGTGAAGTCGTCGAGATCGTGGAAGGACCGTTCGCAGACTTCACCGGCGAGATCAAGGAGATCGACAAGGAAGCCGAGGAAGTCACCGTCATGGTCAAGATCTTCGGGCGCGAGACGCCCGTGCGTCTTGGCTTTGAGGGAATCGAAAAGCTGTAGGAAAAATCCACAAAAGGGGAGGAGGTCATATGGCCAAGACTGCAATAGCCAAGATCAACTTGCATATCCCGGCTGGGCAGGCAACTCCGGCACCTCCGGTTGGACCCGCACTCGGTGAGCACAAGCTCAACATCATGGAGTTTTGCAAGAAATTCAATGATGCGACGAAGGGAGAGACCCCGGGGACGATCATCCCGGTCGTCATCTCCGTGTACCGCGGTGCGAAGTATGATTTCATACTCAAACAACCGCCGGCGGCCGAGTTGATCAAGATGGCCGCAGGGGTCAAATCCGGATCCGGAGAACCGAATCGGATGAAGGTGGCGAAGATCACCGTGGAACAGGTTCGCCGAATCGCCGAGCGGAAGATGCCCGATCTCAACACGTACAAGATCGAATCCGCAATGGAAATCATCAAGGGCACAGCTCGGAACATGGGAGTCGAGGTGGTGGACGGGTGAAACGAAGCAAGAGGTACGCAGCAGCTGCAACCGCCGTTGACTCCCGCACGACCTACGGATTTGAAGATGCCGTAGCCAAGTTGAAGGCGAGCGCGACGGCTGGCTTCGATGAGACGGCTGAGGTGACGTTGAGCCTCGGGATCAAGGCGAGCCAGGTGAATGTCCGTGGAACCTGTAACCTTCCTCACGGAACCGGGAACACCGTGCGGATCCTCGCATTTACCAAGGGCGGAAGCGTTTCCGAGGCCGAGGGCGCAGGCGCCGACTACGTCGGCGGCGAGGATCTTGCCAAGCGGATCCAAGAGGGTTGGTTTGAGTTCGACAAGGTGGTCGCCACGCCGGACATGATGCCCGTGGTTGGGAAGCTCGGAAAGGTTTTGGGCCCGCGAGGTCTGATGCCCAGTCCTAAGACCGGCACGGTAACCAAGGATATCGGTCACGTGATTGAAGAGCTCAAGAAGGGAATGGTTGAGTTCCGCACCGATCGATACGGGGTTATCCATACGGTTTTCGGCAAGGCTTCGTTCGAAGAGGCGGCGCTCAAAGAGAACCTTCTCGCCGTGATTCAGAGCGTTGCGGAGCGACGCCCGGAAGAGGGTGTCAAGGGACGCTACGTTCGCAAGGTGAGCATTGCTTCAACGATGGGGCCCGGAATAACGCTCGACGCAAGCGAGGTTGGCGCGATCGTCGAGGCGGCAAGCTAGGAGCACAACATGACGACTCAAGCAAAGATCAAAGAAGTCGCACTGCTGAAAGACAGGCTCGAGCGCGCCGCATCCGTGGTTCTGGCCGACTACCGAGGCCTCACGGCCAACGAGATGGTTGAGCTTCGTGAGTTCTTCACGAAGCAAGGGCTCGAATACCGTGTCGTCAAAGATACGTTGGCGCGGATCGCAGCCGACGAGGCGGGGCTTGGAGATCTGTCGGATCTGCTCTCCGGACCGATCGGCATTGCCGTTGGGTACGAGGATCCGGCCATTGCCTTCAAGCTGAGCGAGCAGTGTCGCAAGAAATACGCACCGAACTACACCCTGAAGGGTGGGCTGTTCGAAGGAGCGCTGGTGGCGGAAGGGGAAGTCGCGAAGTACGCTTCGCTTCCCTCGCGCGAAGAGCTTCTGGCGAAACTTGCGATGCTTCTGTCGAGTCCGATGAGAGCCCTCGCGGTCATGCTACAAGCGAAGATTCGCGAATTGGCGATTGTCTTGGGTGAAGTACGAAAACAACGCGAACAGGAACAAGAGGAGGCGTAGATATGGCAAAAGAGGACATCCTCCAGCAGATAGAAGAAATGTCTGTAAAGGACCTCGCGGAGCTCGTCGAGATGATTGAGGAGCGCTTCAATGTCTCGGCGGCAATGGCCGCTCCGGTGGCTGTTGCGGCAGCCCCCGCAGCAGGTGAGGGCGAAGGAGAGGGCGGCGCAGCCGCCGAGACTCTCAAGGTCATCATGACCAGTGCCGGTCAGAAGAAGATCCAGGTCATCAAAGAGATCAAGGAACTCACCGGCAAAGGCCTCAAGGAATGCAAGGAGCTGGTCGACAGTCTTCCCGCAACGATTCGGGAGGGAATCAGCCCCGACGAGGCAACGAGCATCAAGGAGAAGCTGGAGGCGGCTGGAGCTGAAATCGAACTGCAGTAGGTCGACAAACACGCTTCTTCGGACCGTTGAACGCCTGCCTTGAGGCTTCGTTGCCTTGAGGCAGAGCGTTCTTTACAAGGGGAGAAGATGAGGTATCAAGAACGAAGATCCTACGGACGCATCCAGCAGATCCTTCCCCCGCCGTACCTGCTAGACGATGTTCGTAAATCGTTTGGCAGCTTTGTGGAGAAGGGCATCCCGAGGGCATTTCAGGACATCACGCCCATCGAGGGGCACGGGAAGGATGGACTGACGCTCGAATTCGTCGATCCGTACCTCGGGGAGCCACGCAACTCTGAGCTTGAGTGTAAGGACAAGGACCTCACGTATTCGCGTCCGTTGCGGGTGACGTCCATCCTGAAGCAGGAAGGCAAGACGCTCCAGGAGACGGAGCTGTACATCGGCGAATTCGCGATGATGACGGGGCGTGGAACCTTCATCATCAACGGATCCGAGAACGCGCTGGTCAATGAATTGACACGCGCGCCGGGCGTGTATTTCACCCAGGAGGAGCCACAGCAGTTCAAGGGGCACATCCTTCCCGAATTGGGGGCGTGGCTCGAGATCGTGCTTGACACCAAGCGAATGACGCTTCGAGCGAACCTGGACCGCAAGGGGCGGGTTGTGGCCACGGTCCTTCTCAAGGCGCTCGGATTCGACGAGAAGCGGATCTGCCGGTACTTCAGCACCGTGGTGTCCCCTGTCAACGCAGAGACGCTCTCTCCCTACGTGGGATCGTTGGTCGCTACGGAGGTTGCGGGGAAGACGGAAGAGGACGAGCCGCTCCTTTTGTTCGGGCAGACGCTTCAGGAATCGCACCTGGCAGCGCTCGAAGCCTCGGGGATCGAGTCGATACGGGTGGTGAATCCGTACATCCAACGAGCGTTGGAAGAGGATCAGACCACGACGCAAGAAGAGGCGTTGCGTGCCGTCTATCGGCGCCTGCGCCCGTCAGACCGATCGTCCCCGGCACAAATGGGCGAGTACATCGAGCATCTCTATTTCCATCCGGCGAGCTACCATCTGTCGGAGGTCGGTCGGTTCAAGGTGAACCGGAAGCTTGGGCTGGCACTGAAACAGCCGGTGCTCTATCTTGCCGACATCATCCGGACGATCAAGGTGCTGCTGGATGTCCCCGGGAATCCGAATCTTCTCGATGAGAAAGACCACCTCGGAAACAAGCGGGTGAGGCTGCCCGGTGAGTTGGCCGAGAACGCGCTGCGGACCGGATTGGTTCGCATGGCACGCATTGCAAGAGACAAGCTGTCGAAGTACGCCCTGGATGAGAAGGACACGATCCGGCGACTGATCTCCACGCGAACCGTGCAGGGTGCGATCAATCAGTTGTTCTACACCGGGCGATTCTCGCAGTTCCTCGAGCAGACGAACCCGTTGACCGAGCTGACGCACAAGCGTCGATTGAATGCGCTCGGCGGGGGATTGACCAAGCGCCGCGCCAAGATCGAAGTGCGCGATGTTCACTCATCTCACTACGCGCGGATCTGTCCGATCGAGACACCCGAAGGGCAGAACATCGGCTTGATCACCTCGTTGGCGTGCTACGCGAGCGTGAACGATTATGGTTTCCTCGTGGCGCCGTACCGGCGTGTCGTCGATGGAAGAGTGACCGACGAGATCGTCTACCTGATGGCGGATGATGAGGAAGACAAGGCGATTGCGCCGGCGACGGCGACGGTCGACGACAAGGGACGTCTCCTGGGTGAACGGGTCGAAGTTCGAACCGGCCGGGAGGAAGTCCGCCTCGTGGATCCGAAGGAAGTCGATCTGATCGGGATCTCGCCGCAGGCATTGGTTGGGATCTCCGCCGCACTGATCCCGTTCCTCGAGCATGATGACTCCAACCGGGCATTGATGGGCGCAAACATGCAACGCCAGGCGGTTCCTCTTCTGCGGCCGGAAGCGCCGTTGGTGGGAACCGGCTTGGAGCGGCAAGCCGCCATGGACTCTGGAATGCTGCTGCTGGCCGAAGAAGACGGTGTGGTCGCAGAAGTGGACGCCGGGCACGTCGTGGTGAAGAAGGGGCGGAAGACGCGGGAGTATCTACTCGGCAGCTTCGACCGGTCGAATCAGGACACGATCCTTCACCAGCGTCCGGTGGTCGACAAGGGCGACAAGATCAAAGCCGGCGATCTGCTGGCCGACGGTCCGTCGAGTGATTTCGGTGAACTGGCGCTTGGGCGAAACCTGCTTGCCGCGGTGATGCCGTTCGAGGGGTACAACTACGAGGATGCCATTGTCGTGAGCGACCGGCTCGTCCGCGAGAACCTTCTCGACTCGATTCACATCGAGGAGTTCGAAGTGAAGGCGGAGGAGACGAAACTCGGCCCTGAGGAGATTACGGCGGACATTCCGAACATCTCCAAGGAGGACCTGAAGAACCTGGACGAGTGCGGGGTCGTGCGCGAGGGAACGGTCGTCCGTACGGGCGACATCCTGGTCGGCAAGATCACGCCGCGGGGCGAGTCGGAGCCGACTCCGGAGGAGAAGATCTTCCGGTCGATCTTCGGCGAACGCGCGAGGAACGTGAAGAACACGTCACTGCGCATGCGTCCGGTTGCCGCAACGGCCAAGGTAATCAAGGTCAAACGGTTTTCGCGCGATCAAGGCGACGAGTTGGATGCCGGCGTCAACGAGCTGGTGAAGGTCTTTGTTGCGCAGCGCAAGACCATATCCATCGGTGATAAGCTCGCCGGACGGCACGGGAACAAGGGCGTGATCTCCACCGTTCGCCCGGTCGCCGAGATGCCGTTCCTGCCCGATGGAACGCCGGTAGACATCGTGCTGAATCCGATGGGCGTTCCGTCGCGAATGAATCTCGGTCAGATCTTCGAGGCGAATCTTGGGTGGTTGGCCCACCTCAAGGGCGAGCTCGTGGCGAGCCCGATCTTCGATGGCGCACAAGAGGACGAAATCCTCGAGGAGCTCCGAGAGGAACGGACGAAGGCCAACCTGGCCGCAGGCGACAACCATGACGGAAAGGTTCTTCTGCGCGACGGACGCACGGGCGAGCCGTTCGAGAGTCCAATTACGGTCGGCTACATGTACATCCTCAAGCTGGAGCACATCGCCGACGAGAAGATCCACGCCCGTTCAACGGGACCGTACGCGCTGATCACCCAGCAGCCGCTGGGCGGGAAGGCGCAGTTCGGCGGGCAGCGACTCGGAGAGATGGAGGTCTGGGCTCTTGAGGCGTATGGGGCATCGGCCTTGCTTCAGGAGATGTTGACGGTGAAGTCCGACGATACCCGGGGGAGGATCCAGCTGTACAAGTCGATCCTCAAGGGTGAGGAGTTCCCGCAGCCCGGATTGCCGGAGTCGTTCAAGGTTCTCCTGCGAGAGCTTCGAAGCCTCGGCCTGTATCCGCGTGTCTACGATCGGAGTGACCACGAAGTCGAGATCCCATAAGGGAGATGAGCAGGAGCGTGCCGCGGGATTCGTCCTCTATCAAGAGACGGATCGCGGCCGCTCCTATCTCGTTCTGCAGCATCGAGAAGGCGGTCACTGGGCCTTGCCCAAGGGCCGGATCGAGAGGAACGAGAACGAGTTGATGGCTGCATGCCGGGAAATACGCGAAGAGACCGGCATCTGTGGTGTATCGGCCATTGATGGATTCCGCATTTCGAGCGAGTACCGTTTCATGCGCGGTGGAACGGCTGTCCACAAGACGGTAACCTATTTCCTCAGTTTGGTTTCCGATGTCCGAGTACGGCTCTCGGGCGAGCACACCGATGCGGCGTGGCTCGGCCTGGATGCCGCAGTGGACCAATTGACATATGTGGAGACCGCGCGGATCTTGCGTGCCGCGGACGAGTGGCTTGCGGTTTCGCATTCCGCGTAGTGTTCCGTACGGAGAGCAATGGAAAGACCCGAAAGCTTCGCACAGCGCCGAGACCGGGAGAACGAAGTGGTCCTGGACGCCGCAACGCTTCCCATGAAGCGTTTCTTTGCCCTGGATCACGATATGTACGAGAACGGTGCCCTCCCCGCAAAGACCAAGGAGTTGCTCGGTTTGGCCGCTTCTACCGTGCTTCGATGCAACGATTGCATCAGCTATCACGTGAAAGAAGCGCTGGAGCACGGCGCGACGCGCGAAGAGATCACCGAATGTTTGGCGGTAGCGCTTGTTGTGGGAGGATCGATTACGATACCGCACCTACGACACGCATTTGCGTTTCTCGAGGAACTCGCCGCAGGCGAGGGTGGAACATGACGAGCATGGGTCGATGACTCTGTATGAGCCGATTGGCCAGATGAGGAGGCACGTCCGATGGGAAAGCTGGCGTTCATTGATCGAGCGTTGGATGATCTGCGTGAGAAGGGCCTGTACAACACGATACGAACCATCGAGAGCGCTTCGGGCGCGTGGGTGGTCATCGAGGGGAAGCGGGTTCTGAATCTCTGCTCCAACAATTACCTTGGGTTTGCGAACGACGAACGGCTACGCGAAGCGGCGAAGCGTGCGATCGACGAGTATGGTGTCGGTCCCGGAGCCGTGCGCTCGATTGCGGGAACCATGGAATTGCACATCGAGTTGGAGAAGCGTGTTGCGAAATTCAAGAAGGCCGAAGCTGCGCTGTCGGTTCAGTCGGGTCTCAACACCAACCTCTCCGCGATTCCGCTTCTGATGGGCAAAGGTGACGCGATCTTCACCGATGAGCTGAATCACGCGTCGATCATCGATGGCGTTCGACTGACCAAGGCCACTCGTGCGATCTATCCACACGGCGATGTCGCGGGACTGGCCGATGTGCTGGAGCAGCACAAGGACATCGAGAAGAAGCTGGTGGTGACGGACGGCGTGTTCTCGATGGACGGCGACATTGCGCCGCTTCCGGAGATCGTCGAAGTCGCCGAGCAGTACGGGGCGTTGGTGATGGTCGATGATGCCCATGGGGAAGGGGTTCTCGGCGACCATGGACGAGGGATCGTCGATCACTTCCATCTACACGGCCGGGTTGACATCGATTGCGGAACGATGTCGAAGGCGTTCGGTGTCATGGGCGGATTCATCGCTGGGAGCAAGAACCTGGTCGACTACCTCCGGCAGAGGGCGCGGCCTTTCCTGTTCTCCTCTGCAGCGACTCCCGCGGATGTCGCAGCATGCATTGCGGCGATCGACATCTTGGAAGAGAGCGACGAGCCGGTGAAGAAGCTGTGGGAGAACGCGAAGTATTTCAAGGCGAAGCTCGACAATCTCGGCTTCGATACCGGACACTCGCAAACACCGATCACGCCGGTGATGTTGGGCGAAGCATCCACGGCGTGGGATTTTTCGAAGAAGCTGTTCGAAGCGGGCGTGTTTGCGACCGCCATTGCCTTCCCAACGGTTCCACGTGGCAAGGCGCGGATCCGCGTGATGCTCTCCGCAGCGCACAGCCACGACGATCTCGACTTCGCGGTCGAGCAGTTCGCGAAGATCGGCCGGGAGCTTGGGGTGGTCGAATGACGATGAGAGAAGCGCTTGTTACGTCCAGCGCACCGTCAGCGATCGGGCCGTATTCGCAAGGGATTCGGTCCGGGCGCCTCGTATTCACGTCGGGACAGCTGCCGATGACACCGTCGGGAGAGCTGATCTCCGAGGATATCGCTCGCGCAGCCCGTCGTTCGCTTCAGAATGTGATGGCGGTCTTGGGCGAAGCGGGAGGGACGGCACAGGATGTTGTCAAGGTGACGATCTTCCTCTCTGACCTGGCTGACTTCGGGGCGGTGAATGAGGTGTATGGGGAATTCTTTGCCGAGCCGTATCCGGCCCGGTCATGTGTCCAGGTGGCGAAGCTCCCCAAAGATGCGCGCATCGAGATCGAAGCGACCGCGTGCATCGACGATACGCTACCGTCGTGAAAGCCTGCTCGATCGAGTTATCGAAGCCGATCAGATTCTTCGATGCACACTGCGACGCCGTGATCAAGATCCTTGATCACGGCGTCGATTTCTTTGTGGGGTCCGGCGAGGCCCACGTCTCCTATCCTGCACTTCGAGCTGGGAACATCGCGGTCCAGGTCTTTGCTTGCTTCGTGCTCAGCGCGCAATACCCCGGGGCGGAGCGTCCTCGTGCGGAGGAGATGATCGAGGCGCTGGTGCGATTGGCTGGCGTATCCGATGGCGGGATGACCGTGGTGAAGACCGCTGCGGATCTGCCGGCTGCGGGAGACGATGGCATCGGCGCGATTCTGGCACTCGAGGGCGCGGACCCGCTTGAGGGAAGGGCGGAGAATCTGCGGGGATTCTACGACCTTGGGATTCGAAGCGTCATCTTCGCGTGGCAGGACAATGCGTTCTCCGGAACCGCCTTTGGAGCGGACACCCCGCTGTCGGCGGCGGGAGAGCGGCTGCTCGGGCTGTGTGAGGAGCTCGGTGTCATGGTGGATGTTTCACACCTTTCGGACAGCGCGTTCGACGATGTCCGGAATCAAGCGACACGCCCGTTCATCGCCAGTCACTCGAACTGCCGTGCGCTTTGTCCGAGCTTGAGGAACCTCACCGATCCGATGATTCGGACCCTGGCCGATTCAGGGGGGGTGATGGGGATCAACCTCGCGCCTGCTTTCCTCAGCCCCGAGGCCTGTAGCGCTTGGGCCGCGATACGGAGCCGAATGAACAATGTGGAGGGTGTCGCCGATCCTTTCGACCCACGTATTGGAGCGCTTGCGGCGTCGGTGCCGAGGCCGGCGATCGACTGGGTCGCGAAGCACGTACGGCATGCAATTGACATCGGCGGCGAGAACTGCGTAGGGATCGGTGGCGACCTGGACGGCATCCTCCAGACTCCCGTTGGGATCGAGACGATTGCCGACTATCCCGCGATCGTCCCTGTGCTCGAGCGAGCCGGCCTGTCTCAGCGCCAGATCGACAAGGTCACCTGCGAGAACTTCTTGCGGGTCTTCTCGGAGGTCTTGCCCGCAGGCGAGCGTTCTACGAGGTGTCCCGCATGCTGAGATCGTGCAGGGGTTGGAGCGCCGAGCGGTATCTCGCGGCGAGCGCCTTGGGGTCGGTCAACTCCGGTTCATTCCCCATCGTCGCATAGGGAACGCGAAGGCCGTTGACATCGATCCATCCGAGCGGTCCGTCCGTTAGGCTGTGCCAATCATCCACACCGTACGTGCTCTCCATCTCTTCCCGCGGCACGGAGTGCGTCAGGATTCCGCTCTTGTTCGCTTCATCGTACCGTGCGATGTTTCGTCGCCACGATTCCTCGAACGAAACGGAGATGTAGAGGATCGCCGCCCGCTGCAGGATCGCCGGGGAGAGCGCAGCCAGGGCGTCGGCGTAGCCGTGCGGTCCGCCGCGCGAGAACTCGATGATGAGTGTCCGGCGTGCGAACGCCTCCTGCGATGGAAAGGCGCGCTCGGCTTCCTGATTGATCCGCTCGATGAGGAAGCGCCACATCCCGGGGTCGGTGACGGCGTAGTTGCCGTTACATCGCTTCGAATGAAGGCGGGGGCGCCCCTGACGCTCCCAGAGGTCATCCTCCTCGAACTTCCGCCACAGCAAGGGGAAGTCATCGATGATCTCGAGTGGCGCAAGATGATACGTTCGTGCTCGCTCTCCGGCTTCCAGATGCGTGAAGCAATCGATGAACTCGCTCTTGCCGCCGGCCGGGCGGCCGAGAAGGAGCAAGACGTCGAATGTATGGGCCAAGAGGTCGGGCGAGACGGCATAGGCAAGGCGCAGCTCGGCTTCGGTGTCCGCGACGACCTCGGCAGCGGGGCGATCGGCATCGATCCGGATGAGTCGACTGCCCCGATCCTTGTGCCAGCGATCGAGGGTCTGGAGCATGCACGTAAGCGTGGGGCGGTCGATGTCGAACGCCTTGGTCCCGCGCGCTTCCTGCCGGATCATCGAAGTGGACACGGGGGTCTCGAGCCGGATGTACGCATCGGGGTCCGCTACATCGCTCTTCAGCTCTTCATAGGCGGCGATGAACGCATCATCGCCGAGTGCGCGGGCGTAGGCCAAGTGAACGCCCATGTGCGACTCCTCCAGACAGATCTTGCCCTGAGATAGAACCCGGTCGACGGCCTCGCGCCGGAGTGGAAGGGCGAGGCGGAGGGCTTCGGTGAGCCTGTCGCGATCCTTAAACAGATCGAGTTGCTGCTCGGTCACGATCTCCTTGACCAGCTCGGGAAGGACCCGGACGCTCTCGGGATAGAAGCGGGCCAGAAGTTCGAGAAGTTCGGACTTGCCAGCGGCGGGAAGGCCCTCAAATACGATGTGTCGCATGATATTCCTTTCGTCTTCTCATTGTATCGCCCGGGAGCACGCCTTGGCCACGGCCGGGGAGTGCGAAGCCGGTGCGCTCGACATCGGCGACCTCACTTGTATAATGATCCGATTCAGAAAGGAGCCTTGGGAATTGAAGAGCCTCATTATCGTCGAATCACCGACCAAGGCGCGGACGATCGGTCAGTACCTCGGGAAGGACTACAAGGTTCTCTCGTCTCAGGGACACGTTCGCGACTTGCCGAAGACGGACATCGGCGTCGATGTCGATCGGGGGTTCGAACCGAAGTTCGAAACCAAGCGGAGCAAGTTGATTACCTCGCTGCGCGATGCTGCGAAGTCCGCTCAGCACATCTATCTGGCAACGGACCACGATCGCGAGGGCGAGGCGATCGCCTTTGACCTGTTCACGATCCTCAACCGGGTCGTGAAGGATGAGAAGGCCTTTTCGCGGCCGATCTTCAACGAGATCACGAAGCCGGTGATCCTCCAAGCGCTGGAGGATCCGGAGCAGATCGATCTGCAGAAGGTCGAGGCGCAACGGACCCGGCGGATCCTGGATCGTCTCGTGGGGTATCTCGTCAGCCCGCTCCTCTCTCGAACCATTGCCGGAAACCGGTTTGCCGGCCTGTCTGCGGGCCGGGTCCAGTCGGTCGCCCTGCGATTCCTCTGTGATCGCGAGTCGCAGATCGGACGTTTCGTGCCGGAGGAATACTGGGAAGTCGATGCGCATGTCGTGTCGGGCGAGCCGTTCGTTGCATCCGTCACCCGCCACAATGACGAGAAGATCACGCTGCGAAGCGAGGCCGAGGCGCAGGAAGTGCGCGCCGTGTTGGAGAAGGGGCCGATCGTCGTCTCGTCGGTGGAGGACAAGAAGCGAACGCGTCAGCCGGCCGCTCCGTTCATCACAAGTTCTCTTCAGCAAACCGCGTCGTCGCAACTCAGCTTTGCACCCAAACGGACCATGCGACTGGCGCAGGAGCTGTACGAAGGAATCGACCTTCCAACCGGAACAGAGGGTTTGATCACCTACATGCGTACCGATTCGGTCCGGATCTCCGATGAGGCCAATGACGCGGCACGCGAGGTGATTCTCAGGACCTACGGCAAGGAATACCTGTCGGAGAAGGTGCGGACGTTCAAGAACAAGAAACGCAGCCAGGACGCCCACGAGGCCATTCGCCCGACGAGCCTGGATCGGACGCCGGATCAGCTCAAGGCGTACCTGTCGGAGCCGCAACTCAAGCTGTATCGGCTGATCTACCAGCGGTTCTTGGCTACCCAGATGGCGCCTGCGGTCTACCGGCAGCGAAAGGTGATTCTCACTGCAGGGGCGTACGGACTGGAAGCATCGGGAAACGTCGTTGAGTTCGACGGGTTCCTCAAGGCGCTTCCCGGCCAGCGATCCAAGGACGCGATGTTGCCGCCGGACCTGAAGCCGAAGATGCCGGTGGCGCTCGATCACGTCGAACAGCGGCAGAAGTTCACCGAACCGCCGCGACGGTACAGCGAAGCCGGGTTGGTCAACCTGCTCGAGAAGGAAGGCATCGGGCGCCCGAGCACCTACGCATCCATCGTTTCCGTGATCCAGGAGCGGGGGTACGTGGTCAAGGAGAAGGGGAGCCTTCGGCCGACGCTCCTTGGTCAGATGGTGGTGGACTTCCTGGCTCGCTTCTTCTCTCAGACGGTGGAGCCGCGGTTCACCGCCCACATGGAGGAAGAGCTCGACCAGATCGAAGAAGGCAAGATGTCGCGGCAGGATGCGCTCGCCGAGTTCTATCAACCCTTCTCCGCCAGGCTCTCCGAGCTCTCTGAGCTGCTGGAGAACAGCGAGGCGAGGGCCTTTCAGGTGGTGTCCGACATGTCGTGCGACAAGTGCGGATCACCGATGGAGCTGCGGTACTGGAAAGGATCGCACTTCCTGGGCTGTACTGCGTATCCGGAGTGCCGGAATACGGTCAACCTGCCACCCGATCTGCCAGTCGTGTACGACGGGACGAAGATCCTGGTGAAGGAGGCGTTGGAGAAGGCAGCGGAGGCGACGAACGGAGACACGATTTCCTGTGAGGTGTGCGGGAGCGACATGAACATCGCGTCCGGCCGATTCGGCCGGTACTACCGCTGTTCCAATCCGGAGTGTGGCGCCACGGCACCGGTATCCACCGGCGTGACGTGCCCATCTTGCGGCGAGGGGACGCTGATTGAGAAGTACTCCACCAAGCGGCGGAGAAGCTTCTACAGCTGCAACCGCTACCCGAAGTGCCGCTTCGCGTTGAGCGATCGGCCGGTGAAGGTCTGTCCGGCCTGTGAAGAAGGCGTCCTGTTTGAGAAGCAGGACGAACTCGTGTGCTCGAACAAGGCGTGCGCGCACCGCGAGCCGGTGCCGTCGGAAGCGGAGGCTACGCCGCCTCTGACAGAAGCTTGAACCACTCCAAGCGCTGTTTCAGATCGGAGTCCTGCAGCTTGGCCAGTGCTTCTTTCTGGATCTGCCGGACGCGTTCACGGCTGATGCCGAACACGTCTCCGACCTCATCCAGCGTCTTCGGCTGGTAGTCGTTGAGGCCATAGCGCAGCTCGAGAATGCGCTTCTCGCGATCGGTCAACCGCTCGTCCAACGCCCGCTCGAGCTCCTGTACCAGGAGGTGCTCGAACGTCTCGCGTTCCGGTGAGTCAACGCTGGCATCTTCGATGAAATCGCCGAGGACCGAGCCGTCGTCATCGTATCCGATCGGCATGTCGAGTGAGGTCATGCTCTGCGCGGTCTTCTTGGCCTTGATGATGTTCTCGACGGTGGTTTCGAGTTCCTTGGCCAGGTTCTCTGGAGTGGGGAGCTCGCCCGTCTCTTTGAGGTAGTTCCGTTCGACTTGGTAGATCTTCCGAATCAGTTCGTTGATGTGGGTCGGGACGCGGATGGTGCGGGAACGATTGGTGATGGCGCGAAGAATCGCTTGACGGATCCACCAGGTTGCATACGTGGAAAACTTGTATCCCTTGGTGTAATCGAATTTCTCGATCGCCTTCATCAGACCGAGGTTCCCCTCCTGGATCAGATCGAGGAATGGCAGCCCACATCCACGATACTTCTTGGCAATGGAGACGACCAGGCGCAGATTCGCTTCCGCGAGTTCCTCCTTGGCGCGCTTGTCCCCTTGCTCGATCCGTTTGGATAGACGGACCTCATCTTCGCGCGTCAGCAACGGAACACGGCTGATCTCCCCGAAGTATGTACGGATCGGGTTGTCCGCACGGGAGGGGCGCTCCATTCGCGCCCGATCATTCTCCGGGGCGGTGCTCAGATTCTTGCTCAGATTAATGGTTGCTCGTGGTTCTTTCATGTAAATCTCCCGATGATTGCTGTTCCGCTTGCCAAACCCAAACAGAATCGGACGACCTTTCGGCCCTCCGATCCGCGTTCGATGCCGCCAGAGACTTCTTCTCGTCGCTGTTTCCTCGAATATCCGGGCGCGTTTAACCGCCTAGTATAGCACAATTGCAGCCTCAAGTGAAGCCTTGGATGAGGGACTCAACCGGGCCACGGCGTTTGAAGGTCGCGAGCATCATCCCTCCGATCGGCTCGACGAATCCAGCGATTCGAAGTACCCTTTGGCCCGAACGGTGGGAGGAACCGGATGCGCATTCGAGAAGCGAAGCGAGAGGATTACGACGATATCGTGTCCACGTGGGAGGCCTCCGGCCTGTCGTATCGTCCCAATGGAAGGGATTCGCGCGAGTCGATCTCCGGCGAGCTGGCCGGGGGGCATTCCGTCTTCCTCGTTGCCGAGGAGCGTGGGAAGATTGTCGCGGTGGCGTTTGGGACACATGACGGTCGAAAGGGATGGATCAATCGACTGGCGGTTCGGCCGGAGTTGCGCCGACAAGGGATCGCGCGGCAGCTGGTGAAGGAGCTCGAACAGCGGTTCGAGGCAAGAGGAATACACATCGTAACCTGCCTCATCGAGGGGTGGAACGAGGCCTCGCAAGCCTTCTTCGCCGAAATCGGCTACATCCGGCACGAGGACATCGTGTACTTCTCCAAGCGTGGATTCCCCGATGTCTGAGGGGCGCTTCACTCCGTGGGTTCGACTGGGATGTTCGGCAGGGTGAGGGTCTGAGACACGGGCTGTGAATCGGCCCCTCGTTCGTCTCGCACGGCCAGGGTTACCTGGTACGTCCCTTCAAACGGGTAGCGCACGCGGAGCGTCGGGGTGTTGACGAGCTGTGTGTACGCCTCGGGAGCAATCAGGGTAACGTCTTCGCCGAACACCCACTGATAGGCGACGATGGCATCACCATCCGGATCGACCGACAGCGTGGCATCCAGATCCACCACCAGGGGGTCCTCCGGATCGACGCCGTACAACACGACGAACGCGGCTTCCGGAGGGCGATTCGGAAACAGGAAACATCCCCCGGCAACCAACCCGATACCGAGTACAGCGGCAACGGCTGCCCACAGTCTGCGCCTTGTCATGATCTCCTCCTCACGGCGAGGATAGCATCGAAACGGGTGGATGTCGAAGCAAGGCCGCGTCCGTTAGGCGTGCCCGGGCAGGAGACGCTCGAGCGATCGCGCCACGAGGTCTCCGACCACGGCACGGCGATACGCCGCCGATGCGCGGACATCATCGATCGGCGAGACGGATTCGGCCGCCACGCAACGGGCCTGCTCGATCAGCTCGGGCGTGAGAGCACGGGAAGCCAACAGCTGCTCGACCCGTGGAAGGCGCATCGGGACCGGTGCAACCGAGCCGGCGGCCACGCGGAATTCGAGAAGGTGTCCATCTTCGAATCGTGCCAGGGTCCCGATCGAGGCGATGGAGATCGTCAGGGCTCGGCGCTTGCCGATCTTGTGGAAGAAGGGCGTCCCAGGGTGTTCGGCGCGCGGGATTCGGATCTCGCGTACGTACTCTCCCTTGTCGAGCAGGGTCTTGCCCGGCGCAACAAGGAACGAGCCCAGCTCGAGCCAGCGGGAAGCGTTCGTTCCCACCAGGTGGATCTCAGCGTCGTAGAGGAGAAGAGGAATCGCGCTGTCCGCCGCGGGAGAGGCATTGACGAGATTCCCTCCGATCGACCCGCGGTTGCGGATCTGCACCGATCCGAGAACCTCCAGGGCGCTTGCCAGGAGAGGGAATTCCGCACGGACGGTATCGTGCGCGAGGACGTCGGAGAGCGGGGTTGCCGCACCGATGAAGAGTGCCTCCGGCTGGGTGACCATGCCGCGAAGGTCCTCGAAATCGGAGACATCGAGAAGAAGGCTCGGTGAGATCATCCCGCTTCTCAGTTTGACCAGCAGATCGGTCCCGCCACAGAGAATGTGCGCTCCGTCTTCAGCCAGCCCCTCCAGCAGATCGCGTTCGTGCGCTATCCGGGTGTACTGCATCGGTTCATCCTTTCCGCGTTCTCGCGGTCGCTCTCTGTGTCGATGTCCGCAAGGCAGCCGGGATCGTCGACGGCAAGGAGCGCGAGCTCATCCGGGTGGCGGGCCAAGTATTCACGAGCCCCGTGATCCCCGAAGCACGTTTCCTTGATCTCGTCGAAGAGGGTGCGTGGCAAGAACACCGGAAAGCCGCGCTTCCCCCGATACGCCGGGGCCACCACCGTGCGTGCCTCGGGTGTCTTTCGCAGCGAGCCTCGCGCGGCTTCGGCCACGGCCCGGATGGTCGCGGGGGACAGAAACGGCATGTCCGCGTGAACGACCAGCGCGCCGCAGGCGTCGGGATCGACGGCATCGAGCCCTGTTCGAAGGGACGAGCCGAGCCCCAGTGCGGGGTCCGGATTGACGGCGATCCGGCACGCGGAGAGATCGATCTCAGACAGGATCTCGTGCCTGCCGTGGCCCAACACGATGATCGGGGATGGGTACCCTGCCTCGTCCAGGACGGACACGACGTGTTGCAGGAGCGGGACGTTGCCGATCCGGAGGAGCGGCTTGATCCTACCGCCCATGCGCGTTCCCAATCCCGCTGCCAGAACGACCGCGGCCATCACGGGCGTTCCCTCATCCACTCGGCCGCGAGGCGGACCGCTTCGACGATCTTGGCATACCCGGTACAGCGGCAGATGTTGCCTTCCAGAGAGGTTCGGATTTCATCATCCGTCGGATTGGGGGTGCTTGCGAGCAGTGCATAGGAGGCCATGATGAATCCCGGGGTACAGAATCCGCATTGAACCGCTCCCGTCTCCACGAATGCCTGCTGGATCGGGTGAAGCGCATCCCCTTGCGCCAAGCCCTCGATGGTCAGGATCTCTTTTCCATGGGCCTGTGCGGCAAGCACGAGGCACGAGTTCACTGCGCGGCCGTCGAGCAGGACCGTGCACGCGCCGCACTCGCCTTCGCCACACCCTTCCTTGGTGCCGGTGAGGTGCAGATCGTCCCGCAACAGATCGAGCAACCGGGTGTCCGCCGGTGCCTCACGTTCCACGGTTTGCCCGTTGATGGTGAATCGGATCCTCATAGAAGCCTCTCGATCTCCCGTAGCGAAGGCTCGACCTGCTGGACTTCCCCTGCGATGCGCCGCGCCGAGGCCACATCCTTGAGCCCGTTTCCTGAGACGATGATCGCCGCCGTCTTTCCATCCAGTCTCCCTGTTTTCGATAGCTTCTTCAATCCCGCCAGGGATGCGGCTCCGGCCGGCTCCGCGAACACGCCGGTCCGGCGCGCCAAGGCGATGATCGCATCGAGGATCTCTTCGTCGGAGACGGTAACGAACTCTCCGCCGTTGCGGTACACGTATCGCACGGCCTTGACGATGTCCCGTGGAACGCCGACGCAGATGCTGTCGGCCACGGTCGATGCCTCGATGTCTTCGATCGTGACCTCGCCGCCCTGGTACGTAGCAAACGATGCGGCGATCGGCGCGGATCCTTCGGCTTGGACGCCGATGACGCGCGGCACGTGATCGATCAACCCCAGGCGTTGCAGCTCATCGAACCCCTTGCACAGGCCACTGATGACCGAACCATCGCCGACGCCGACGAATACCGCGTCCGGGAGCTTCCAGCCGAGTTGCTCGGCCAGCTCCAGCGCGCCCGTCTTCTTCCCCTCGACGAGATACGGGTTGATGGCAGCGGAGCGGTTGTACCAGCCGAAGGCGGCAGCGGCTTCCGAAGCCAAATCGTAAGCCACGTCATACGATCCATTGACGCTGAACACCCGGGCGCCGTAGATCAGAAGCTGCGCAACCTTGGCTTCCGGAGCGCGCCGAGGGACGAAGATGATCGTTTCCAGTTCGGTGGATGCAGCGAATCCGGATAGCGAGGAAGCGGCGTTCCCGGTGGAGGCGCAGGTGATCACTCGCTTCCCTTTCTCTTGCGCCTTGATGACCGCCACGGAGCTGGCCCGGTCCTTGTACGACGCGGTCGGGTTCTGCCCGTCATCTTTGACGATGAGTGATGCGAGCCCCAGTTCGTTCGCCAGAGTGGGAAACGCGTACGCAGGCGTCCATCCCACGCGAAGTGGCTGGATGAAACGAGCATTCTCTACAGGAAGGAGCGGCTCGTAGCGCCACATCGAAGCCTTTCCACTGGCAGCGAACGTACCCCGATCGATCTTCCTGGACAGCCCCGCGTAGTCGTAGAGCACTTCCAGTGTCCCGCGCCGCGGCCCGCAGGCCGGGCATGTGTACTCGATCCGGTGCTCATCGTATTCTGCTCCGCAGGACACGCACCGAAGAGCGGCCACTTCACCCATTGGTGTCTCCTTTTTCCGTGTTGTGTCCGCTGGCTCCGATGAGCTGAGGTGCGCTCGATTGGATTCCGCGGAGCAAGACGATTGACTCCAACGCCCGCTGCAATGACAGGGTCCCTTCGAATGGGTCAACGAGCGACATCTCCACAACGTGGTAGTCCCGATCGAAACGGATCGAGACCGACGCGTCCCGATACACGAAGCCGTCCGCTACAGCGGTTACCGCGGACGAGAGACCGTCTTCTCTCTGGTGCAGGGTCTCCTCGTTCAGGTGAAAGGCGTTCGATGATTCCGCATCGAACGCCTCTCGCCCAAGGAACAACCGCGGCTTCTCGCGGTAGGGATCGCCCGGATGGACGCAGAACGTGGAGCAGTTTCCGCACTCGTTGCACAGCTCGTCGATGTGGACGATCTGCCGGGACTGGGCGATCGAGACGATTTCTTGACCAGACTGTTCGAGACGTCCGTTGACCGCCGTGAGGACAGGCAGACGGACCTCGACGGGATCGACGAGCACGGAGACGTTCGCCCGATTCGGACAGACATCGATGCACTTGTCGCACAGGGTCGTGCATTGGAGACAGCGGGCGGCCTCAGCGCGGGCGGCCTCCGGTGACAGGGTCTGCTCGACCGGCTCGAACCCTTTCCGCCGCTCGGGTGGGAGGCTTGGCGGACGGTGCGGAGCCTCTTTCCGGGCGCGCGCGCGTCTGATCGCCTTCAGATCGTCCTTGTCGAGCGCCGGGAGATCCGGGGGCATCGCACGGAAAGCAACGCCGACCTCGGCGCAGATCGCCTCGGCGGCCCGGCGGCCGTCGGCGCACGCCTCGATGATGATCGCCGGTCCGCGGGTGACGTCGCCTCCGGCGAAGATCGGGCGCTCCGAGGCCCTCCCGGTCTCTTCACTCACCACGACGGCGCCGCCCTTGCGCACTGCCGTCGAACCGCCCTTCAGGAACCCTGTCGCGGCCTGCTGGCCGGTGGCGAGGATGACGGACGTCGCGGGAACGACGAAGTTGGAGCCGGCCACGGGAACCGGGCGGCGCCTGTCATCCGCATCGGGTTCGCCGAGCGTATTGCGAACGCACTCCAGCCCGGCGACGCGCCCTCCTTCGGCCAGGATCCGTACGGGCGATACCAACTCGTGGAGGAGGTTCCCCTCGTCAACGAGATCGGTCAGTTCCTCGAGCTCGGCCGGCATCTCTTCGCGGGTTCTGCGATACAGCACCGTGACCGGCGCCTTGATGAGCCGCTGGGCGGTGCGGGCTGCATCCATGGCCGTGTTGCCCCCTCCGATGATCACCACCCGTTCCCCCAGATCCGGTGCACGGCGCTTCGCCGCGCAATCCAGGAAGCTCAGTGCGCCGTAGACGCCTTCCGCGTCGATCCCTTCGATCTCGAGGCGGGCATCGCCGGCGAAGCCGCAGGCGACATACACCGCGTCGTACCCGGCATCCAGCAGAGATTCCGGCGGCTCGGTGACCGGATGGTTCAGCTTGAGCGTGACACCGAGGGCCAGGATCCGGTCGACGTCCTCGGAAACGACGGACGAAGGGAGGCGGAACTCGGGGGCGATGGCCGGCATCCCTCCGGGCCGGTCGGCCGCCTCGAAGATCGTGACCGCCACGCCGCTCAAGGCCAGGTAGAATGCGGCGGCCAAGCCGGAGGGCCCGCTGCCGATGATCGCCACGCGCCGGCCGCTCGATGTGTTGGAAGGCGGAATCGCGACCTGCCCGTGCTCTACCGCGAACCGTTTCAGCGTGCGAATGGCGACAGGTTCGTCGTAGTGGTTTCGCGTGCATCGCGTTTGGCAACGGTGCGTACAGACGTAGCCCGTGATGCCCGGAAGCGGATTCCGGCTCAATATGGTGGCAAGGGCGCGGTCGTTCTCACCCTGCGCGATCCACCACGCGTACTCGGGGACGTCCTGGTGCACGGCGCACGCCTCGATACACGGCGCTGCGATGCAGTCGAACCGTGTCAATGGAGAGGCGACCTTGGGCGGATCGGGACAGACGTATTGCTTCTTGTACCGCGGTTCGCGGAGGGCCTCCGACGCGAGCCGGCTGAGCGCCTCCACGCGGTGTGAGGCCAGTTCGTCGAGGTTTCGGGTGCCCCGCGCTTTCATGTGCTGTGCCGTATTGTCGAGGTACTGCCCGAGCTTCATGTACCCGCCGGGGCGAAGCAGATCGGATGCCACCGTGACCGGCAATGCCCCGGCCGAGAGCAGGCCCGGCAGGTTCAGGGCATCGGCGCCCGCGGAGTATGACACGTTGAGGTCGGAGCCGAATTCCCGATCAAGCTTCCGGAACAACTCGATCGTCACCGGGTAGAGCGCCCGCCCCGACATGTACATCTCATCGCCGGGGAGGACCTTGCGATGGTTGGCCATCGCCAGCGTATTGCTCAGCTTGACCCCGAATGTAAGCCCGCGGTCGGCGGCGATCCCTTGGAGCGAACGGATCAACTCGACCGCCCGTCCGTATTGAAGGTCGTGATCGAATACGCTGTCGGGGATCTCGATCTCGGCAAAACCGAGATCCTGATTCAAGATGCCGAGTACCGTCGCCTTGCCCAGGAGGGTCGGGTTCAGCTTGATGGTCGTGTGCAGCCCGTGCGTTTCCAGGAGGTATCGCGCGATGCGTTCGATCTCATCCGGAGGGCAGCCGTGCATCGTCGAGAGCGTGACGCTGTTGACGATTCGATCCGGGATTACGACATCGGCCAGGCCGGGGAATCTCCTGTCCAAGACGTTTCGGATCTCGTTTAGCGGGCCGGAGGCATCCCGCAGTGTGTCCATGAAGCGCTGCATGGGACCGCTCTGGATCCCCTCGAGATCGTAGCCCACGCTCATGTTGAAGATCGTGCCGAACGGCGTCTTGGGCGCGAACCCCAACAAACGCCGCAGTACGTGCACCAGCGCCCAGGCCTTGACATACTCCAGCACCGAATCCGACAGGCGTAGCTCCTGTGACCACTCGACGTTGTATCCTTCATCGGCCACATCGATGCACGGTCTGGGGATCTCCAGTTCATCCATGATCTGAACGGTCTTGAGTTCGATGAACCGTCCGCCGCACAGCCACGCCGCCACGATGTTCTGCGCCATCTGGGTGTGCGGTCCGGCCGCCGGTCCCACGGGCGTTGCCAAGAACGACCCGAACAACCGGCTTGCGTACGGCGGATTCTCCGGGGGGATGAAGAACGCATCCGACGGAATCCCGAAGATTGATTGGCGCGACGCGAGCTCCTGTACGATCCAATTGAGCAGCGTCCCAAACGGCAACGGCCTCATTGCATCGGTCATCGTGTCTCCTTATCCGATGAGTTGCCACAGCCGCTGCGCCTGATGCCTTGCCGCGGCGTATTCGTGTCCTTCGTCGAGATCGACGAACCGTCCATTGGCGAGGATTTGGCGTCCGGCGACAAACAGGTCGGCCACGCGCAGCGCGTGCACCGCCACCCCGAACAGGAGATGTCCGAGGAGATTTCCGGCGGTGAGGGGGGTGGGCGGCACGTAGTCAAGCAATGCAATGTCCGCTGGAGCATCGGGCACGATCTGGCCGAATTCGATTCCGAGCACGCGCTTCGCGATCTCGGGATTCCCACGGAACAGCAGCCGGTCGAGCTGATCGAATCCGCCGGCCATGCAGTCGCCGCGGGTGTGCTTCTGCGCGATGCCCGCCGTGAACAGCTCCGCGAGGAGGTTCGCGCCGAGCCCGTCCGTCCCCAACCCGGTGACGATACCACGGTCAAGGAACCCATCGAGGTCGAACGATCCCACGGCATTGTTCATGTTGGAGCGGGGGTTGTGGACGACGACCGCGCCCCGATCGGCGATCAGATCTTTCTCGCTGTCGTCTACGTGGAGGCAGTGGACGAGAATCGACGACGGTCGCAGGAGACCGTGACGATCGAGTCGTTCGACGACGGTCATGCCGTGCTCGGCTCGGCATACGGCCTCGTCTTCCGGGCCTTCGGCGACGTGGATGTGAACACCGGCGTTGTCGGGAAGGGTGGCGGCGATCTCCTCGAAGGCATCGTCTTCGAGGGTGAACGATGCGTGCAGACCGAAGTGCCCGGCGCACATGGTGTCGTCGTCCGCCAGATCGGCTAGGAAGCGGGCATTCTCTCGAATTCCGGCGGCGCGGATCGACGGCCCATCGCGATCGGAGACCTCGTAGCAAAAGGCTCCGCGCAGGCCGACCCGGTTGCAGACGGCATCGCGGAGCAGATCGAGTGACCCGTCCACTGCGTGCGGACTGGCGTGGTGATCGATCAGTGTCGTGATGCCACACCTTGCGGCTTCCATGGCACCGACCATGCCGCTTGCCAGGAGAGAATCGTCATCCAGCGCCTTGTCCAGCCGCCACCACAGTTGCTCCAGGATCTGGGTGAAGGTGGCCGGGGCGTAGCCCGGAATGGCGAGTCCCCGTGCCAGCGCGCTGTAGAGGTGGGTGTGCGCGCAGATCAATCCGGGGATCGCGAGCTTCCCGGTCCCGTCGATTCGGCGGTCGCACGGAGCGTCTTCCAGTGCACCCGCCGGAAAGACGCCACGGATCTGCCCATCCCGGATCCGGATGGATCCGTCCGATACCAGGCCCTCTCCCCCATCCCAGATCGTGACATGGTCGATCGTCTGGTTCATGAAACCTCCGTTCCCAACTAGGCAGGGCGATCCTGCGCTTCCCGGCAAGGATATCACTTGTCGGGCTGTCAGACAACTACAGGAAGAGGTTTGCACAACGTAGATGAGAAGGCAAGAAATCGGTCATGATCGGTGGAAACCACTGTACAAATCCCCGCCGGATGTGGTAGGGTCGTGAGAGATGACCGAACGACATAGCATTCACCCCGCAGTGGAGCTGCGGGGTATCGTCAAGAGATTTCCGGGTGTTACGGCAAATGATCGTGTCGATCTGATCGTCCGCCGTGGCGAGATTCATTGTCTGTTGGGAGAGAACGGGGCTGGGAAGACCACGTTGATGAAGATCCTGTACGGACTTTACCAACCCGATGCAGGCGAGATCTACCTCGGGGGAAATCCGACAAGGATCGCATCCCCCAAGGCTGCGCTTGCGTACAGAATCGGCATGGTTCATCAGCACTTCCATCTCGTGCCAACCCTGACGGTTGAAGAGAACATCGTCCTCGGCTTGGCCGAGGGAACCGGCCCCTTTCTGAATCCGCGCAAGACGCGGCGGAAGATCGCCCGCCTGGCCCAGGAATACGGGCTTGAGGTCGATGCGACGGCCAAGGTGTGGCAGCTCACGGTGGGGCAACAACAGCGGGTCGAGATCCTCAAGGCCCTGTACCGCGATGCGGACACCCTGATCATGGATGAGCCGACCAGTGTACTGACGCCCCAGGAAGTCGATGGGTTGTTCGGAACGCTGCGTACGCTGGTCAATGACGGGCTCACGATCATCTTCATCACCCACAAGCTTGATGAGGTGATGGAGATCAGCGATCAGGTGACGGTGCTGCGCAAGGGGCAGGTGGTCGCTACCGTCGAGACGCGGCAGACAAACAAGGCCGAACTGGCGAGACTCATGGTTGGGCGTGAGGTGGTCTTCCGCCTGGAGAAGCGTTCGGGACAGCCCGGAGACAGGGTCTTGGAGGTCCGCGATCTTCATGCGCAGAACGATCGTGGGCTGCCGGCGCTTCGGGGCGTTTCGTTCGACGTGCGGTCTCGCGAGATCCTCGGCGTCGCGGGCGTCTCGGGAAACGGCCAGCATGAGCTGTCCGAGGTTCTCACGGGAATGCGGCGTGCAACGCGGGGTACAGCGGTACTCGAGTCGGGGGATGTGACGAACCGATCGGCCAGGGACATCGCGGATTTGGGCGTCGCCCACGTTCCCACGGAACGGATCCGCGTGGGCACGGTTCCCAACATGACCATCCGGGAGAACCTCATCCTCAAGCGCTATCGGAAGGCACCGTTCTGCCGTTGGATCTTCCTCAACGAGAAGGCGGCGTACGAGAATGCGTGCGATGCGATGAAGCGGTACGAGATCGCGGCGCCGCACGATGGCGTGGCGGCGAAGAACCTCTCTGGAGGGAACATCCAGCGGATGCTCCTTGCACGGGAACTGAGCGGGAAGCCGCGACTGATCGTGGCGGCACACCCCACCTACGGGCTGGATGTCGGTGCCACGGAGCAGGTCAGGCAGGTCTTGCTCGACCAGCGGGACGAGGGTGCGGGGATTCTCCTCATCTCCGAAGATCTCGACGAGATCATGCAGTTGTCTGATCGGATCATGGTCCTGTTTTCCGGCGAGGTCATGGGCGTCGTATCCGCTGACGAGGCAGAATTGGAGGAGATCGGTCTGATGATGGCCGGCTCGCATCGACGGGAGGCAATGGAATGAGACAGCCCACGTGGCTCCAGGTGGAGAAGAGAACCTCGTTGTCGCCGTGGGTCGTGTTCGGCGTCTCCTTTGCGGCCATCGTCGCCGCCTTGCTCGCGGCGGGCATCTTCTTCAAGGCGTACGGCGTGTCCCCGTTGCGGGCCTTCCAGTTGATCATCACCGGCGCGTTGGGCAGCAAGGTCGGATTGGCGGAGACCGTCCGCCGAACGATCCCGCTCCTGCTTTGCGGTGTCGGCCTTACCGTCGCGTTTCGGGCGCTGTTCTGGAACATCGGGGCCGAGGGACAGTTGCTGATGGGGGCGATGGCCGCGGCCGGCGTGGCGTTGTTCGTGCCGATGCCCGAAGTCCTTCGTCTGCCGGCGATGTTCGTCGCGGGGTTCTTCGGGGGCGCGCTGTGGGCCCTCATCCCCGCGCTTCTCAAGGTGAAGCTCGGGATCAATGACGTGATTTCGACCTTGATGCTGAATTACGTCGCGGCCTTTGTCATGCAGTATCTGATTCAGGGACCGTGGAAGGGGCCGACAGCTCGCGGGTTCGCGTACACCGACCGCTTCCCTGCATCGGCTGTGCTTCCACGGATTCCCGGCACGCCGATCCATTGGCCGACGCTCGTTTTGGGGGTCGTGGCTGCGGTGCTGGCCTATGTCTGGGTGACTCGGACGCGGCAGGGATTCGAGATCCGTGTCGTGGGTGAGAACCCCGATGCGGCCCACTATGCGGGGATCAGCCAAGGAAAGGTCATCCTGATGGTGATGCTGGTCTCAGGCGGGCTGGCGGGGCTGGCCGGAGTCGGCGAGGCCGCGGGGATCCATCGCATGTTGCTTGCGCCGGCGAAGTTGTCTCTCGGATACGGGTACACTGCGATCATCGTGGCGTGGCTGGCGAGGCGGAATCCGCTTGCAGTGATCGTGACGTCCGTGTTGTTCGGGGTCATCATGGCGGGCGGCGATGTGATCAAGGTGTCGCTCGGCCTTCCATTTCAACTCGTCAACGTATTCAACGGGCTGATCCTGTTCTTCCTGATAGGAAGCGAGGTATTCATGCGGTACAAGGTGGCCATTGCCTGGAGGAGGCGCTGATGGAGTGGCAGAGCTGGGTTGTCTCGACGTTCAGCTTCATGCTTTCCTACGGAACGCCTCTCCTGCTGGCAACACTGGGTGAGATCTATGCGGAGCGCTCTGGGGTCCTCAATCTTGGGATCGAAGGCATGATGATCATGGGGGCGTATTCGGCGTTCGTTTCGGCGTACGTGACCCAGAATCCCTGGATAGGACTTGCCGTAGCAGCCGGTGTCGGGTGCGCGTTCTCCCTGATTCATGCCTTCGCCAGCATCACGCTGAAGGCGAACCAGGTGGTATCCGGTTTGGCCCTGACCCTGCTCGGCCTCGGATTGTCCGGGGTGTTGGGCAGAACCTGGGGCGGTCTTCCGCTTCCGCGGACCCTGCAGAAGATCACCGTTCCGGGACTGTCGCGGATTCCGATACTGGGCCCGAGTCTCTTTGAGGGGCAGACCTTGCTGGTCTACATCACGATCCTCCTGGTGCCCCTGCTCTGGTTCATCCTGTTCAAGACGCGGATCGGCATCTCGATCCGTTCTGTGGGAGAGGATCCGGCCACCGCGGACTCGCTTGGGGTGAACGTGAAGCGGGTTCGCTATCTGTGTGTCGCCATCGGGGGGATGCTCGCCGGGGTGGCGGGGGGGTACTTGTCTGTCGCGTACCGGCCGGCCTGGACTGAAGGCATGACCGCCGGAATGGGTTGGATCGTCGTCGCATTGACGATCTTCGCCTTCTGGAATCCGATCACCGGGATGCTCGGGTCGTTCCTGTTCGCGGCGCTGTATCACCTCTCGTTTCGCCTGCAGCCGTGGATGTCGCCCGAGCTGTTGCGCGCCCTTCCGTATCTGTTTGCGATTCTGGTGTTGGTGTTTGTCTCTAGAGGAACGTTGCAAAGGAGGATGGGAGCCCCTGCGGCACTTACGATTCCCTATACGCGGGGGGAGGACTAGCGAGAAGGAGGTGGAATCCTGCACTGCGGTTTGTGCGTGAAGAGGATTCTGTCGGCCAAGTTTGCACCAAGGAGGTAGCTGTGAGGAAACGATTCGCAGGTGTTATCGGATTGCTTGCGCTGTTGATGATCGGCGCATTGGCGGTATCGGCGGCCGAGTACGTTCCGGGCTCTCCGCTGAAGGTGGGATTCGTGTACGTCGGACCGGTCACCGACTACGGCTGGACCGCGGCACACGACCAGGCACGCCAGATCTGCGTGGACACGTTCCCGTGGCTGGAGACGATCTACGTGGAAACGGTGGCTGAGGGCGAAGAGGGCGCAACGATCGACAAGCTGATCAACGAAGAGGGCTGTCACGTTGTCATCACCACGAGCTTCGGCTTCATCTGGGGCACGGTGGACAAGGCGCAGCAGTATCCCGACAAGATCTTCTTGCATGCCACCGGGTTCCTTCGCGAGCCCAATCTGGCGACGTACATGGCGGATTTCTACCAGATCTACTACCTGAATGGAATCATCGCCGGTGCACTGACCGAGACGAACAAGCTCGGCTACATTGGCGCGGTTCCGATTCCGGAACTGAAGCGTCATATCAGTGCGTTCGCACTGGGCGCGCGTGCGGTGAATCCGGATGCCGAGATTCACGTTCGCTGGATCAATGAATGGGTCGACCCGGTAGCCGCGAGCGCGGCCACCCGGGCGCTGATCGACGAAGGCTGTGATGCCTTCGCATTCACCGAAGACACGGCGGCGGTCGTGCAGGTGGCGGCGGAGAACGAGATGATCTCGTTCGGTCACTACTCTCCGATGTACGTTTTCAGCCCCGAGTACTGCGTTTCGGGGCAGATCGCGCATTGGGAAGCGATCTACTTGGACTTCTTCCAGAAGATCTACGATGGAGTGTACACCGCCAACAACCTGAAGCACGTCGACTACTGGTGGCTCCTTCAGGAGGAAGGCGTAGAAATGGGTTGCGATCCGGGGATGGTCATCAACCCGGCGTACGAAGCGCAGCTCAAGGGCATCATGTTCACCGATCCGGTCCTGGGCGAGATCAGCATCTACGATCTCGTGATGATCCGCCTCCAGCAGATGTCGGATCCGGGGATTACATTCGATCCGTTCCAGGGGCCGGTCTACGATCGGAAGGGCGTGCTGCGCGTTCCCGCCGGCTGTATCCTCTCGTTTGACGAGCTCACGCAGATGCAGTGGGCGGCCGAGGGTATCGTCGGCGCGTGGCCGGACGAGCCGTAGAACGTTTCGTTGGCAGGCGGCTGCTTCTTCATGAGGCAGCCGCCTTTTTCACGAGGCTTGTAGGGATTTGCGCACGAAGTGAAGGCACACGTGTTCATCGGGTACGCGACATCACCGAGGTTTCGTTGATGTTGACAGTGGATTGTCGAGGCGATTGCGGAAGAGGATAATCCGGAAGAAGAGAGGTGGTCGAGACGAACGCCAAGGTGTACCTTCGCCCCTCCAGCGTGGAAGAGGCGTGGACGATCCTGAACGAGAGAGGGGAGCGCGCCAAGCTCGTCGGTGGTGGCGCCGATGTGGTGTTGTACGCTTCATCTGCAACCACAACGCTGGTGGATCTGGACGGCCTTCCGTTGAAGACGATCGAGCGCGGCAATGATGGATTGGTCATCGGCTCGGGTGTGACGTTTACGGAGCTCTTGGAGAGCCCTGTTGTCGCCGGCTACTTACACGGCGTTGTGACGGACATGCTTCGGGGCGTGGGCTCGCCGCTTCTGCGGAATCTCGCTACGGTTGGAGGAACGCTCGGTAGCGCACATCCCTGGTCGGACGTGATTCCCCTGTTTGTGTCTCTTGGTGCGATGGTGACCCTGCACAACGGGACCACGAGGACGGTCGCGTTGGAGGACCTGATCGCCGATCGCCCGCTTCTCCACCGGTGCGTGATCACGCACGTTCGGTTGCCGATCGCTTCGCCGCGTGCAGCTGCCGCGTTTCTGAAGTTCGGAAGAACGAAGGTGGATGTGGGGCTTCTGAACTGCGCGTGTTTCGCAGCCGGCCGCGAGGACAAGGTGGAGACGGTGCGCATCACGGTGGGCGGAGCACCGGCGATCGCGCAGCGCGTGCCGGCTGCCGAAGCGGTGGTCTTGGGGAACTGTCTTGACGCCGAGGTCATCGCGCAGGCTGCGGCAGCGGGCGCGGAAGCCGTAGATGTTCGGAACGATCGACGGGCCAGTGGGGAGTACCGCCGCACCTTGACGGCGGTTGGCATCCGCCGTTGCCTCGAACGGATCGGCGAGCGATGGGGAGAAACAGCATGACGATCACATTGACCATCAATGGCGTCGAGCATTCGGTGGAGATCGATACGGAAGAGACGCTCCTGTCCGTCCTTCGCCGCATGGGATACGTGGGTGTCAAGAAGGGGTGCGAGTCGGGAGACTGCGGTGCATGCGCGGTCCTTCTGGACGGCCGGGCGGTCAATTCATGTCTGGTCCTTGCCGCCAAGGCAAACGCGCGACACGTTGTCACGGTCGAGGGACTCAGCGAACACGGGACACTGCATCCCGTGCAGCAGGCGTTCCTTGATTCCGGCGCGGTACAATGCGGGTATTGCACGCCGGGCATGGTGATCAGCGCAGTCGATCTCTTGTCGCGCAATCCCGATCCGACGCGCGAAGAGATCGCGGAAGCGATCTCGGGGAACCTCTGTCGATGCACCGGGTACACGAAACAGATCGACGCCATCGCGGAGGCGGCAAAGAGGATGAGGAGCAGCGACGATGACTGATCATGATCACGAGGTGTTCGCCGTTGTGGGCAAGAGCGAGCGGAAGGTCGATGGGCGTGGATTGGTCAGTGGGAAGCCGATGTTCGTGGAAGACGAGCTGCCGGCCGGCACGCTGCACATACGGATCCTCGGGAGTCCTCATGCCCACGCACGCATCCTTTCCCTGGACACATCCGAAGCCGAAGCCGTGCCGGGCGTCCACTGCGTGTTGACGCACGAAAACACGCCTGCCACGAGGCATACGACCGCGGGACAGGGGTATCCGGAGCCCTCCCCGTATGACACGCGGATGTTCGACTCGAAGGTGCGTTTCGTCGGCGATCGCGTGGCGGCGGTGGCGGCGGAGAGTATCGGAGCCGCCGAGGAAGCGCTGGGCAAGATCCGGGTGGAGTACGAGGAGCTGCCTGCGGTTCTGTCGATCGACGAAGCACGGCGCGAAGGGGCGCCGGTTATCCACGATGAGGACGATTCCACCGGCATCTATGATGCTACTCGCAACATCGTCGCCGATGTGGACATCGATGTCGGCGATGTGTCGAAGGGGTTCCTGACTTCCGATGAGATCGTCGAGGTCACGTGCGAGACGCAGTACGCGCAGCACACGCCGATCGAACCCCACACCGTGCTCAGCGATCTGGATCCGGCCGGGCGGCTCGTTTTGAAGACCAGTACCCAAGTTCCTTTCCACGTGCGTCGTATCGTAGCACAAGCACTGGGCATTCCGATCCGGCAAATCCGTGTGATCAAGCCGCGGGTCGGAGGAGGATTCGGAACCAAGCAGGAGGTTCTACTCGAGGATCTCGCCGGATGGGTGACCCTGCAGACCGGCCGGCCGGCACTTCTGACATTGTCGCGCAAGGAGGAGTTCGTCTCGTCGCGTACCCGCCATCCGATGAGGATCCGCGTGAAGCTTGGCGCACGGCGGGATGGTGTGCTGCACGCGATCGAGATGGAGGCCTTGTCCAACACCGGAGCCTACGGGTCCCACGGCTTGACCGTGCTGGCCAATGCCGGTTCCAAGACGCTCCCCCTGTACAACAAGGCGCCGAATGCGCACTTCTACGGCCAGGCGGTGTACACCAATCTCCCCGTGGGGGGCGCCTATCGCGGATATGGCGCGACGCAAGGCTACTTCCCCCTTGAGACGGCGATGGATGAGCTTGCCCAGCGGCTGAACCTCGATCCGGTGACCGTGCGGCAACGGAACCACATCCGTGTCGGCGAAGGATCTCCGATCTTCGAGAAGCTTGGCGAGGGAAGGGAAGGCGTGTCGCAGACGATCAAGAGCTGCGAGTTGGCATGGTGCATCGCGGAGGGCGCGGAGCGGATCGGTTGGTTCGAGAAGCGGGGCCGGCGGCTCCGGGATGAAGACGGGATTCACGGTATCGGCATGTCGATCATGATGCAAGGATCGGGGATCCCGGAGATTGACATGGGGGCTGCCACGATCAAGATGAACGAAGATGGATCGTTCAATCTTTTGATCGGAGCGACCGATATCGGAACCGGATCGGACACGATTCTCGCGCAGATCGCCGCCGAAGTGTTGGGCGTTCCGCTCGAGAAGATCCTGGTTACCTCGTCGGATACCGATCATACGCCGTTCGATGTGGGCGCCTACGCCTCCTCGACGACCTATGTCTCCGGCATGGCCGTGCAACGAGCGGCCGAGCAGGTTCGCGATCAAATCGTGGCCGTGGCTGCTCCGATGCTCGCGACCGACCAGAGCGACCTGCGGCTTGCCGGTCAGTCCGTGGTGGCGTCCGATGGACAAACCGTGACCCTCGCGCGCGTCTGCGAGCGTGCGATGTACGAGTCGGATCAATTCCAGATCGGGGCGACCGCATCGTGTGTCCCGTCGGAATCTCCGCCGCCGTTCCTGGCCAACTACGCGGAGGTCGCCGTGGATCCGGAGACCGGACACGTCAAGGTCCTTCACTACGTGGCGGCCGTGGACTGCGGCGTCGCGATCAATCCCCAGCTCGCGGAAGGTCAAATGGAGGGGGCATTGGTCAACGGCATCGGATACGCTTTGACCGAAGAGATGGTCGTTAGTTCGAGAGGACGCGTGCGGAATCCTTCGTTGTTCGACTACAAGATTCCGAGTGCACTGGATATCCCAAAGATCGAGGTGGTCTTCGCTGATTCGTACGAGCCGACGGGCCCGATGGGCGCGAAGTCGGTGGGAGAGATCGGGATCAACGGCCCGATTCCCACCATCGCCAACGCGATCTTCGATGCTGTGGGCGTTCGGCTGCGGCAGACACCGTTCACAGCGGAGCGGATACTTGCCGCAATGCAGAACAGATGAAGCCGATCCGTGTCATACCCCGTTCGGCTGTTTCCGGCGTCCGTCCTCGCGTGTGAGACGCAAGACAAGGGCGCTTGATGTGAAAGGAGAAGAATGAAGGTCTTGGTGGTGACGAGCACCCCCAACAGTTCTGGTTTGACCGCCGCGTGCGGAGAGGCCGCACGGCAAGGAATCGTAGACGGGCGGAGCCGGGCTCGGGTCATCAACCTGAACGAGTTCCGGATTGATCGCTGCAAGGTCTGCAGCAACGGATGGGGCACGTGCAGCAGCAAACACACGTGTTGCATTGAAGACGATTTCGCTCAAGTGAAGGAGATGTTCGAGCAGGCCGAAGGCTACGTCTGGACTACCCCCGTGTACTTTGGGGAACCGAGCGAACCGATGAAGGCCTTCTTCGACCGGCTGCGCCGGTGTGAAGCGACGAAGCCCGGACAGCAGAAGACGATTGCAGCCAACAAACCCACGGTCTGTATTGCCGCGGCCGGCGGCTCGGGAAACGGCGCGACGGCTTGCCTCAGCGCGATGGAACGGTGGATTCAGGCGCTGAAGGCGGAACCGGTCGACCTCATCCCCGTGACGCAGAAGACGCGCGAGTATCAGGTGGAGACCATCCACGATGCGCTGGTGTCGATGTGCACACCGAAGGTCGAAGAACGCGATGACATGCCGTTATCCGCTCGGCGCGGCAGGAAACCACAGAAGCGAAGGTTCAATCGCCGGGGATCGCAGCAGAAGAAGTCATCGTCGTAGGTATGCGGAGGCCGCGGGCGTTGCGGGCAAGAAGCCCGAACGCCCGCAGCTTCCTTGTCTAGAGCGCGTAGATGTCGGAGTACTTGTCCACCACGTAGCGCACATAGTGCGAAGAGTCGAGCGAACTCCCCGTGATGCGTTGCATCAGCTCATCGGGCTCATACACCCCGCCGTGGCGGTGTACGTTCTCCCTCAACCACTCGACCAACGGGCGAAGATTGCCGCTTTGGATCTGATCGTCGAGTGATGGGATCGCTTCTCGTATCGATGTGTACAGCTGCGCGGCATAGAGGTTCCCGAGCATGTACGAGGGGAAGTAGCCGAACATCCCCATCGACCAGTGGACGTCCTGGAGTACGCCAAGGGCATCGTTCGGTGGAACGACGCCGACGTACTCCTCCATCGCTTCGTTCCACAGCCTCGGAAGATCGGCAACGCGTACCGATCCGTCGATCAATCCCCTCTCGAGTTCGAACCGGACCATGATGTGGAAGTTGTACGTCACCTCATCGGCTTCGACGCGGATGAGCGAGGGGCGAACGACGTTCGCTGCGCCGAAGAGGGCCTCCGGCGACGTGGAAGCAAACTGCGGGAAATGTTTCGCCATCTGCGGCTGGAAATAGGTCCAGAACGGAAGACTCCGGCCGATCAGATTCTCGATCATTCGTGACTGGGACTCATGGATGCCGTTGGAAGAACCGTTGGCCAGTTCGAGATAGAACAGCTCTTCGGGCATTCCCTGGTTGTACAGTGCATGACCCCCTTCGTGGAGCGCGCCGAAGAGGCCTGGGAAGATCTCCTTCTCCAGATAGCGGTTGGTTACCCGGACATCGCCGGGGGCGATGGTGATGGTGAACGGATGGGCGACATCCGAGAGATTCCCGGCGTCGAAGTCGTAAGTGATCAGCTCGAGTGCTTCGCGTGTCAGGGCCCGTTGGGCGTCGATATCGAAGCTTCCGTCGAGGATCGATGTATCCGGAGCGGTTCCTTCGGCCATCAGACGCTTGAGAAACGGAACGGTCTCTTTGCGCAGCGGCTCGATGATCCCTTTGAGTTTCTTGACGGTGAGCCCGGGTTCGAAACCCTCGAGCAGCGCGTCATAAGGGTGTTCCTCGTATCCGAAGTACTCGGCGAATCTCTGTTGGAACGAAACCATCTTGGCCAGGAGGGGTTCGAACTGCGAGAAGTCCGACGCTTCACGCGCCTTGACCCATGCCGATTGCGCCTGAGACCGCGTGATCGTTAGCTCTTCAACCACTTCGGGGGGAATTGCCTTGTGGCGGCGATACTCCTTGCCGACACGCGCCACACTTGCCTTCTCGATCTCAGAGAGATCCGGCTGACTCTCCAGGTCTTCGATATATCGGCCGAGTTCGTCGCTGACTGAAAGTTCGAATGCCATCTTCGAGAGCTTCCCGGCCACCTGTGAACGGGCTGCGATCCCTTTCTTCGGCATGTTCGTCTGTTGGTCCCATGAGAGAATCGACAGAGCCGATCCGAGCGTGGCGATCTCCGTTAGACACTTCTTGTAAGCTTCGAGTGCTTTCAATGCAAATCCCCCTTTGTTTGCTTTCTCTCCATGTACGATTTCGGAGAGTATATCCGGCGGCGACGGAGCCGGCGAGAGCCTAGAGAACCGTCTCGAGCCAATCCGATCGAAGGAGGGAAGGATGGTTGGCGAAGCGTACGATGCCGTCTCGATCGATGACCATCGTGTGCGGGATGCCCACCACGTGGTAGGCGGAGGCCACCGCCTGCGCCGCCGAGAGCGAACCCCACAGTGTGGTCATGTTGTCGATGCCGGTCGATGCGAGGTAGTTACGCGCAGCGGCCTCGGTTCGATCGAGACTGATGCCGAGCAGGGCAACGCCCCGACTCTGCAGGTTCGACCACAACGTGTGCAGCGCCGGCATGGAATCACGGCATGGTCCACACCAACTCGCCCAGAAATCGAGGATGACGACCTTGCCCCGGAAGTCCGAGAGGCTGACGAGTTCCCCGGACAGCGCGGACAGGGTGAATTCGGGCGCACGGTATCCGACATACGGGCCTGTGGGAACCCTGGCGAGGTCTCCGGAGGAAGCAACCAGCGGATCCTGTTCCGGCGTGGGAAGCAGCCAGTGATCGATGGCGACGTAAAGCCCTATCGTCAGGGCGATTACGATCACGAGCCACATGACGACCATCCGGCGGCGCTTCCGCGTTGCGTCCTGATCCTTCACGAGATCCCCTTTCCTGCGTTTCGCGTCCATGGTATAGTACCCGGGGGACGATACGATAAGATTATCAGATAATCAAGCGAGGATATGAGATGAATGAGACAGCATGCCAGAAACTTGCAGAGTTTGTTGGGGTGCTTGCGAATCCTTACCGCATCCGGATTCTCTGTGTGCTCGCTCTTGGCGAGGAGAACGTCGGGGGCATTGCTGCGGCAGTGAGTCTCTCGCCCCCGCATGTTTCGGCACACCTGCGCGTGCTCTACGACCGTGGCTACGTCAGCCGCCGAAGGGAGTGGAAGCAGGTCTACTACTCGCTCAAGGATCCCGGAATTGGCGCGTTCATCGACATGGCGGCGCAGCTGGCGAACCAAGAAGCGGCGAAGGGACTCGGGGCGAGCCGGCTGGCGTCGTGAAGCGGCCATTGCGAGGCGATCGCACAGATCCCGCGTACGCCGCGGGATAGGCTAGCGTGCGACGCGGGTTGGGATCGGCTGTGCCGAACGGGTATGATTCGAGCTTCCGCGGCTTCGAGGGCGGGAGGGGAAGGAGGACGGCGATGAAGAAGTGGCATTGGGGCGTGGGGATGGTGGTGATCCTTGCGATCGCGGCGGCCGTCGTCCTTCTCTGGCCGGCGCCCGATCCATTGCAGGGCGTGGAGACCGTGGCCCTTCGGATCGGGGATCAACCGGACAACCCGACGCTCGATCTCGAGAGCGAGCTTCTCGTTGTGTTGGGGGACCGGAACATCCGTATTCTGACGGACGAAGCCGAGGCCGATGCGGTTCTCGAAGTGACGGATTTCGTCCTCAACCTCGGCGACATCGAGCTGTCTCTCCGTGACGGCGCCTTCCGCGGGAAGGCGCGCGCGCTATGTAAGTTGAGCAATGTGCGGACGGGATCGGTTCACGTGATGGACTTCACCGTGACGATCGAGAACGGAATCGTGCGTGCGGAGCTCACTGCGCGCAAGTTTTGGCAGTTCTGGAAAGATCGTCCGTCACAAGGCGCGTAGCGCGTAGGTTCGGTCTGCGATTCCGGCAGCGGCCCGATGACGCGACGCTTGGCCCTTGGTCTCACGGTGATCCTTGCGGCGGTTTGCGTCGTTTCGTGCAGGGGAGGAGCAATATCCTCGGACGGGCCGGAGCATAGCCTTTGGGGATGGATTCCGGATGCAGGCGCATGCCTTCGAGAGGCGGCCCCATTGCCTGCGGAAGGTGGATCGTGATCTCATCGTCAAGGGCCGTGGCACGAAAGGGTGCCCGAGGCGACCGCGCGATCACGTAGGGGTTCGTTCCACGGTGTGAGAGCAGACCGCAACAAAGCTCGACAGGCTACCGGTTCCTGATGTTGTGCCAGAGCAGGTTGAGTGCGAACAGGATGACGAGAATCGGCCAGTAGCGGCTGATCTGAGACCATATGTCCCATGTCACAACCTGGAGCGTGTTGAGAAGGAGCACGATTCCTGCACACACAAGGACCATAGGAACGAGGATTCCACTCACTTGGCGGTTTTGCACATCTATCTCCTTTCTCTCAACCAGCGCCAGAGGGTGGCGCCGCCGACCAGAATCAGAACGACCGGCCAGAGTTCCTGGACTCGCACCCAGGAGAGCCAGCGAACGCCGAGATTGCGGAGGAGTAGGGCGATTCCGATGATCAGGAGTGCGCCGCCGAGCCAAAACGCGGCACCGCGGCCTGCGGGCGACGTCTCGTGCTTCACCCGGCCGAGAATCTCATCCGTGGTATCGCGGATCCTCTCCCCCGCCGGCTTGCTGGGGGCGCCTTCCTCCGGGATTGCGAACCACAGTGCGACATAGGCGATGAACAGGCCGAAGAAGCCGGTAGCGGCCGCTACGACAATGAATGCAAGACGGATCCATGTTGGATCGATGCCGAAGTGCTTGCCGATTCCTGCGCAGACTCCGCCGAGCATGGCATCGTCCCGGGTTCTAACGATGGGACCTGACACGAACTACCTCCTTCCGGCGAGGAGATTCTACCCCACGGTCCTCCGGCACGGCTAGCGGGCAGACGGGAGGAGAAGGATCAGCAACAGGATGCCGAGCGGCGAAAGGAGCGAGAGCAACCGGCCGATCAAGAGTGTTGCGCGGCGGTGCAGCAGCCCGCGAAGCAACAGCGCGCCGACCGCGAGACTCAAGCCCAGAGCAAGTCCTTGCACCGAACGTTGCCAGAGAAGGGATGCTCCGGATCTCGTGGACGCGGCAAGAACGAGGCATACGGCGACACCGATCCCGCAGATCCAGACGATGACGAACACCGTCAACACGGCTTGCCGCAGAACGGGCATCCGCCACAGGAGAACCGCTACCCAGAGCGCGACGAATGCTGCACCAAGCGACCACAGCGCGGCAATTTGCAACCACTCGTTTTGGATGAAGATGTGCGCCGTGAGAAGGAACAGAGCGAGACCGAGCCCCAACACACCGACCCAAACGGCTCTCATGGGAAAAGAGAACCTAGAGCCATATCCCGTCTGTCCGATGAAGTTCCGCTTGCGCACCACGGCCTCGCTTTCGACGTTGTCGCAGAGTGTATCCAATGGCAGGCGGAACCGATAGTCTCTGTGTCCTCTCCGTGCAGGACGGGCGCAATATCCTACCGGCTGCCGGGCGCGGCATGGTACAATGCTTCCATGGTTGTTCGCCGTGCAACGATACTCGATGGGGGGCTCGACGATGCGCTCGACACCACGAAGGCGCGGGAGATTGTCAAAGAAACCCTGCGAAGTGGCGGCTGGGAGGTCGAGACGTATCGGCCGGCGGTACTGAACATCGCTCCCTGTCAGGGGTGCTTCGACTGCTGGATCAGGACGCCGGGCGTCTGCGTGCTCGACGATGCGGGCCGTGACATCGCGCGATCGGTCATTCGAAGCGATCTTGCGGTCTTGGTGACCCCGGTGACGTTCGGGGGCTACTCTTCCGCTCTGAAGCGGGCTGTTGACCGTTGGATCCCACTGATCCTGCCTTACTTCACCTTCGTTGGATCGGAGATCCATCACATTCGGCGGTACGATCGATATCCGCGCCTCCTTGGCATCGGCCTGCTCGAACGGGAGAACCCAGCGTATGAGAGCACCTTCGCGCGACTGGTGTACCGGAACGCGATCAACCTGCATGCTCCGAGTGTCGAAGCGGGGGTCATCGTCGTCGGTGCGCCAAGCGAGCGTGACGACATCGTAGCCCTCCTGACGGAGGTGACCGAGTGATCAATCGCCGAGCTGTGATGCTCCACGGAAGCCCGAAACCGATCGAGCGGAGCGCATCCGGCCGCCTTGGGCGGCTGCTGGCCGAACCGCTCGAATCCGAAGGCTGGACGATCACCTGGATCCACCTGCCCGCGGCCGTCCGGTCCGGAGAAGAGCGGACCCGGTTGTTCGAATCGGTCGATGCAGCGGCATTGGTTGTGCTTGCCGCGCCACTCTACGTAGACAGCCTTCCGGCACAGGCGATCGAAGCCCTGGAGTTCCTTGCTGGGCATCGGCGGGCGATGTCCGCGGAGCAGTCCCCCAACTTTGCGACACTGCTCAACTGTGGTTTCGCCGAGCCGAACCACAATGCGACGTGCCAACAGATCTGCCGGGCGTTCGCACAAGAGGCGGGGTTTCAATGGATGGGCGAGCTCTCTTTCGGTGCTGCGGGGCATGTCAACCGGCGGGTCAAGCGGATCCTGCGGGTCGCCGGTGATGCCCTGTCGATCGGGGTCCCCATTCCTCTGCACGCCATGCGGTCGGCCAGGCGGCCGATCATTCCCCGTCTGGTCTACATCCTCGGAGGAAACACGATGTGGCGGCGATCAGCCAAACAGGCACACGGCCTGGAGGTGGCAGAGCTGCTTGCACGCCCTTACACGGATGAAGACGGATCCGGCTAGAGGAGCGGATCCATGCCGTTCATGCGGAAGCCGGCGCGCTGCAGAGCCGCCTGGAGGACGTTCCATGTGGTGAGGCAATCGCCGAGCGCGTTGTGGGCGTTTTCCTGAGGAACCTCGAAGTACGCAGCGGCCTTGGCCAGAGATTGCCACGTGTACGACCGCCGTCGCTCGTTCCACTCGCCGTACACACGCGCAAACCATTCCATCGCGCACCATGTCTCGAATTGGGGGAGCAGTAGGCCGTAGCGGTCGTAGGTGTTTTGCAAGACCGAGACGTCGTATGCGGCGTTGTAGATGATCACGCACTGCCCGGTCAACACACTCGTGAGCTGCGGCTCGACGCTGGGAAACTCCGGCTTGTCGGCGACGACGTCCTTCGTGAGTCCGGTGATCCTCTGCGCGTCCGGCTCGATCGGCTTGGCCGGCCGGACAATGTCATCGACGAGGGTTCGCCCTTCTGGGTCGATTACCGCGACGCTGACCATTTCCGGGGCCAGCAGACCGGTGGTCTCGGTGTCCAGGATTACGTACAGCTTGGTGAGAACGGACCGGATCTCATCCCACAACGACGGATCGATGCCTGGGCTCGGTCTTCTCAACGCCATGCACCGATCCCGGGGACTGCCCACTTGCCGCGGAGCTCATGATAGAACCGCGCTTTGCCCATTGCTGCGCCTCCATTCGATCGAGCGATTGGGTCAGGGACCATCTTCGCACGGCAGCGTCGGCGGCGCAACACGGAAGACAAGAAGGCCGAACGAACGGGCATGCGTTCGTCCGGCCACGTGTTGGGAGTCATGGTGTGAGGCAGCCGATCAGTCGAATCGGGACCACTTGCGGAAGACCCGCGGCGAGGAACCGATCCCCGCCCAAGCAAACAGAATGATCAACAGGAACCACAGCCCTGCCGCTTGCCAGTAGGTCACCTTCACGGCGACCAGCTGGAGCTGGTCGACGACAATGCTGTTCCAGAGCAACTGGATGATCCAGCTGAAAAAGAAAAACGCGCCAACGCCTCCCCCGGTAATCAACCCTCGAAGCATCTTCATTGTACTTCCTCCTCTCGTGGCACAGGGTTACATGATCGTCCGTATGTCTGTCAACCGGATCAAAAGGTTCACTTGGCGCTTCGGGGAACCGGCAGAAGCGCTAGAAGTCCCAATCGTTGTACGGAGATGGGACGCCCAATGCCAGATCGAGTTCCGCGAGGAGCTGTGGGGGACCGGATAGGTCGTCGGTCCACGACAGGCTGGTTGCACAACGGACCCCCAACCACAGGCGCGAGAACGCATTGATCGAGGCCTTCATCGTGGGGAGTGCCGGGTCGGTCCGTTCATCGATGGTGCACGATCGTCCGAGTGAGACGAGATAGCTTCCGGAGAGACCGCGCCAGGCCACATCATCGGGCAAGTAGGCCTCGATCGGATCGGTCAAGATCAGATTGAAGCGGGTCTTGCAGCTGGGAAGCGAGTTCCTGGAAAGGCATCCCTCAAGATCGAGAATCCGGATCTGCCAGTACGCACTGGCACGCATTCGGTTCTCGTGTGGGGACTTCTCCGTAAGTCGCCGCGAACGAAACGGTTGAATCAACAGGTCTTGGAGCTGAATTCCCACCGGCTCTTGCATGCGGATCGAAAGGACCTGATCTCCGAGAGCGCGGAGGAGAGCGAAGAGTTCGAGACACTCGTCCCGGGTCTGATAGGACATCCAAGCGACGCGATACGGTCCGTCCTCCACATTCTTGGCGGACAGCCACACGTGGTGCGTGACGCGTCCATCCGCGTCCCGGTATCCGAGGCCGAATCCATTGGTGCTCCACAGCATCTCTGCCCGGGTGGCTTCTGCGGGAAGCAGCGTCGTTCCTCCGTGCACCCGAAGCCGCGACATCCTCCCGGCGTGGATTGGCTCCCAATCGTCCTGGCCGAGGCGTACTGGAACGCGTGCTCTCGGCAGATCGATGAGCCGGGATGGATCGAAGGTGCACCAATGGACGTACGGGCCGTTGCCGAATCCCAGTTGGTTGTAGAAGCCTTGATCGAAGATCCCGAGCGTGGCTGCCTCCGCGCCGCCTTCCGCTTCACGTGCCAAGACATCGGCCGCCAGGCGGCTCGCGATTCCTTGTTTCCGGGCGATCCTGCTGGTGGTCACGCCGGTGATACAGCATTGCGGGATATCCTCGGCAAGGTAGCGGAGCGTCGCGGGGGTGGCATTCACCATGCATTCCGGGGCATCGCGGACCACGGCGACCCTCGAGCGGGTGCCTTGGAGAAAGACGTCCATCGCTCGCTCATTCTCCGGGGAATCGATCCATCCGACTTCGCGCCAGATTCTCTTGACCGCGGGCGCGTCGCGATCCGGCTGGTACGCTCGAAGCAGCACGGCTGTAGCTCCTTCCTTGCATGTCTTGAGATCCAGCTACCTCACGTAGATTCCTCCATTGGCGTTGATCGTCTCGCCGGTGATATACCCGGCGTCCTCCGAGGCAAGGAATCCGACCAGCGCGGCGATCTCTTCGGGCTCGGCGACTCGTTGAGCGGGGATCTTTCGGCAGATGGCTTCGCCCTTCTCGGCAAGAGCGCGCGCGGTCATGTCGGTCCGCGTGTACCCGGGCGAGACGGCGTTGGCGGTGATGGCAGGGGCGAGTTCGAGGGCCATGGACTTCGTGAGTCCGATCAGCCCGGACTTCGACGCCGAGTAGTGAGCTCCGTGATCCGATCCGGTCATCGCGCGCAGCGAGCAGATGTTGATTACTCGTCCCCACGGCTGTTTACGGAGCTCGGAGAGGCTGGCCTTGACGGTGTACAGTGCACTGGAGAGGTTCACTGCCATCGCGCGGTTCCAATCATCGATCGTCATCGCTTCGATGGTCGTGTGTTGTGAGTACCCCGCGTTGTTGACCACGATGCGCAGTCCGCCGAATGCGGCCGCCGCCTGCGAGGCCATCCGTGCCACTTGATCGTAGTCCGCGACATTCGCCTGTACGGCGATTGCCCGCCCCCCGTGCGCCTCGATGCGCCCGACGACCTCGAGGGCCTTGGCCTCGTTCGATACGTAGTTCACGCAGACCCCGTAGCCCATCGCGGCCAGGTGAACCGCGATGGCTGCTCCGATTCCGCGTGAGCTGCCGGTGACCAATGCGCCTGGAAGTTTCCCGTTGTTGTTTGTCATGACGAAGAGAGTATAAGCGGCGCCGGGGGAGGTGCACACAGCTCGTCCGGCCGGATCAGATGTGCTTCAACGCCTCTCGTGCTACGGGGATGCGCCGTTCGTCTTCGAGCCAGCGCGAGAGTTCCGGCCGCACGATATCCGGGCGCCGCCGGCCGAGTTTCCACAGGGCGGACGCCACGGCGCGCCACACATACCGCCTCGGATCGAGAGACAGCTTGCGCAGAACGATGATGGCCTTCTTGACGAGCGGAGCCGCAGCCGGACCACTGAAGGCCATTGCGACGTTCCACAAGACCTGTTCGTCATTGGATGTCGACCATCGCACGAGGTACTCGAAGGTGATTCGTGGATCGTGGCGCAGGAACGTTACCCCAAGTGCGTAGGGCCCCAGGTTCTTCCGCAGGAGAGCATCGCGATCGGCAAGGAACGGCTCGATCAGTTTGAGGAGGGGCTCCGTTCGCTCGGGGTGCCTGCGATGAACGGCGCGGGCCGCGGCGATGACCACCGCGCGGCGGACATTAGCGGCTTCATCGGATCTCCATCCGTGGAGGATGCTTAAGACGCCGGGGAACTCGCGGCAGAGCAACCGGCCGCATACCTCGGCCGCTGCATCGCGAACGGTCCAATCGGCGTCATTCACCAGCTTTCGCAACAGAGAGAACGCGCGCGCCTCCGTGTCTCGCGAAATCCCGGGAACGAGTTGACAGGCCATGCGCCGGGCGGTGACATCCGGGTGTGTTGCCCACTCCTTTGCCCGTTCCAGAACGGTCTCCGGAGAGGACTTGATGAGGCATCGCGCCGCATATCGAAGATCATTGGCACCCGCACCGGACAGCAATTGGCACAGCGCATCGGTCCGTCCGTCAGCAATCGCCCGATCGATGGTCTCCCTCATGTCTTTCGCCCACCGCGCGTGAGTTGTTGCAGTGTAGTCAGATGATGTGGCCATCGTCAAGTCCCGCTGCTCGACGCGGGCGGTCTGTTCGTCTACCATCTCGGCAAGATGACTGCTGGTATCAAGGGGTGGCCTATGGAGCTGCCGAAGAATGCACATGACCGGCCGCGAAGCGCCGTGGATCAGGCTTCGCTTCGAACGGTGTGGCGAAACATTCCCCGGCCGCGGTCACGGACTTCCTAAAGAAGATCTCTACCTATTGATGGCCGTGCGAACGCGCGGATTGCACGCACACGTTTCGCAGTACCAAGGAGAGAGAATGACCCACGGAAGTACGCACAAACCCTATCGAATCAAGGTCGTCGAACCGATCAGCGTCTTGGGTGAAGCCGCGCGTTGCGACCGGCTCCGGGAGGCCGGCTACAACCTGTTCAATCTACACGCTGCCGATATCTACGTCGATCTGCTCACCGATTCGGGTACCGGGGCAATGAGTCACGATCAATGGTCGGCGATGATGCGGGGCGACGAATCGTACGCCGGCAGCCGCAGCTACGTTCGTTTCCGAGAGGTGGCGGACGAGATCTTCGGCTTCCGCTACGTCCTGCCGACGCATCAGGGGCGGGGAGCGGAGAACGTCCTGTTCTCCGCAACGGTGAAGCCCGGGGATATCGTGCCCAACAACATGCACTTCGATACCACCCGTGCGAACATCATCGCCAACGGCGGGGATCCGGTGAACCTGGTGTCGGATATCGCGTTCGATGCGCAGGCCCAGCACCCATTCAAGGGGGACATGGACACCTCGAAGCTCGAGGCGCTCATCGGCGAGGTGGGTACCGAACGGATTCCGATGGTCATGATGACGATCACCAACAACAGCGGTGGTGGCCAGCCGGTTTCACTGGCGAATCTTCGCGCGGTGCGCGACATCGCCCATCGGCACAACCTGCCATTCTTCCTCGATGCCGCCCGCTTCGCGGAGAACGCCTACTTCATCCGGGAGCGGGAAGCCGGATATCACGACAAATCCCCGTTGGAGATCGCCCGTGAGATGTTCTCGCTTGCCGATGGCATGAGCATGAGCGCGAAGAAGGACGGACTGGTCAATATCGGCGGAATCCTCGCCATGAACGATCCCGAGCTGTTCGCCCGCGCGCGCGAGCGCCTGATTCTGATGGAGGGCTTCCCGACGTATGGCGGGCTCGCTGGCCGGGACCTCGATGCGCTGGCGGTCGGGCTGCGCGAGGTGTTGAACGTTCACTACCTTGCCGACCGGATCGGCCAGGTTCGCGATCTCGGAGAGGGCTTGAAGGCGGCTGGTGTTCCGATCATCGAGCCGGTCGGAGGTCACGCCGTGTACATCGACGTTCGGGCCCTGATGCCCGAGTTTCCGCAGGCACAGTTCCCGGCGCTTTCCTTCGCGAATCAGTTGTATCTCGAGGCCGGAGTCCGCGGCGTGGAGATCGGCAGTGTCATGTTCGCCCACGAGGATCAGGATGGATCGACAGTCTATCCGGAGCTGGAACTGGTGCGCCTGGCTGTGCCGCGGCGCGTCTACACCCGCGAACACATCGATCACGTGATTTCAGCGGGCGCGGCGGTTGCCGCCAAGCGAGACGAGCTGCCGGGATATCGAATCACCGAAGGCTCGGGCCCGCTACGGCACTTCATCGCCCGATTCGAGCCGTTGTCCCGATAGCGGACGGAAGGGATGCTCTTGGAACACCTCGGCGAACTTGCTGCGCTCGGAACCGCAATTCTGTGGTCGTTTACCTATGCTCAGTTCACAGGCGCTGTTTGCCTCATCGGTGCCAAGAAGCTCAACCGACTACGCCTGTTGATTGCCCTTGCGTTGCTTGTGCTGACACACTGGATTGTGTTTGGGAGTCCGCTTCCGCGTCACGTGGAGCTATCACGTTGGGGGTGGCTGACCTTGTCGGGGGTCATTGGCTTTGCGATGTCCGACGCGATGTTGTTTCGCGCGATGTTCCACCTTGGCGCACATCGAACCTCACTTGTCATGGCACTCATTCCTTTGTCCAGCGCTCTCATGGCTTGGGTAGCATTGGGCGAAGGGCTCACTTGGATACAGATCATCGGTGCGCTCGGCACCTTGGCTGGGGTGGTTATCGTTGTCTCGGCCCGCCAAACGGCGGAAACGTCGAAATCACGGCGCGTGAGGCTGGGAGTTCTGTTTGCCCTTGGCGCGGTGATGGCGCAATCCCTACGATACATGCTGTCGAAACAGGGCATGAATGGAGACTTCCCTGCGTTGTCCGCGAACACGATGCAGATTCTGGCGGCAACGGTGGCAATTTGGATCCCCGCCATGATAAGGCGTGAGGTCTGCGCGAGCTTTGTGGTTCCGAAAAAAAGTCGTGCGTGGCCGCTCACCATGGGCGGAGCGGTCACGGGTCCCTTTCTCGGTGTCTCTCTCTCTATGGTCGCGCTGAGCCGAGCCCCCGTGGGAATTGCCTCTACGTTGATGGCGCTCACGCCAGTGTTCCTTCTGCCCTTTGCGTATAGCATATTCAAGGAACGGATCACGGCGCGCGGATTGCTCGGCACGTGTCTTGCGGTTGGGGGTGCGGCGATTCTGTTTCTGGCGTGAGACAGCAGTGAGCCCGCTGTGCTATGGCATGGATCTGGCAATGTTGAACTAGGGAGCAACAGTCTCGACTTCGGTGCCAGAAGGGAATTCAATGGCAGGCAAAGGCGTTTGACTCCGTCGGAGAGCCTTCCTTGACTGCCAACTGGAGACTTGTGCCCCTGGAAAGCCGGATTGCGTGATTCTGAGAGGATTCTACAGGCCGAATTCCTTTGCTACCGATGGCTTGAGAAACGTTTGAATCTCTATTGCATAGCCCCCCGGGTCTTCTGCAAAGAAACACCGAACCTGAATATCGTCGTGGGTCTCTGTCTCCCGTATGATCCGGACTCCCTGAGAAACCAATCGATCGTGCCATGCGTCCACATCGCGAACAACCAACGTCAAGAGGACGGCGCTATCCTGTTGAGATTGGTGAAAACCTCTGTTCCCGTCAACAATGCCGAGATACGCACTTCCTTGGATTCGATAGATCCTGGCCCAGTGCTGATCATCGACGAGTTCGAGACCGAGCACGTTCTCGTAGAATCTGCTTGGCGCTTCCAGGTCATCATAGTAGAAGAACGTAATGCCTGCTATTGGTTCCAAGCCTGTCACTCCTTCCTTTCCAGATCAACCGTTCCATTGGACGGAACCAGTGTACTGCAACAACACACACTGCGCATGCTGTGCTACTGATTGCGAGGACCCGGACAGCCAAGACTATACACAGTTATTCACTATCTAACGGGACCGTGACGGATGGTTCTGTAGTACTTGACGGGGAGCGGGAATACCTGTAGAGTGTTGTGAAATGAAACGAACATGCCGCTAGACAGAACGTGGTAGGAGCAGGGTGCACCCTGGTCTTGCCGCTTCTCATGTTGCTTTCCTCTATTGGATAGCACGCATGGCAGTGTAACCAAGAACGCGGAGGGACGAGTATGGGTATCTATTCGGAGGATCGAGCGACCTATCTATGGCGTAGTGGCGAGTTCGTGCCGTGGGAAGACGCACTGATTCATGTGAACGCGGTGGGACATGCATCGGTAGCGGGCATCTTCGAGGGGATCAAGGCGTACTGGAATGAGGAGGATGAGGAGCTTTACGTGTTCCGTCTCACGGAGCATCTTCGACGTTTCCTTTCGTCGATCAAGATGGTTCGCTACGGATTCGAGTATACGCTGCAGGACCTCGAAGAGATCGTGCTCGAGCTCCTGCGCACGAACGAATATCGACAAGACATCTATATTCGACCGTATGTGTTTCAGGCCGGGATCGTGCGGGAGCTTCTGCAGCCGCAGCCGGGGAACCCGACCGAGTTGATCATTGATTCGTGGCCGTTTACGTCGTATCGCGATCCCAATCTGGCTTTGGATGTCTGTGTCAGCTCGTGGACTCGAATTGCCGACAATACCTTGCCTCCCAGACTGAAGTGCTTCTCGAACTACCACAACGGACGGCTAGCGGCGATGGAGGCGACGGTCAGCGGATACGATTGGCCGATTCTCCTCGATGGCCAAGGGAAGGTTACTGAGGGGCCGGGAGCTTGCCTGGCGATGGTCCGGGCCGGGAGCGTCATCACGCCGCCCGTTACCTCAAGTATTTTGGAGAGTATCACGCGGGACTCCATCGCAACAGTAGTACGGGATGTTCTGGGAGTGCCTCTTGAAGAAAGGGTAATCGATCGTACCGAGCTCTATCTGGCCGATGAGTTGTTCTTTCTCGGTACCGGATGGGAGATCATGCCGGTCAAGTCCGTCGATCGCCTGCCCGTAGGCAATGAATCGGTCGGGCATTTGACGCAGGAGATTCGGAAAGCTTACGCGAATCTCGCGCGAGGAACGGACGAGAGGTATCCGCAGTGGCGGACACCGGTGTGGAAGGACGAAGGGTAGATGGCTGATCCGAGAGACCATCTCCGGGGTTTGCTGGAGCCGACTTCCATTGCTGTTGTAGGGGCCTCGGATAGACCAGGGCCGGGGTGCCAAGTGATGAAGAACCTTGATCAACTCGGCTTTCGTGGAGACATCGTGCCGATCAACCCCAAGTATGATCGGATTGGCGGCCGTCGCTGCTACCCCTCACTTACCGAAGCACACACAGCGGGCCATCGCATCGACGCGACGGCTGTCCTCCTTGGGCGTGATCGAATCATCCCTGTGTTAGAAGAGGCAGGATCACTCGGAGTAAAGGGTGGTTGGGCCTTTGCCAGCGGTTTCTCGGAGTCCGGCGCAGACGGTCGGCTTCTGCAAGACAAGCTGGCGGCGGTGTGCCAACGTTACGGGATGGCATTTTGTGGTCCCAATTGTGTTGGATTTCTCTGCCCTGCGTTAGGTTCGGCTGCCTTCAGTGCGCCGATCTCGCCTTCGCTTCGTACGGGAAACGTGAGCGCGGTTGCGCAGAGCGGCTCGATTTGCTTGGCCATGGTAAACAGCGCAAGAGGCATTGGGTTCCGGTTCCTCGTGTCCAGTGGGAACGAAGCAGTGGTCGACACTACAGACTATATCGATTACTTCCTCGAGGATGACCAGACGGAAGTCGTGCTGGCATTCCTTGAACAGTTACGGTCTCCGGCCCGCTTCATCGAAGTCGCCAAGAAGGCGCGGAGGCTTGGAAAGCCATTGATTGCGTTGAAAGTGGGCCGTTCCGAGATGGCGCAACGGGCGACGATCGCCCATACCGGGGCTCTGGCTGGGGCCGATGATGTGTACGATGCAGTCTTTCGTAAGTACGGCGTCATACGTGTTGGGGATCTTGATGAGATGCTAGAGACGGCCGAAGCGTTCTCGCAGCTGGGACGGAATCTGCCGCAGGGTCCGCGGATAGGCATGTTGACCGTCTCAGGGGGCGAGATCAGCCTGATCGCAGATCTCGCCGAAGGTCTGGGATTCGAGTTCCCGGAGTGGTCAGATCGAGCGCGATCAGCGTTTGCCGAGGTGCTTCCTCCCTATGCTGATATCGCCAATCCTCTGGATGCATGGGGTAGTGGCCGTGTAGAGGAGACCTACGTTCGCTGTGTAGACGCTGCGGTGGATGAAGATGTCGACATCGTTGTGATATCTCAAGATGCGCCCAGTGGGTTGGCAGCCACTCAGATCGAGCAATACGGAGCGATCGCTGATGCGGCTGCAGCAGCCAGCGAGAGAAGTGGGAAACCAATCGTAGCCATCAGCCACCTGTCGGGAGGTTTGGATCAAGCGCTTCGTGACGGATTTGCCAAGGGACATGTGCCACTCATTCAAGGTTCGCGTGAAGGGCTCCTTGCAGTTCATCACCTGATTGCGCAGGGGCGAGAATCGGTTAGGGCAGAGTCACTCAATGTGCAGTCCGAACAGCGACGGGGGAGTAGATGGCTGTCCGGTGGCGACGGGCTGGTTGACGAGGTATGCAGCAAGCACGTTTTTCGGGAGTACGGGATCCCATGTGTGGATGAGGAACTCTGTCGAACAGCGGATGAAGCCGCTCGAGCTGCTCAGGAGTTTGGCTACCCCGTGGTGTTGAAAGCCATCTCGCCCGATCTGCCGCACAAGACGGACGCAGGTGTTGTGATCTTGGGCATTGAGAATGAGGTCGCGCTGCGCAGTGCCTATCAAAGGGTGCTTGACCGAGCTCAACAGCATCTTGCTGCAGACCAGATCAAAGGGGTCCTTGTTCAGCGACTGGTCAAAGAAGTTGTCGCGGAGACGTTGGTCGGTGTCGTTCGTGATCCGGCATTTGGCCCAGTTGTGGTTTTCGCTCTGGGGGGAACCACTGTTGAGTTGTTCAAGGATCGAGCAGTGGGCATTCCACCGCTCTCGCTTGCCGAAGCAAGGGAAATGATCGCAAGCACAAGGGCAGCGGAGCTCCTGGCCGGATTTCGCGGAAGTGAGCCCGGTGATGTGGAGGCCCTCGCCGACGTCATCGTGCGAATAGGACGTATCGCGGAACACTGGAAAGAAGAGGTCATTGCCATCGACATCAATCCGCTCCTGGTTCTCAGCAAAGGACAAGGCGTGGTTGCGGTCGATGGATTGATCGAGAGAAATGCGTGATGTAGACATTTCGATGTTAGTGAGAGTGTACTTCATGCAATCTTACCATCAGCGGAACAGATAAGGCCGATGTTAGAGCACTAGATCGTAACTGAGCTGAGAGAACAAGGATGTGGCAGCGCAGAAAGGAGCGTCGTCATGCTAATTCGTGGCCGATATGTTGTCCCGGATCCGGGGTGCACCAACGGAGAGATCTGGGAGGACACAGGGATCCTAATCCGCGGGGACCAGATCGATACTATCGGGCCGTTTGCGGCGCTTGCTGAGAATCATCCGAGCGAAGAAGTTATCGGCGATGGTCGCCAACTTGTGATGCCAGGTCTGATCGATGCTCATTCCCATGGGCGGGGTGTCACGACCCCACAACTCGGGATTCCCTACAGCTCCCTTGAGAACTGGCTACTTCGTGCGAGATCAATACCTCCTCTTCCCGCTAGGCTTCACCTCCTAATATCAATAGCGAAACATATACGGTCAGGGTTTAGCACAATGCATTATATACATATACCTCAAACTGGGCTCGAGGAGATGGAAGAGGCAATGGAAGAGGCAATTGAGATACTCTCGATGTCAGGGATCCGCTTCGCGTTTACTGTTGCTGTCAAGAACAAGAACTACATCACATACGATGATGAGGCGTTTTTGTCTCAGCTATCTCCATTGCTCCGTCAGCGCCTTGTTGATACAGGGTACGTTCCGACGCCTCCGGATGTGGATCGCTTCTGCGAGCTGTTCAGACGTTTTCATCAATCGCACTCAGGGGATCTGGTGCCCGTGTGCCTTGGACCTGTCGGGCCTCAGTGGTGTAGCGACGAATTGCTTATTGCTCTCCGTGATCTGAGCGAGGAGACAGGCGCGCATATGAACATTCACGCTTTGCAGACCAGATTGCAGCGAGCCTATGGGTCACGCACTTATCATGAAAGCCTTGTAGAGCATTTAAAGAAGCTGGGGCTGCTAAACGAAAAGCTAACACTAGGACATGCGATATGGCTAAGTGACAAGGATATCGAGCTCGTTGCTCGGGCAGAGACCTCGGTAACACACCACGCTGGCTGCAATCTCCACCTTGGAAACGGCATTGCACCGCTGATTGCCTATCTGAAGGCTGGTATTGAGGTTGCGATGGGAATGGACGACAAACCCATCTCGCAGGCCGAAGATGGTTTCTGTGAGATGCGTTTGATCTCCCTGCTGCACACAGTGGAAGACTACGGATTCAGTCCGAATCGCGTGTCTGCAGTCGAGATCCTTCGCATGGCTACTTCGTCTGCAGCATCGGTTGTGGGGTTGGGAGATAAGTGCGGTTCATTGGCTCCCGGACATTTGGCGGATCTTGTGTTGCTGGATTGCGAAGGATTCCTTGCCGGCTGGAGTCCTTGGGATACGGACATCCGCGAAGCTCTTGTAGCTGCAGCTTCAGCAAGTGACGTTTACAGTGTTGTTGTGGGTGGCCGCGAGGTATTCAAGGATGGGTGCGTTCTCACCATCGATGAAGAGGAGCTTGCCGCCGAACTGCAGTCCTTCTTGGGCAAGACGGGCGGTGACCAAGCGGATGCGATGGCTTGGGAAGAGCTAGCACCTCACGTAGAGAGATTCTACTCGGATTGGGGACATGATTCGCATTCGCCAGCTCCTTCTGATCCGCATTAAGGTGATGTGGAGCGGATACTCCATTGGAGAATTGCCTTTCGGATGGCACCGCGACGCCTGCTGAGCCACTTCTCAGTGACTCCTGTGATTGGTGATACAGGGAGACTCGACTATGCGGGTTGTTCGCTGTAGCCTGCACGACAGGTTGCTCAACGAGACGAAGCAAGCGCAGGCGCGAATCTCCGCAAACGTGCGCCGAACACCCCTACTGTACTCCCATAGTCTCAGTGAGTTAGCCCGCGCCGAGGTCTATCTCAAAATGGAGTGTTGGCAGCTATCAGGTTCGTTCAAGATCCGTGGTGCGCTGTCAATGATCTTGTCACTGCCACGTGAGAAGCGACAGCGAGGATTGGTGGCGTGCTCAAGTGGGAATCATGGGATCGGAGTTTCGTATGCGTCAAGACTGCTGGGATTGCCATCGGCGACGGTGTTTGTTCCGCAGGGTGCGAGTAGAACGAAAGCGCGGAAGATGCGCCTGCTGGGGAGCCAGGTAATGTGTGTTGATGGAGGCTTTCTCACAGCTTTCGATGCTGCCACGGATTTCGCACGCCAGCACGGTGCGACGCTTGTTCACTCCCACGCACATCCGAAGATCATTGCTGGGCAAGGCACGATAGGGCTGGAAATCGCTGAAGATCTCCCAGAGGCCGACATGGTCGTCATACCAATCGGAGGAGGAGGACTGATCTCCGGGGTTGCGGAGGCTCTGCGAGGTTGCTCCCGGACGGCAAGGATCATTGGTGCGGAACCAGCTGCAGCACCTGGGGCCTATCTGTCATACGGAGCCGGCGAGTGTCGACGGGACATTCATCTGGGCACATCGCTCGCGGATGGGCTGGTGGGAACGCTTTCGCCATTGACGTTTCAGGCATCGCGGTCACTTGTCGAGGATGTAGTGGTTGTAGAAGAGGACGAGATCAGATCAGCGATGCGGATGCTGCAGTGGCATGAGCACGTGACGGTGGAGGGGGCGGGGGCGATCGGATTGGCGGCGATCCAGAGCGGGAGAATCGATGTGAAGGGACAGAAGGTCGTCGTCATCGTGACCGGGCGAAACATCGATATGGACCAGTATGTATCAGCGATCAAGGGCGGAGTGTGTGGAGAGCAACTAGGCGAGGAATGAGGAGACACAGCAGGTGAAACACGTGGAGGCTCGGGCTCGCGACTGAGCCGTATGTCCGATGGGGCGACAGGTTTCTGCCGCAACCATGCAAGGCGGGAATGGAGTTCTTTGGCTTGCGTGTGTATTGCTGGCGGGAGGAACCGTGATGTTGGCCTCGGGCAGTGAACGGAATGAAAGCCTTCCGATAGGGTGGTGAGACTTGCAAGAGATTGGATATTCCATCAGGCGGAACAGAGATCCTCTTGACAGAACGCAGAGATCGCTCTATAGTGGGAAGGCTAGCATCAGTATAGACAATTGAGTAAGTATTTTAGATTCTCACTAGCAGTGGAAGGCACGACGAATCGCTTCTGATCGCGCTGTTATGATGCGAAACGGATAAGCGATGAAACGGAATAGTGACGAAAGGCGCCGGGCCTTCACATCGATGGAAGGGGGTGGTTCCTGGGAGTTTCGATTTGAGGCTGCTCATGAGATGTGGCGAAGAGAAAGTCAGGTTAGAGGAGGAGGCGCGATGACAAAGAGACTTGTTTGCTGGTTGCTTCTTGGTTCAATGCTCTGCATGGGTCTGGCCGCTGGCGCCAAGAACATCTTGGTGATGGATCACATTCAAGTATTCGGCACGATTGATCCTGCAAGGGGAACAGACTATACGGAAACCTACGCGATGCTCAATGTCTACGATCCGTTGCTGTTCCCGAACGCAAAAGGGGAGCTCCAACCGCACTTGGCAACAGCATGGACTGTTACTGCAGACGGCCTGAGCTACACATTCACGATTCGAGAGGGGGTAAGGTTTCACGATGGATCACTCCTGACAGCTGAGGACGTGAAGTTTTCCTTCGATCGGATCATGGCACTGCAGGATGGGTTCTCCTGGCTTTGGAGCGGATTGATCGAGCAGGTCACCGTAGATGACACGTACGTTGTGAGCTTCCATCTCACGGAGCCTTTTGCGCCGTTCACGGCGACACTACCGTGGCTCTTCATTGTCAACAAGGATCTCCTGATGGAAAACGCAGTGCCGGGCGATTACGGCGAATTCATGGACTATGGGAGCGAGTGGCTCAATGCCGCTACCTCGGAAGATGCAGGAAGTGGTCCCTACTCCCTCAAGTCGTGGGATCGCGGTAGAGAGATTGTCTTCGAGCGAGTCGAGGACTACTGGGCGGGCTGGCCGAAAGGCGATGCCAGTGTCGACGAGGTGCACAGTATGATGATCACCGAGTCGGCAACGGTTCTCACCATGATGCGAAAGGGTGAACTGACGCTGACCGACTACTACCGTGGATACACGGAATACGAGGAAATGGCGAAGGCCGATAACGTTGTGCTCGTGGAATCTCCATCGACCGAAGTCATCTCATTCAAGCTGAACACAAAGGTGGCGCCGACGGACGACATACACATCCGGAAGATGCTTGCCTACGCGTTCGACTACGCAACGATGACCGACCAGCTTGAGCCTGGTTCAACGCTAGCGCTTGGGCCCGTCGCGCCAAACGTTCCGGGACATAACCCGAATCTGTTCCAGTACGCTTTCGACCTCGACAAAGCGAGGGAAGAGCTTGAACAGAGCTCATACTATCCCGATGTTCCCACAATCCAGTTGGTCACACCACAGTTTGGCGAGAGCCGACGGAATGCATCTCTGCGTTTGAAGGAACTCGTGGAGACTCTGGGTGTGAATGTCGAGATCAGATTGGAGCCGTGGGGCCGTATGACCGAGTTGGCGAGTACGGTGGAATCGACTCCGAACATCATGCTGATCTCTGTATTGGCGAACTACCCAGATGCTGACAGCTACCTCTACGGGATGTACCACTCTGATGCTGCAGGCACGTGGATGTCGACCGAGTGGTTGCTGGATCCTGAAGTTGATCGACTGATCACCGAATCCAGGAAGGTCGTGGATCCAGTTGAGCGCACTGCCCTCCTGTACGAGGTGCAAGAGCTGATTACCGGGCAAGTACCTGACGTCTACATGAATGTTATGCCGATCCGTGTGGCGATGCAGGACTTCCTGAAAGGCTTCACGCCGCGACCGATCGGAACCTATTTCTACTACTTCCGTGATTGGTGGTACGAGAACTAGCGAGTAGGCAGACGTCCGGGACAGCTGAGCTTCACTGAGTGTTGGCTTGGCTGCCCCGGATTCTATCAACAGGAGTGGTCCATGCGTTTTGGAACGTTTCTAGTCCGCAGGCTGTGCTATTCCGTTCTTGTTCTTTTCGGTCTGTCCATCACGATCTTCGTGATAGCGCGGATGCTGCCTGGCGATCCTGCACGGCTGGCGTTGGGGTCGTTTGCAACCGAAGAGCAAGTGCAGCATTTGCGGGAAGACATGGGGATGGATCGACCGCTGCCTGCTCAGTACGTGTCGTATATCATGGGTCTCTTTCGTGGCGATTTTGGCTTGTCCTTCCAAACCCGGAGAGCAGTGTCACTTGATATCGGGCACTACTTACCCGCGACACTTGAGTTGGTAACCGTTTCGATGGTTTGGGTTCTGCTCTTCGGTGTGGTTTTTGGCGTCCTTGCCGGGCGCTACAAAGACACGTGGATCGACAATGTCGTTCGGGTGATTGCATTTGTGGGCGTGGCTGTGCCACCGTTCGTGGCGGGTCTGTTGTTTCAGTTCATCTTCTCGTACTCGCTTGACATTCTCCCGACAACGGGTCGCCTTAGCCTGCTTGTGACCCCACCGACTGCCCATACAGGGTTCTTGATATTGGATTGCATCGTTGATGGAAACTGGCATGCGTTAGGCGATTCCCTGCGTCACATTCTGCTTCCGTCTCTGGCGATGGCTTGGGGAGGAATCGGGCAGATCGCACGCCTGACGCGTGCGAGTGTCAGTGACGTAGCTGGCAGGGACTACATCGAGGCGAGTCGCGCGTTTGGCATCTCGGAGAGGACTGTCTCACAGAAGTACATGCTGAAGCCTGCTTTCATCGCTCCGCTGACGATTCTGGGGCTGACGTTCGCTTCGGAATTGAGCAACGCATTCTTGATTGAGACTGTGTTCAGTTGGCCCGGCCTCGCGAAATACGGTGTTCGAGCGATTCTAATGAAAGACTTCAATGCCGTGATGGGGACTGTGCTGATCGTTGGACTGGCGTTTCTGCTGATCAACATTGTGGTCGATATTCTCGCAGGATTCGTCGATCCCAGAATCCGCGTGGAACAGGAGAGCTGAAGGGAATGACGGTGGACAGCTTCGAACGTGTTGATGAGAGTGCGGGTACATGGCGCGTACTGTTGCGAGAGCGCTTTGGACGAAGCTGGTACAGGTTTCGGAGGAATCGGATCTCGCTCATCGGTGCAGTCATGGTGTTGTCCGTTGCGATTCTTGCTGCGTTGGCTCCCTGGGTAGCGCCTTATCCGCGTCATGCACATGCTTTCACAGATTTCGCGAATCGTTTCCAACCTCCAAGTGCGGCGCATTGGTTCGGCACGGATGATGTGGGGCGAGATGTGCTTACACGGGTCATCTTCGGCTATCGCGTTTCCCTAATGCTTGCGGTGGTTGTGCTTGGGATTAGTGTTCCAATCGGGATTGTCTTGGGACTTATTGCGGGCTACTGCGGGGGGGCTGTTGAAGCAGTCATCATGAGGATTACAGACGTGTTCCTGTCTCTCCCACCACTGGTAATGGCCTTGGCAATCTGCGCCGCCTTCACACCAAGCATTGATAAGGCAATGCTCGCGGTGGCGTCGATTTGGTGGACATGGCACTGTCGCTTGGTTCACGGGGTTACGAAGTCTCTACGCAAGGAGGAATTCGTGCAGGCCAGCGAGATCCTGGGGGCGAGTCCGCTGCGGATTATCTTCAGAGACATCTTGCCGAACTGTGCATCTCCGATCATCGTGAAGATCACGATTGATGCGGGGTTCGTCATTCTGGTTGGAGCGGGTTTGAGCTTTCTTGGGCTTGGTGTGCAACCTCCCCAACCAGGTCTGGGGACGATGCTATCGGAAGGTGCTACATACTTGCCTGCGAAATGGTGGATGACACTGTTCCCCAGTATCGGCATTTTCTACCTGATCATGGGCTTCAACTTGCTTGGAGACGGGCTGCGTGACGCACTGGCTGTAGAGGAAGGGGTCTAGCTTGGGCAGAGCTGGAGATAAGGCCTCATCGATGCTGGCGATGCGGGATCTTCGCGTGCATTTCCGCACGTATGATGGGCTCTCTCGTGTACTGGACGGCGTTTCGCTTGGGATTGCCGCAGGTGAAAGGGTTGGCTTGGTCGGGGAGACCGGTTGTGGCAAGACGGTGGCGATGAAGACGGTCATGGGAACGCTCAAATCGCCGCCGGCGCTCTTTCCAACAGGTGAGGTCCTGCTTCGTGGTCGTGATGTTCTCAAGATGAAGTCGCGAGAGAAGCGCGCGTTGAAGGGAACGGTTCTCTCGATGATTTACCAGGATCCCCTCTCAGCGCTGAACCCTGTGTTCACGATTGGAGAGCAACTCAGGGATATCATTCACCACGGTGGTCGTCGTTCAGGGAAGAAGCGGCTGCCACGGAGACACTTGGTAGAGAAACAAGAGCGAGCCCTTGAGGCTGTTCGACTCTCGGATACCAAGCGGATCTTGTCCAGCTACCCATTCCAACTTAGTGGCGGGATGAGACAACGTGCGCTGATTGCGATGAGCTTGATCAATCAGCCGGAGCTTCTCATTGCGGATGAACCGGGAACAGCGCTTGACGTGACTGTACAGGCGCAGATTCTCGCATTGCTTTCGGAGTTGGTGCGAGAGCGCGGTTTGACGCTCTTGCTGATCAGCCACAATCTCGGAGTAATCCGGGAGGCTGTTGACTCGCTGTACGTGATGTACGCTGGGCAGATCGTGGAGAGCGGATCCGTTGCCAGCGTCTTCGGCAAACCCTTGCACCCATATACGTCGGGCTTGCTTGCTTGTGTGCCTCGATTGACGGGTGAACGTGAAGCCGGAGGAATTCCAGGAACGATCCCTGACTACACGGAGGCGCCGGGCGGCTGCAGATTCCATCCTCGTTGTAAGCATGCGATGGCGGTGTGCTGCGAGACGGCGCCGTCTGCAGTTGAATGGGCGTCTGACCATGAAATCTCCTGCCACCTCTACGAAAGGAGCCAGGGTGAGTGAGCAGATCTTGCGGATCGAGCATCTTGTGAAGCATTTCCCGATTCGCGGGGGATTTCTACGTCGAACTACAGGCAAGGTCTATGCTGTGAACGACGTGTCGTTCTCGATTCGGCGTGGAGAAACGTTCGGTCTTGTGGGGGAATCCGGATCGGGCAAGTCAACTGTCGGGAAGACAGTGGTTGGGCTGTATAAACCGACAGCGGGGCAGGTGATGTTTGACGGAGAGGATGTCGAAGCGAGGAAGAGAAGAGAACCCTTGAGATTTCGCCGTGAAGTCCAGATGGTCTTCCAGGATCCCAGGTCATCGCTCAATCCGCGGCGCACGATTCTTAGTACGCTGTCCGATCCGTTGATCATCCACAAATTGGCGGCTTCATCTGCTGAGCGTAAGAAGATGGTTGCGGAGCTTCTCGTGCAAGTTGAGATGTCTTCACGGTACATGTACAAGCATCCCTCGGCACTCAGTGGGGGACAACGACAGAGGATTGCCATTGCGCGCACTTTGGCGGTCGGACCAAGAGTGCTTGTGCTGGATGAGCCAACATCCGCTCTGGATGTCTCCGTGCAGGCGAAAATCATCGATCTGCTTCTTGAGCTGAAGAGCGAGCGAGCGCTTTCGTACCTATTCATAACGCATGACCTCAGCTTGGTTCGTACGATCAGTGATAGAACGGGCGTGATGTATCTCGGGAGCATCTTTGAACTAGGGAAGACGGCGCCCCTTTTCAGTAAGCCGATGCATCCGTATTCACGTACCTTGCTCGATTCGGTTCCGGTTGTGTCCAAAGAGGAGGAAGCTGTGAAGCCGGCTGGGTGTGCGAGAGAGGATAGCGAGATACCCAGTTCGTCAAACCTCCCAGATGGTTGTGTCTTCCATCCGCGGTGCCTCGAGTGCACTGAGCAATGCAAGAAAGTTGCGCCGGCTTTGATAGAGGTGGGTGCAGAGCGGTCCGTTCGTTGCTTCCGATTTGCGGAGAGGAGAGAGCGAGACATGACGCAATCCTCGCATGAGAGAGAAGGAGAAGGGGATAAGGAGGAATACGGTGACACTTAGAAACATGGAAGATGTGCTCGATTTCGTAAGGGGGTGCACGTTGCTAGCCACCGGGGGGGGAGGGGAGCAAGCTCTTGGAATTGCCAAGCTGGAGCGTGCTCTTGAGGAGAGCGGGCCGATTCGATTTGTGCCCGCTTCTGAGGTGGATGATGCTGTATGGACAGTCTGCCCTCTCCTGATGGGAACGATCTCACCAAAACCTGAGCCCGAGGGTCTAACCATCGTGCCTGGAAGACAGATGCTTCAGGTAGAGGCAATCCGATACCTGGAAGAAGTCAAGGGGATTCATATTGGGGCTGTCGTACCACCGGAACTTGGCGGAGAAGCGACTGCCGGCGCCGTTGCATCTGGGGCATTGGTGGGGGCGGCGGTGATTGACGGAGACTACGCCGGACGGGCGGTACCAGAGCTCTCACAGGCAACCCCGTGCCTCCAGGGCATTCCGATGTGGCCAGTGGCTACGGTGGATCGGTTCGGCAATCGGGTGTTCATTGATGAGTGTTGCACTGCGGGCATGTGTGAGCGAATCGGGAAGGGTCTTGCGAGTGCCTCGTATGGGATTTCCGGCCAAGCTGGCTTTCTGATACAGGCTGACCGCATGAAGCGAACGGTCATTTGCGGAACGCTGTCTCGTTGTTTGGAGATCGGACGTGCGATTCGAGCTGCGAGAGAAGAGGGTCGGAATCCAGTCGAAACGATCGTCGAAGTGACGGATGCCTGGGTGTTGTTTGAAGGACGCGTCTCGGCAAAGACATGGGAGGATCGTGAGGGATACACATGGGGAGAACATGAGTTCTCGGGGACTGGCCAGTACGCCAACCATGCCTTTCGTATCTGGTTCAAGAATGAGAACCATATGTCATGGTTTGATGGGGCTGCCTATGTGACCAGTCCAGACAGCTTGGCTGTGGTTGACAAGGAGACGGGCGAACCGCTAACCAACATGGGGATTGCAGAAGGGCAGGAAGTAGTCATTCTTGGCATTCGATCGCCAGAGGTCTATCGAAGCCAGGAAGGAATCGAGGTCTTTGGCCCCAAGCACTTCGACTTCGATGTGGAGTATCGTCCGATTGAATCAGTCGTTGGGAAAAAGGGTGGATTGGCATGACGACGCGAATAAAGGTTGTGATGCCGGTTTCCTCGTTGGAATTCTTTGCCCCGCAGGTGAAGTTGCGGGAGGACACTGGGGGCGCAGCTGTGGCGATCTCCGTCGTTGCTCTTGGAGGTGGTCCTCCCTCCATCGAGGATGAAGCAGCGGTACTTCAAGCTGCGCCACTGGTTGTGGAGGAAGTGGCCAAATCAGAAGGTCAAGGATTCGATGCGGTGACAATCGATTGTGCATTAGAACCTGGGTTGAGGGCCGCAAAGGAAGTGACAAGGCTCCCTGTCGTTGGGGCAGCAGAGGCTGCCTTGGCTCTGGCAAGCGTGTGCGGGGATACCTTCGGATGGATCACACCGAACCCGAAAGGCGTGTCGGCAACACTGGCCAGGATTCGGGAGAAGGGATTCTGGCCTCGAATGGCCGGGATTCGAGCCATGGATCTACACGTTCTTGAGCTTGATCAGCAGGAGGTTGTGCTTGCTCAGCTCACTGAAGTGGGGCGGCAATTGCTGCTGGACGGCGCCAATGTCTTGATTCTCGGTTGCACTGGGATGGGACACATGGCCGAACCTCTGACAAACGTGGTTGGTGTTCCTGTGATAGATGCTGGGTCCGCCGCTATCAAGCTTGCGGAAGCAGCCGTTGCGGCCTCTGCGCGGAAAGCGTGAAAAATGAACACTGACAGAACGTGGAAGATGTGCGCCCCCTATGAAGTGGAAGGATGCAAGAGATGAAGAAGCTGCTGTCGGGGAACGAGGCCATCGCTCGGGGAGCGTACGAAGCAGGGGTTCAGATTGCGACAGGTTATCCAGGAACTCCAAGTTCGGAGATTCTGGAGACGATCGCAAAGCAATATGCTGAAGAGATCTACGCCGAGTGGTCTACCAACGAGAAAGTTGCGATGGACAGCGCTGCTGGTGCTGCATACTCGGGCCGACGAACACTCGTAACCACGAAGCAAGTCGGGATGAACGTTCTGTCTGATGCGCTTCTCTATACCGTCTATACCGGTGTGGAAGCAGGACTTGTGATTGTTACGGCTGATGATCCAGGCATGTTCAGTTCTCAGAATGAGCAGGATAACCGCTGGTACGCGCGCTTGGCGAAGATTCCACTTCTTGAACCGGCGGACAGCCAGGAAGCCAAGGATTTCGTCGTGCTTGCGTTCGAGATCTCTGAGCGGTTTGACACGCCCGTGTTGATACGAACAACGATGCGGACATCGCACTCCAAGAGCGTTGTCATCGAAGGTGCTCGCGGCGATGCTCCGGACAAGGTGGGCCTGTTTCCGCGGAAGCAAGAGAAGTATGTGTGTACCGCGATGTGGGCCAAGAAGCGACACCCCGTGATCGAGCAACGTCTTGTCGAAATGGCCGGCTATGCCGAAGAAGCGCCTGTGAATAGCCTGGAATGGGGAGACCGATCGATTGGAATTGTGACCAGTGGCGTGACCTACACGTATGCTCGTGAGGTTTTCCCCGAGGCGTCCTTCCTCAAACTGGGGATGACTTATCCCCTTCCGCGTAGGATGATTCGCGAGTTCGCTGCTGGAGTGAACAGAGTTGTAGTCGTTGAGGAACTCGATCCATTTCTCGAGGAGCAGATTCGCGCCATGGGAATCCGCGTCACCGGCAAAGACGCCTTCCCTCCGTACGACGAATTGCTTCCAGATACGTTGGCCGAATTGTCTGTTAAGGCGGGTCTTGTCACAGGCGAGAAAGCCAGTCTGGCACAAGTCGCGCTTGTTCCAGCAGGGCTTCCTCCTCGAACCCCGGTTCTCTGCGCCGGTTGCCCACACCGCTCGAGCTACTACTGGTTGTCTCAGATGAAGATCCCGGTGGCCGGAGACATCGGTTGCTACAACCTTGGATGTCTTCCACCCTTCAATGCACAGCACACGATGGGATGTATGGGGGCCAGTGTTGGCGTGCTTCACGGGATGTCCATTGCAGGGATGCCTGAGCAGGCCGTAGCAACCATCGGAGATTCAACGTTCTTCCATTCCGGGATGCCTGCGTTGGTCAACATGGTTCACAACCGAAGTCGGGGCGTGACCATTCTCATGGACAACGGAACGACAGCGATGACGGGACACCAAGATCATCCGGGAACCGCCTGGTCGCTTCACGAATCCGAGGCGCCTCATATTGCGATTGAGCCTCTTGTTCGGGCGATGGGGGTTGAGAAAGTCATAACCGTGAACGCGTTCGACGTAAAGCAAGTCAAAGAAGGCCTCGATGAGTGCCTCGCGTTTGACGGTCCTGCTGTGTTGATCACGCGAGGTCTGTGCGCGCAGATCATGAAACCATCGACGGTTCCATACGCTGTTGAGCAAGACAAGTGCATTGCTTGTGGTACGTGTTTCAAGTTGGGTTGCCCTGCCATCGTCAAGTCTGACGTGATGGTTGAGAACACAGGGCGGGCGAAGGCAGCGATCGATTCCACCCTATGCGTTGGGTGTGACATGTGTCTCCAGGTCTGCCCGGTTCAGGCGATCCAACCGCGTATTGAAACTGAAGGGAGGACGGAGAAGTGAAGAGCCTCAACTTCTTGGTGGCCGGTGTCGGCGGACAAGGGACGTTGCTGGCCAGTGATATCCTTGCAGAGGTTGGCATGCGCGCCGGCTATGACGCGAAGAAATCCGACGTCCTTGGCTTGGCTATTCGCGGAGGAAGCGTGTTGAGTCACGTCCGGTGGGGCGATCACGTTGCCTCACCTGTCGTCAGGCGGGGCCAGATGGATTTCATGCTGGCGTTTGAGCCACTTGAGGCGATTCGTGGCGCCGAACTGATGAGACCAACAGGGACCATCGTTTGCAACACACAGCCTGTGGTTCCGATTTCCGTGAGCAGTGGCGACGAGACGTATCCGGAGCGGGCGGACATTGAGAGCGCACTCTCTGCGACTGCCAGCGTAGTTCAGTACATCGATGCAACGAGAGAGGCGGTCAGGGTTGGGAACGTGAAGACGACGAATGTGATCATGCTGGGTGCATTCTCAGCATTTCTCGACATCGCTGCTGACATCTGGGAGGACGTTGTCCTGTTGAGAGTCCCGGCCAGATTCGTCGATCTCAATCGTGTTGCGTTTCGAGCTGGACGTTCACTTGTTGAGGAAGGAGTGAAACAGTGAGAATCCTCGTAATCAATCCCAACAGCTCGGTAGAGATGACTCGATCGATTGGGGATGTGCTTCAGCGAATTAAGCGAAGCGATACGGATATCACGGTGGTGAGAACCGAAGGAGCACCTGCTGCGATCCAATCGGCAACAGATGCTGCATTGGCCACTCCCTTTCTCCTGGAGCGTGTCCGCAAAGCGAATGAAGAGGGTTTCGATGCGATCGTTCTTGCGTGCTTCTCTGACCCAGGGCTTGAACCCGCACGAGAGCTGTCAAGAACACTGGTGCTGGGAATCGAGGAAACCACATTGCACATAGCGTCAGTACTTGGCCACAAGTACACGATTCTCACGCCGTTGGAGGCGCGTATTGCCAGTAAGGAGCAGGACGTTCGGAGGTTCAAGGCTGAGGCGGCTTGCGCTTCAGTCCGCGCACTTGGGATGACGGTTGCTCAAACAGAGGCTGAACCAGAGCGAGCGATCGAGCGAATCTTGGAAGTTGCGCGTGTGGCGATAGAGCAAGACAGGGCAGAGGTGCTCATCCTCGGCTGCGCCGGAATGGCTGGGTACGGTGACGCTATCGAGGAAGAGCTTGGGATTGTCGTTCTGGATCCGACGGCTGTTACGTTCAAGATCGCTGAGGCGCTTGCAGATGCAGGAATCAGCCACTGCATGTCCAGCCACTCTGCGATACCGGGCTAGGCTGATCGATAGGAGTGCGAGTGGGCGAGGCGCGAGAGAAGCAGATAGGAGTCCCGTTCCAGCATCTGTTCAAGGCCATGAACCCTACCCCGCTGATTGCGGTGCCCGTTCTCTATCTGATTCTTGTCTTGCCTGTTGTGGAATTGATCCGCCATTTCGAACACCGTGCAAAGAGAGAGAGTGGGCAGCAAGCATGAGACTGGACAGGGAGACAGTGAGTGAAAAGGCACGTGGTGGGGTGTTGCTTGCTACAGATGAGAGATCTGGAAGCCAACATGTAAGTGGCAACATAGTCTCTGTCACGGCAATCCAACACAAGCTAGCCAACATAAGTGACATGCAGCGTTCTAGAAGCACACATGCTATGGAACTCATATCCGCACATTGCTTGCACAGAGGGGACTTAAGGGAGAAGAGTTGGCGTGTCGCTTGCGGACTTGAGCATCCCGTAGCAGTCACGGGTCTTGCACCGCGTGAGCAACGAGCAGAACGGATGGCCGGTTCTTTGGCGGAACCCAGCAGGCTGTCTGGAAAGAAGGCACCGCAGGGCGAGCGTTGAGTACGTACGACTCGCATCACGCGAATTGGAGGATGGTATGACAATGATGAATGATCAGCTCGGGTTGGAGATTGCCCGAGGGGAAGCACCGGGTAATCTGCCGTTCTCCAGATATATTGCAGTAGGGGATTGGATCTACGTGTCGGGGGTTGTGGGCCGAGATCCGAACACATCCAAACTGGAGGAGAACGACTTAGAAGTGCAGACGCGCGTGGCTCTCCGGATCATTGGGAGTATCCTGGAGAAGGCTGGGTCGAATCTCACGGATGTGGTCAAGACGACCATCTATACAACAGACATGTCCCGTTTCGCGGAGATCAACGTTGCGTACCGGGGCGCTCTTGGGGCGGGACTACCGGCACGAACCTGTGTCGAGGTCTCTCGGCTTCCGGATCCTGAGGCTCAAGTGGAGATTGATGTTGTGGCGTATCGCCAGGAGCAACGATGACTGAGCATCGAGTCTTCACGGTCGATGCGTTCACTCATCATGCGTATGGCGGGAATCCGTGTGCCGTCGTGCTGGATGCCGATGACTTGTCAAGCGATCAAATGCAGACGATGGCGCAGGAGATGAATCTCTCGGAGACCGCTTTCGTTCTATCGTCAGAGCGTGCGGCCTTTCGCGTTCGATACTTCACCCCGAGAGAGGAGATTCCGTTCGCTGGACATCCAACCATCGCTACGACGTACGCTATGGCTATGGAAGGCGGTATGCCTGTTCATCCGCCTGGAATTGTCATCGAGATCGAGTTCGCGATAGGGGTACTTCCTGTCGAGATTGAGGTCGGCGACTCCGGAATCGAGCGAATCGTGATGACACAGCCAGCACCGATGTATGGACGTGCAGTGGATTCGGGAGCCGTTGCGGGGGCACTTCATTTGCTGCCTGGCGATCTTCAACCTGCATGTTCGCCGCGCGTGGCGGGTGTAGGGGTTCCGTTCCTGATGATTGGGTTGAGGAACCGCGAAACCATGCTTGACGTGAGCCCGGACTGGAGTGCCTTGCAGGATATCTGCCGATCAGTGGATGCGTCGGCAGCCTACTTGTATGCACCAGGTGGTCGAGACGCTCGTGCGGACCTTTGTGCTCGCTTTCTTGATCCGTTTGCGCAGTACGAGGATCCATTCACCGGCTCAGCATGTGGTGCCATGGCAGCGCTGGCCGCTCGAAGCGGGTTGGTAGCCAAGGAGCATCTGGTCATTGAGCAAGGGGAAGGTGTTGGACGTATCGGTTATGCCGAGGTGTCGCTGCGGAAAGTTGAGGAGAGGCTTCTGGTCGGAGGAACAGCAGCGCTTGTTGTCTCCGGCACGATCACAGCCCCCTCTGTAGTTGAGGGGAACAACCTTGAAGACGGAGGAACGAAATGACAGATGCTTGGACTCGCGATGCTCAATCGCCAACGGAATATCACGCTGTGGAATGCAAGCCGGGGCGTGAGCACATTCTGCGCATGACAACCGGGGCTGATGTATGGCTGGCCACTCAGCAATTTGCCATTGACAGAAACATTCGATTTGCCAAGATTCATGCGGCATTCATGGGGGGATTGCAGCCGGCAAGGTTTCTCGTTTGGGCGCCCGACACAAGCGATCTGAGCAACTGGCACCATGAGCAGGCAATGGAGATCCAGAATCTGAGCATGATTCTCGCTATGGGGGGAATCATTCACGTTCGGGAGGTCGACGGAAAGGAAGAGCCGTTCCCTGCCATTCATTTCGTGACAGGTGGAGCTTGGAACGTTCCTACAATCGGCGGACATCTCTTGGAAGGATCAATCGTAAAAGGGGTGTTTGAATTCTTCCTAACAGAACTCGAGGGAATCGATGTCATCTACGGGCCGCGCTTCGGGGAGAACTTCCCCGAGAACTGGTACCGTGAACTCGCATCGTGAACTGGATAATGCCTGGCGGCGCCGGAAGGCGCCGATCGGCGTCCAGTAGCGCAAGGGAAGTGAATGCCTTGGCAGACATGGTTGTTGACACTCGAGACCTTCACAAGAGCTTCGGAAAGCTGGAGGTGCTGAAAGACATCAACCTGGAGATCCACTCGCAAGAGGTTGCATGCTTCCTTGGCCCATCTGGAGTAGGGAAGGGCACACTGCTTCGCTGTAGCAACCGGCTTGAGGTAGCAGCAAGCGGGAGAATAAGTGCGTAGGGCGAGGGAACTACTGCGGCGAAGGTCAACCTGAATAGGGTGCGAAGCGAAATCGGGATGGTGTTCCAACACGTCAATCTCTTTCCGCACATGGGCGCGCTACAAAACTGCTTCCTGGCATTAATCAAGGTGCGAAAGCTCTCGAAGAAGGAGGCCGAAGAGAGAGCAGGGCAGATGTTGGCGCGAGTTGGCCTGGCTGAGAAAGCGCAGCGCAAGCCACGCCAGCTTTCCGGAGGGCAGAAACAGCGGGTGGCGATCACGCGGGCTCTAGCGATGGATCCTCAGCTGATGTTGCTTGACGAGTCGACTTCGGCGCTTGATCCCGAGTTGATTGGGGAGGTTCTGGACGTGATGCTCGATCTTGCGTCCAAGGGCATGACCATGGCCGTTGTGACGCACGAGATGGGTTTCGCCTGCAAAGCGGCAACCCGGTTGCTGATGCTGGACCATGGCGTGATTCTGGAAGAAGGTCCACCGGAACAGCTGTTTAAGAACCCGCAGCACGAGAGAACCAAAGAATTCCTAAGCAAAATTGTCTAGTCCGTATCCTTCGTGATGAGCCAACGCGTGACTGATCGCCTGCGCAGGGCATGTGCACGAAGAGGACCGTGGAACAGGGCAAAGGAGGAACGATGGCGGATACGGTGATTCGCAATGGGCGCGTGGTGTCGGCGTCCGGGATTCGATGTGCCGACGTTGCGATCGCTGACGGACGCGTGGTTCGCATCGGCACGGATCTTGAGAAGGGGATCAAGGAG